>Ga0115856_100655_pt1 | contig 12597 bp, 12 predicted proteins | sample InSIn4gowninarea_FD_83870 | JGI IMG/M metagenome (GOLD analysis project Ga0115856, IMG submission 83870)
TGAGGAAGTACGATGATGTCAAGAAAAAATGGGTGCGGTAACGTAGGCGGGTCGGAGAGCTATAGAGCAATGGCTATACGCATCGTGGAATAAACTTGATTACTAGAGTACGCGTTCGGAGCAGCTTCAGGTCAGAGAATCTAGTCCCTCATCGTGCACTTTCAAACTCTTCTCCTTCTCCAAGAACACTTCTTGCTCAATCCTGCTCTTCTCGACGTCGACAAAAAAGTACAGAAACGCGCAACTAACCAAGCTCAGCGCGAATAGGAAGTAGAAAGGACTGCTGTTGTTTCCAGTATCGTCGATGATCGCGCTGCTGACCAGAGGGCCAATGAACGCACTCGTCTTTCCTACAATGGAAAACAAGCTGAAGAACAGGAATTCCTTGCCTCGGGGTGTGACTTCGGAAATCATGGTTTGTGAGTAGCTGTACCACGGGCAGACGAGTAACCCGTAGAAAGCCTGGTATACCCACACTTCCCACTTGTTGTGGAAACCGAAGCGTTGGGTCCAAATGCCAATCATGCCCCAGCCGTCGAGCAGAACGATGCAGATGGCGACGACCATGAACATGGTTTTGGTCGAGAGTCCGTAGTACTTTTGAATGCGCCAGAATGCGCCAATGCCGACGGCCTGGGCTGCGATACCGACGATGAGGAGGTAGGTGAGTTGGAGACTGTTGTAGGCAACAATTTCGTTCTGGAGAGTTCCGATTACAGTGACGGTAGTGTTGAGACTGTCGCCGAGGAGAAAGTAGCCGGCCAGGTAAGCCAAACTTTGGCGTAGCTGCCAGATCTGACGGACTGCGTATACAAGCTGCTTTAGACCTGCGACGACGATGTTCGTGCGACCGGGATCTTGACCGGGCCGTCTCTTTTCGAGAATGAACCAGGGAATGGCGCACAGAATCCACACACCAGTCGCGAACGCAATGAGTACGGAAAGACCCCAGTTGTTGTTTTCGTCGCTGTCGTTGACATGGAGAGCGAACATGATTCCCACGATGACGGCCAAAATGAGAATCTCAAAGACCGATTGGGTGTAAAATGCGGTGTTGGACAGCTCGTTTCGCTTCATCATATCGGCAAAATCATACTCTGCGCGCGTAATCCGCCCTTCCGCGAACTCCTCTGCTTTGACGCGTAGATCCTTTGTGTTTCGTGCCAGGCCAGGGAATGCAGCGGTCCAGAATGTGATGGTAGTTTGGTACGCGATGAGTCCGACAATGTAGAGACCCACTCCAACATGCCAGTCATCTTGTGTGTGAACGCCCAACCAGCCGAATCCGATACCAAACGCGATAAGTGAGAGCACTATGAGAATATTGGGTCGCCATGTGCCGAAATCTGCAAAGGAACCCAGTATCAAGAAGATGACGACCTGAATTGCGAAGCTGATGCCGTTGCAAAGGAGCACGATGGAGTTGATGGTGCGGTCTCGACCCATGAAACGTAGAACCTCGGAATCTCCAGCAGCCAGATACATGAGGTTTTGGAAGGCGGTAGGACCAAAGTTGAACAGAGTAAGGCCGTTGTCTCCGACATAGTAACTGTTGGCGGGGTATTAGAATTGATTCAACTCGCCGACACGTATTCCCATCGCCGGTCGGTACGAGAGAGCTTTTGCCTACCAGTAGTATGCCCAAATCTCCCATCGTGATGTCTCGTAGCGCTCCTCGAACTGATCGGGCGCGACTGGTGTATCGGTTTCGACAGGGACGTCGACGGCGCCTTTGATTGGGTCTTCAGCCGGCGCGCTGAGAGGCGCAAGGCCGGGTTCGTTCGAAGCCATGGTGGTTACAAGTCGAGGAGGACGACTTGAGAAACAACGAAAGATTCCACAATCAACATTGCGCGACTTAAATCTTTTCCATGCACGCCAGCAGTCGCTAAGCACTACCCTAGCGATTCGCCATGTCCGGAGACAACATGGTGGGCTCGTAGGAGTGCATGGGTGGAGACGATGTACCGTGAGCCCAGGCCTCCGAATACGCGGCAAGTCGGAAGGAACAAGCCTGTCATGTCGGCTTCGCGCGAACCAACGGGTGGATGATTGGGAAGAAGCGCAGGCAAGATATGCAAGCTATAGCCAAGGGAGCTTGGTTGCTGGTACATGTGGGGTGGAGCTTGAAAACCCTGAATTCTAGATAGGCTATGCTCGGAACGGGATAGCGCATTCGCCACCGCCGGAGATGCCCATCTTGGGGATCCCTATGCTGCGCGTAATTCTCGACTCAACCGCTGTTGTCGGCCTAGGTGATCGAGTTTTACCAATATCCGTCAAGGTATGAGCTGCTCACATGGAGGATGACTGGGGGTATGGCGGAGTAGTTCATGACTGCCCTCCACGCTCGGAGTCCCGAAGTCCCAACCCCGCGATCTTAGCCCCATCGGTGGCATCTCGTTACCACTTCAAATGCCGACGCAAGTACAAATATGTTTTTTACGTCCGGAATCGAAGCTATGTTGACGGAAAAGGTGACGGCTAAACTCACAACCGACAAATGTGACGGAAAAGTTTCCGACTTGATGTTTTCACGATTAAATACTTTGTCCCACGCTTTCCGTTCAAAGAGTATACACAGAATGTCTACAACACCACGCATAGCGGTGCTTTACCAGGCCCTTGAATCTCCTTTGATCAATGGCGTGAAAAAAGCCAAGAAGCCCGGAGGTATCACATTTCGCCTATGTCATATGCTTCCTTCTCAACTGACAGCAAAAAGGCTACAGGGACTCCGGGGCAGATATCGCTTATGTACTAAAACACCACTGCAAAATGGACGTCATCACTCCCTCAGACTCACCTGACCCACACAAAGATGAAGAGTGGGTTTTTGGCGATAACGAGCACGGTATTCTGGCTGCTGTAGAGAAGGGTGCGACGCATCTATGGGCGAACACTGTTCTCTTCGCCCATCATCCGCTTCAAACAAGTAGCAAGTTGGATGACAAAGTAAAGAACGTTAAGGTCATTGGACAGCCACCAAAGCTGGTAGAGATCTTCGACGACAAGTACTTTGTCAACGACATGTTACGGGCAAAGGGGACTTTCACACTTCCAGACTTTCGGCTCATCCAGGATGACTCTCAAATCGATGATGTCCTTTCGGATTGGACTAGTTATCCAGTCGTAGGGAAGCCAGTCAGAGGCCGCGGTAGCCACGGAGTCAAAGTGTGCCACACGCAGGACGAGTTGAGAAACCACTGTCAAGACCTGGTGTCCCAACAATCCTCAGTCATTGTTGAACAATACCTTCAAGGCGAAGAAGCGACCATCACAGTAATGCCTTCACCAAATGATGGAGAGAAGAATACTCCTTGGGCAATGCCAGTTGTCAAGCGATTCGATCACATGGATGGTATCGCACCCTACAACGGCATCGTGGCAGTCACACAAAACTCTAGAGTTGTGTCCAAAGAAAAGCATGAACAAGACAAAAACTATCAAGAATCTCAGCGGCAGTGTGTCGAGGTGGCTAAGCTGCTGAACTGCACCGCGCCGATGCGTATCGACGTGCGGCGATTTACCGATGACAAGGACAGCGCTTTTGCCCTTTTCGATGTAAACGTTAAGCCTGTAAGTGAAACACAGAAGCTATTATTTGTATGTACTGACTTCAAAAAGAACATGACAGGGCCCGGTCGGCCGGGGCGCGACGATCAAGCTTGTCTCACTGCCATCGCAGCGGCTGGCATCGGATGGGATTACGCCACACTTCTCGAAAACATTGTCAAGACAGGGCGCACGTTGGAGGAGCTGAGAAACGTAGATACACCATAAACAGTGAGAAGGCTAAAGCGCCTCCAGGCGAATCTCACACTTTTTCCAGTTCGTTCATTCACTTCCTATGACGTGAGCAGCCGCCGGACAAAACAAGGGTCCAAGCGTTTGTATTTTGGTCGCGAGAGCCCAGAAGAGAATACTCACCTATTGTTATTCCGACCACCTGCTAAATGCATATCCCTCATTGCGCGACCGAGATACACCCAAAACTACGGATCTCCTCCACGCCTGCGATCATGGTTCCGTCTTCCGTGTCTTCCAAACCTTTTGAAACTGTGGAAGGGCTGAAAGGCGAGGTCGACCACTTCAAAGCCCTGCTTGAGGCGGAGAAAAAGTCCAATGCGACATTAGAGAAGGAGATCAGCCTACTGAAAGCTCAGTTCAAGAAGCAGGAGGAGTCTACGGCATATATCAAGAGCAAGTCCGTAACACCCGTCTACTGTCCTATACTGCATCCTGACCTGTGCTGTGCAGAAATGCCGAATCCTCAAGCGCAATAATGGGCATTAGAAACGAATATGAATGCGCGTTCGCCGAGGAACAAGTCCGTCATGACAAGCAGATGGTTGTCGTGGTCAAAGAAAACGCTGGTTTATCCGAGATGAAGCGCAAGGACAACGCGACAATCTTCGAGATGCGGCGATACTTGGACAAATACACGACTTACAACAGCCACGAGACTCGCACAGTGAAGAACTTGCCGTCACAAATCGGTGACCTTGAACGCGAGAACAAGAGGCTGAAGGGCGACAAAAGTGGATATCAGTTGAGGAAGCGTCCTGCCACTTCCCCATAAGTTTTTCAAGCCGCATCCCCCACTGCGCTCTATATCACAGCTGACTATCTTCACCAAAGTGACCCAGAAGACGTTCCTTTTCACAAGAAGCCCCGCGCCCCGACAATCAGCCCCTGTACGCAATGCTACGTCCACGGCTGGACCTGCGACACCGGCTCGCCCTGCGAAAACTGCGCGCTTCGGAAAAAGGAAAACGGCTGCAAGCGCATCATGTGGAAACACTATAAGAAGCATACCTGCACGAACGTGAATTGCCGTTTCGTTGACGAAGACGACGAGGACTATCACAGTGCCAAGCTAGTGCCGTTCACTAGTCTTACGGTTAAGAAGGTTGGCCCGTCGCCAAAGGAGATCAAGGCGAAGGAGAAAAAGGAGTCTGGGGGAGTCATGAAGACTGCGTATGACGTTATGTTTGATAGACTTGGCGGGCAAAAGGGCTGAGGGTGTGGCGAGGGCGTTGGCAAAGATGGTGACGCTGACAAGGATGGTTGAGACATGAGGCTTGTTTGAACAATTATAACAAACGTGAAGGTGTTAAAGCACGAATGAATTGATGCGTAAGTTGCAGATGATGAAAAAGGCTCCAGATGTGTGGCGAGTGTTGACAGCAACGCGAAAGCCAGTACAGAAGAACAAGCGAATGCTATCTCTTCCTCAAGTCTCTTCGCAAGGGATAGAGAGCTCAATGAAAAAATAATAAAGACGTGCGATCTCGACACCAACCGGGCCGACACCCTTGTCATTGGTATCGAGTGAGAACGTCGAAGTCAATGATTGCTCTGACGAGACAATCGCGGGCTTCCAGCACACCAGGCCGCCGCCCACCGGCGAACGGCGATCTGAGATGTGGAGGGGAAGGCATATCGATCTAATCCAAGAGGGAAACTCTCCATTCACAAAAATCTGCGCACTCTCCCCATGTGCTGAATGCACCTTTGCAAGCCGAGAATAGCAAGAGTCTCGGGCGGCTTGCCAAGGTCGTTTCAAGCACACAATTGGGATAGAGCCTCATCATGCCAGAGATCGGGCACATGACTGAATAACGCAGGGACTTGGCCTACCAGTCCCAAAGAGATATCCACGACAACCACAAGTGAAGCTGACGGAGGGATTCTGGGCCTTTTCGGTGAAAATGGTGACTGAGGCTTCGAGTTGGAGTGACAAGTCAGCGGGGTGTTGCACCATGACCAGACCTTTCAATGAGTCGGATAACCGTGATCGTAGCATGCTACCCACACGTCTGATACTCGAAATTGGGTAGATTGTTCAACAACCTTGATGAAGAAAGAAAGAAGAAGAAGAAGTGGGACAAGGCGGGGGAAGTGAGTTACATATATGGAGGAGGTTGGGCTGAGCGCTGAGCGAGCTGCCAAGTTTGCGGATGACGTAGTGCGAACGCGCATGTGGCTGGGTCGTGAAGGTAAGGTCACGTGATTAGAGGCGCTCTGTCTTCCCAAGACTACACCTGGGCATAAATGCGCGGCGGAAAGGACGCAGACATCTTGGCCCAAGGCTACTGTGGGATTAACAAAGGGCTACAATGTATTTCAGAACAGAATATAAGGGCGCTTGATAAGATCCCCCTCGGACGTCACTGGTAGGTGAGATGCGACAGATCGTTTGCAGACTGTTCGATGAGCCAATCACAGGCTGAGAATAAGCTACGTCACTCACGTGAAAGCCGTGAAGCAGTTTTCTCGTCAAGTGACTAAGCTCACATTTCCATCGCACTGACTCTCCCGCACTAACTTACTTTCATCTGCGTCGAGCGCAACAAATTCATCAACCCAACCTTCTACCACGATCAAACTTGCACAAAGCAGCCATGGCAATGATGGACTCCCGCCGCAGGAGGGCCCAGGTCAAGAACAGGGAGCTGAGCGACATCACAAGTGAGAACGCGGTAGTCTACGACAAGGCCATTAAGGAGTAAGCTTTTCATTCGATACAAACCGAACGAACGTAGTGCTAAAGCTTTCCGGCGTCCGTGGCTTCCTGAGGGACAAGAATTTGGCGTCGCAATCGAGACGGGCGAGCGCATGGCGCAATGTTACCGATGTAACTTCAAGCGACTGAAATGTGACAACGGCGTGGAATGCGAAAACTGTTTAGCCAGTGGCATGCCGTGTCATCGAGACTATATTCAAGACGAGCTCGCCGAAGTTGCAAACGACAAGGCAAACGACGAAGGGGAAGATGAGGCCAACGATGGGGCGGAGGGCGAGACAGCATCTGAACTCACAGAGCTGCCCCGAGTCAAGCAGGCAAAGAGGAAGAGGGATGAGACTCAAGACGAGGTCACCGAATATGCCAAGAACGAGGTGGAAGATGAGGATGTGCCAGACCTTTCAGAGCTTTCCGCGCTTCCGGACACTACCACACTTCCAGAGCCCAAGGCCAAGAGGAGAAGGACTAGGAGGAATAGGCGTGCCCGTCAGCAGAGACGGAGCCCGAGCGAGGAGAGGGTTGCGATTCCAGCAGAGTGAGTGGAAGAGCCGAATGGGTAGTGGTTGGTGTCCTCGGCGACAACTTCCTTTCAGAAATTGTTGACAGGTGGGATAGGAGCCTGACTGTGGTCGTTTCGGATGTAAACCAAAAAAATCCACGTCCACAAACTCGAAGAAATACCTATATCATACAAAGACTTTGCCCGATTCGCCACCCTAGACTTTACCTACATGACATCAGAAACAAACCGAAAATGCAAAACGCCGTCGGGGAAAGCGAGCAGTTTGAACTGTACTTCGCAGTGAACTAATCTGCAATGCATGCAACTGACGAAATTTTAACCTATGAATCTCAAAAAGAAAACACAATATCGAAAATGCTGGGCGCATACCACTCATGTCTTGCCCAACTCGTTCCGCCCCAGCTTTCTAGCTTCGCTGCCTCAGAATGGGCGCTATGGCCGCTTCAGTCTTCTTCCCAACGCGCTGAGGTCGCTTGCCTGCTTTAAGCTGCTCGACCAGGAAACCATCGTCTTGATACCGCTCGTGGCCTTCGTGCACGCATGGACACTTTGAGCCTTTGTCACAAGTACCGGCGGCAAAGTTGAAACACCGCTGGCGCTTACAAGGCTGCCCTTCTACTTTGCAGTTGGAACAAGGTTCGCCTCCATCGCATTGGTTTTCCCACCAGTGTTGGTAGCAATTCACACAAGCAAGCATCTTCGGCTCAGCAGGCGCCGGTGTACGACGAGTTGAAGTTGCCTGTGGTGCGGGAGTTGAGCGCGATGATGCTCCGGTTTCGTGATTCAAACTGGGTTGTTGGTGGACTCGGGTCTCGTTGACATGGCTCTGGTTCCCGATCATCTGAAGCATCGCATTGCCGTTTTGGGGTGAGCCATGAAAGTTTGCAGCTCGCGGGTCCTCGGAAAATATCCAGTTGCTGTCGGCGTAACCTTGACTATTCACTGGCGCTGACATGTCCCGATTGCCCATAAAATCGTTGACACTAGAAATAGACATCATCCTGGTTGGAACAATAGTTGTTGTAGAACGCCCACCGTTATTGTATTGCATACGAGTGGGCGTGGGTGTGTTTGAAGGTACCTGCACCATGGCATTGTGAGATTGCTGCGCGATACCCATATTTAATCCCGGTTGCAGCGGGTGGGCGTTCTGTAGAAGATTCTGAATCTGCGCTTGGTTGGTAGGATGATTGCCTGTGTTCCCTGAATTCATGGCCTGTATTAAACTCTGCTGCTGTTGAGGCAATAGGAGATTGAAAGCTTGCTGCATGCGTCCGGACTGGCTGTTTTGCAGGGATGCTCCAGTTTGTGGATTGGGAGAAACACAGAAGCTTGTACTCCGCTGCTGGCCCTGCTGATTCTGGATCTGTTTTAAAGGTGTGGTTGGGCCTGTTGAACGATTCGACCGTGGAGAGGAATAGTGCTCGTAGCCGCGCTTCGGTGTAGTCGTGGTAGAATGTCGTGAAAACGATTGCGCATTGCTCATGAAATAATTTCCTTCGGAAGCTTTTAGCGACCTTGGAGTCATAGCGGCGTGATTCGAGGTGAGAGGGTACGCACTGGATTCAGCAGAACTATCACGTAAGTTAGCCTTGTTTTGGTGAGCAGTCTAGCAATTCGACACCAACGGCATGCTATCCTCTGTCTTTACGGGATTCAATATGTGGACGCTCGCCCTGACGCCCATTGTGATGGCTGACGCATACGACCAGTGTAAGGATAAAGGACTTACCTGGTCGATCCGACCCTTCTCCGCTTGTTAGGATTGAATCCCTGTTCTGGCGAGACTTGCTGATGCTGCTGTACCGCGAACATCTGCAGGCTACTCTGCATAGTCCGTGCTGCCATCTGGGACTGATGCTCGCGTATTTCGGCTTGCTTCTTTGCATCTTTCAATTGATTCTCCAAAAAAGCCACCTGGTCTTTCATAATTTGTTCCTTTTGGCCCCAGTGTGATCCGGCATTTCTGAGCTTGACCTGTGTATGTTGTATCAAATCTTGTTCACGGGCTTTGAATTTCACCTCGATTTCGCGGATCTGGCTTTCCATCTTCGTTGTTGTGTCCGCCTTCGCGGAGTCTATGTGAGCCTGCAAATCTTCAGGTGTTATCCTCTCCCTTTCTTGCTCTTCAGTAAGAGATGATTGTAGTTGGATGATGACGGCCTGAAGATCATGAATAATTTTGTCTGATTGTGCCTTATTCGTGGCTTTTTCCTCCTGAGAAGATAGAAAACCACGTTGCATCTCGCCAAGCTGCTCCTCTAGGATACCAATTCTGGCGTCGCGCCCCTTGGTCCAATCACCAATCATCTTTTCGTGTTCGAGTTGCGCAATTGTAGCTTTCTGGTTGCCAAGAGCGCTCTGGACGCTGGCCCGATAGCCGCGAAGATGAATATCCCGCGCTTCGATTGCTTCCCTGAGCTTTCGGGACTCATTATTGGCGTGCAACTTCTCCGTGTAGCGGTTTTGGGCGCGTTGTACTGCGGCTTTAGTCTCGAGGTCAGCAGCAGCGGCGCGTTTCTCAGCCTGAGAGGTGCGAGTGTTCGCAATGGCAGTACGAGCCTCTGCGTCAGCAGCTTGTTTCATGAGGCTTCCTTTGGCTCGCTCAAGTTCAATGACCTGATTCTTGAGGGCTTGATTCTCGTCAGAACATGGTGTGGGTGGCGATGAAGCATTCAGCGATTGTCCAGATGACGTACTGGATTGAGACGCAGGCGTAGGGTATGTGGCTTCTGGCGGCGCTCCGGGGAGCATGCCCTTACGTGAAGGGCCGGGCGAGGCTGGCATAGAAGCAATAAAGCTCACAGCGTGCAAGCAAGCGCAGGTAGAGGCAAATTGCGTTCCGAAAGCAACTAATGTCCGAAGCCTGACGTGTACAGGTGTAGTTAGTTGCGGGTGCGTGATATGAGTGCGACGATGATGCAGATGCGTAAGTGGAAATCGCGCTGAGACTGAGTAGAAGAACACCGAAACATCCGAGGTAGTGGAGAGTGAAGAAGGACTGAAAGATACAATGGCGAGTGATTCTGCAGACCGTACTGGCGCTAAGCGTGGTTTCACCGCGAGGATGGTGAAGACAAAAGCTGAGCGCGCCAACTAGTGAGTCTGACTTGCCCACCCGCGATCGTGTAAATAGGATACTATGCTGCTGTTGTTAGTCTTAAATTCAGAGGCCACAATATTTGTGCGTCGAGGCAGGTCACACGTGATAGGCGGCTGCCTGAGTACCTCAACTGTGGTTCAAATGCCGCCTCGCTTTTCCAAAACCCGGGAGCGCAAAGCTAGTCGCTCGAAAATCGTAGCAATCCTATTCGGAGTATTTTATCTGAATAAAATGCGTCATATCTGGGATGCGTATTACTTGGCTGATGTCTGGTCGATGGAAGTGGTTTTCAGAGGTGGTGGTGGTGGAGGCGTAGTGAGGGATGGCAAAGGCGTAGCGAACTGATGTCGGAGCTCGGAACCACAAGGACAGCACCTCGAATTATCATCGCAGCTTCAAAAAATTACTAAATTACCAACATAGGCTCTGTTAACTTGCGCGAGTTTTTAGAATTACGTAGCAAGAAATTCGAGCATTGTGATAGTAGACGAATTCTGTTCTGTCTGGCTTACAAGCTCTTGACATCATCCTCCATGTACGAAGAGGATACTGAAGAAACCATTTTGGGAAGTTTTAAGTGCCGGCAAGCCCTTTAATCCTACTTGTCGAGAAAGGGTGGGCGTAGGCTCCTGCTCTTTTTCTCTTTAGATGCGACGCGGCTGCCCGTCTGGCCCCCAACTCTTCTACTACCTAGATGACTTGCGCCGTTCCTTTTCAAAACTTAATCTAAGGCATTTTCATAGAAAGAAAGGAGAAGAGTCGATTTTGGCGATACCCGGGTTGATGTTGAGGCTAAAGCTGCTTCACGGTTCTCAACTTTCACCTAGAGTGGCTATACCGCAACAACTCTTGATCCTCGTAAATGCTTAATCTGTGGCTTCCGGAAATAGATACTACGAACAATTGAATGCCTTCGTTTCGTGATTCGTGGAGGTTCGCCATCTATGGATGTAGCATCAAAGTGGGGTATAAGCAACACGTCGGCTAGCGGCCTACTATCTAGAAGCAGAACATGCAGCTTTACAGATTAATAATGAACATAGCTTATTTTATTGAGGAACGATGGCTCGACGATGCGTATAAAAGGGATAGAGGAAGTATACTGGAGGTGCCACATTGCGAAGCTTGTGGATTTGCCGATCCCTTCGCTTAGCCCGCATCTGCCCGCCATCTCCACGTCTAGTAGCGGCTCCACACGTTTCACTGGCTGTGGACCCTTCTATGATTTCTGTACTCGTCTTCCCATATTCATCAGAGTGCAAGCTATTTTGCGCCATGTTGATGCTCGGTCTTTGTCATGTCATGCTCAAGATCTGCCGCTGCTATCGGTGACTTCGTCGACTTGCCTCATCTGCAGCCAAATCGGGATGTGCGGAGACGCTGCAGTGATCTATTCCCCCGGCACGATTTGTGAGCAAATACAGTCCCGGATCAGAGTGTGGTAATAAGAATCATGATTTATTTGGCTGGTAATTCGCGACGACTACTTAGGTAGACCAGGATGATCCTGTGCTTCTATCTTTGATGATGTATCAAGTTACAAGCTGGAACCGCTTCGCACTAGCAGCACAAGCATGCAGGGCACTCCTTCCCCACATTTTGCTTAAGTTCATTACACACCGCGAGGTTGTGCATACTCCAGCAGCTCTTTATCTTGCATCAACCGATCATGGCAAGACTTTTCTAAGCAGACGCAAACCTCAATGCCTTCGTCACAAGCATCCTCCTTGACCTCCGCTCGGCTCGGATACACAAATACGTAGCCTTCGAATTGGGGATCCGGAAAGCGAACGGCCCTTGCTACACCGAAGCCGAAGTTGTGTTTTTTATACACGTTCATGCCTTGCCAACTTGTTCCGGCCAGGTCCATACCCAGGAACGAGTTCATGTTGATGTTGATCCACCGCCTGTCCTCTAGCCCTGCAACCCACTCCGGCAGCTCAGCGACATACTGGGGTGTGATGGTTTTGATGGAGCCCCGAACTCTTTGTGCAAGTTCGGGAAGGTTACCATCAGCGATGAGCTCCGAGATCGGGAGCGGCTCCGTGCGGGGAAGCGCGACGGCGTTGCCCATAAAGGTCTCTGGCAAGGGCGGATCGAACGTCTTTCTCGTATTTAACGCGTGCACTAGGACAACTTTATGGCTGAGGTCAGGGCGAAGAAGCTCTAGCTTAGACCGTGTGATGGTCTTCCACAAGATGGACATGATGGCGTCATATGTTGATATCCAGCTGTCGCCTGTCTTCGCCATTGCTTCACTCTTGAGCTTCTCCAACTTCGATTTCGGGAAATGCCACATGTGGATTGCTAGCTCCGGCATTTTCGATATTGTGTTTTCTTTTTGAGATTCATAGGTTAAAATTTCGTCAGTTGCATGCATTGCAGATTAGTTCACTGCGAAGTACAGTTCAAACTGCTCGCTTTCCCCGACGGCGTTTTGCA
>Ga0115856_100658_pt1 | contig 12560 bp, 15 predicted proteins | sample InSIn4gowninarea_FD_83870 | JGI IMG/M metagenome (GOLD analysis project Ga0115856, IMG submission 83870)
AGGCAAAAGTGGAAGCAAACATGGGTCCAATGGTAGGTGTAAAACTTGGCACAAACTGTGGTGAAACAAATGTGGATGCAACAACGGACACAAAAGTAGATGCAAAAATGGATGAAACAAAAGTGGATACAATAGGGGATGCAAAAACATACACAATATCTGATGCAAACTTGAACACAAAAGAGGATGCAAATGTGGATGCAAACGTGGAAGCAAATGTGGTTGCAATGGTAGGTGAAAGATATGGTGCAACAAAAGTGGATGTAACAATAGACAAAAAATATGCAAAATAAGATGCAAAAATGGATGTAAAAGTGGAAGCAAACATTGATGCAACAGGCAAAACAAAATTGGATGAAAAAAATGGATACAATGGAAGTAGATGCAAAAGTAGATACAAAACGAGATGCAAAACCCAATGCATAAACCTGACACAAAAGTGGATGCAATATTTGATGCAAAAGAGGATGTGAACATGGATGCAAAATTGGAAGCAAACGTGGATACAACAGTGAGTGTAAAACATGGTGCAAATTGTGGCATAACAAAAGTGGATGTAATGATTATGATGATGACGATGCTAATGACCTTGGCGAATCTTCCCAATTTTAGATGTTGTCATTGTCATAATCATAAGCATTATCTTTCGTGTCATCATCATCATTTTCATCTAGGTCATCATCAAAAACAATAATGGCATGAATGATGATGATGATTACAACAATGTTGATAGAAATTACATTAATGATGATGATGGGGATGATAAAAATGACAATGATGATGATAATGGTGGTGATGATGATGATCATTGATCATCTCTCAAAAATAGAGTTGTTATTTCTCTTACGTATATCAATGTGTCCTAAACAACCCTTTTCTAGCTCTGATCACATTTTTTGGGTTGATGATATTTCTTACAACGTCTATAATTATAAACAATTGCAAACAATGTCCATAATGATGATGATGATGGAGCTGATGATGATGGCATGAATGGTGATTATGATGATAATGTAATGATGGCAATAATGATGACAAGGATGATGGTGATGATGATGACAATGATTATGATAATGAGAATGAACAATTACTAGTTTCACTACCATCTTCTGGATACATATTACTATCATACTTTTTAAATTTTCTGTCTCTCTTGAGGTATCTTACTATAATGGTGTTGTCAACACTAGAAAGATATCTTGTTGTAATGGTGGTTCTAATGTTAGGACTAGCAAAGTTTTTGTTAAATTTTGGTTTAAAAAAATCGATTTATGCAATTATTTTGACAATCTATGTAAAAAAGTAAATAACATCCAATTATTTTGACTGTAGTCCCATTGATTATCATGAATTCACCAGTCTGAAGACCATCTTCTACATACATATTATTATTAAACTTTTTGCATTATATCCCTCTTATATCTTGTTGTAATGGCAGTATTAGCACTAGAAAAATATCTTGTTGTAATGGTGATATTAGTATTAGCACTAAAAAAATCACTAAATTTTGGTAAAAAAAAGTTTATCATTTATTTATTTTTAATTTGGGAAATTTTTGTTTTTATTTTTTTTGTTTTTAATTCTATTTTTATGTAGTAATATTTTTTTTGGTTGAATTTTGGTAGTAACTAGTTTTTGGTCGAATCATATGTATTAACCATGTTCTTTATGCTACAAGTCTAATTGTTGGGACAAAATTGCTCTTTCAAATAAGTTGCAAAAGCTATTTTACATCCATTGTTGCACCCATGTTTACACCCACTTTTACATCCCTTTTTGCATCCTATTTTTCATCTTCATTTGCTTCTTTTTTTGCATCTATCATTACATCTACTTTTGTTGCGACAAAATTTGTTCCATGTTTTGCACATACTGTTGTACCCACGTTTGCTTCCAATTTTGCATCCATCTTCACATCCTCTTTTGCATAAAATATTTCATCTATTTTTGCATCCACTTTTGTGTTGGGTTTTGCATCTCATTTTGTATCTTCTTTTGCATGTACTTCTATTTCATCCATATTTTGCATCCAATTTTGTTTCTCATGTTGCACCCGTGTTTGCATCCACTTTTACATCCCTTATAGCATCTTGTCTTGCATCTAAGTTTGCATATTTTTTTGTGTCTATTATTACATCCACCTTTTTTGTGCTATTATTTGTGCCATATCTTATGCCTATCTTTGCAACCCACATTTTCTTCCACTATTGCATCATTTTTTGCATCCTCTTTTGTGTCCAAGTTTGCATCAAATATTGTTTATGTTTTTTGCATCCCATTTCGAATTTACTTTTACATCCACTTTTGATTTGTCTAGTTTTGCAACTAATTTTGTGTTCACTATTGCACCCATGTTTGGCCCATGTTTACATCCCTTTTTTCATCCAAGTTTTCCTCCTTTTTGCATTCAAGTTTGTGTCCCTTTTTTTTACATTCATTGGAGTATCCACATTTGTTTCACCACAATTCATGCTAAGCTTTATGCCTACTATTGTGCCCATGTTTTCTTCCACTTTTTCATCCATGTTTGAGTCCTATTTTGTGTTCAAGTTTGTATGAACTATTGCATCTACTTTTTCATCCACTTTTGTTCAATTTTTCTGTCTTGTTCTGCATCTACTTATGTTGTGTCCACTCTTCATCCAAATTTACGTCTATTTTTACCCCCATTTTTTTGTTTACTTTTGCATCCATTTTCCAACACACATCATATCTTTTGCATTGATTATATTTCTTATGACATTGAAAATTATGAACAACTGATGACAATGTCAATAATTATAACGATGATGATAATGAAGATGATGACGATGACATGAATTGCGATTGTTGTTAGGATATTCCGACACATAGGAAATAGTTAAGTTCAACTTGGTCTAGTATAGGGTTAGGTATAGAGTTAGGTAAAGTGTGTTTCTTTACCGTTGTACATTTTGTAACTTACAATCCGACGGTCACGATATGTAGTGATCCGACGGTTCACTCTCTCCTCGGTATTACCGACACTTGATCCGTGGCTTGACACCCGATTGGTCCATGAGTTCTATTTAAAGCGCATGGAGGGTCATTGTTCGTGTAATCCGTCTATGAGAGAAAGCTTATGTAAATTTTCATTCTTTGATTAATAAATTGCCTGTAGTGGCCACGTTGGCACAGGCCGTGGACTGTTTCCCTCTTTGAGGGTTTTAACCACGTCAAAAATACTGGTGTATCGATCTGTGATCTGTTTGTGAGCGGTGTCCTTTGGTGTTCTCTCTGAGGAACTTACCCTGTAAATTCCTACAATTAAACGTTAAACACACCCAATAAATCTGTAGAGATGACCCTCCTCTCATGTTTGTTATATATCGTGGTTTACTAACCTGTTTCTATCCCAAACACCAACATAATCAAGTAGAACCCTACTACTTAGTTCGTACAAACATTGACCAATCACAAAAATTTATCTATGCTCAAACGAGAAAAGGAACTATGGTATGGAAAACACAAAAATTTCCACATTAGTTTTCAGTGTTCACAATTCATCTTGCCTTGATTAGTTGTGGTTATGTCAACCCTTTTGGTACAAATTGGGCCTTTTTATGACCATGATTGCCTATGTAAACATATCAGCCATTTCTATGATTGTCCTATCACGGATCCATAGTCATATTTTCATGTACCAAACCTATGATCCCCTACAATGGGTTGAGCCTTTACAGATCAACCTTGCCTCTGATTTATCTCCCATCATTTGTGGCCCTATCGATACGCTATCAACAGATTTGTTATATGCTCTCCATCAAGAATCCTTGGTTCTTAGCTCTATGCTCCTTTTGCAAAAGAATCAAAACCATTTAGGACATTTCATCATTGGACATTAGGGACTGGACAGTGTGAGAACAATTAAAGCATACTTTCAATTTTAAGAATGTTGATAAGTTCATTTTTCGATAAAATACAAAATTTATTTTCCTAATATCCTTTTAAACTTGGTGTTATGACCCGAAGAAACACATGGCAAGATTGAGCTTGGATCATGGCTACTATAAGTCCATTGATGGGTACAACTAGTTCAATGCAATTGCCCTATTGGACCTAGGTCTAAATAAAGTTTGGAGATTGCAATCGAAGAGCTACATGGCTTTTTCAACTTTGAACAACTTCGAAGTTCCCTTTCGATCCTAAGAAGGAAATGTTTGTTTAGTCATTGGTATGTACCTATGCTGCCAAGAAATGTGGGTTTGGGGACGAGTATCAAGAAGGATGTGTCACTTTTTGAAATAGGGTACATGGGTTCATCGGTGGTATATTATAATTTATATATATTATATATTTTATAAATTATAATATATATGAATTTGAAATCTTCCAACTTACAACAAGAAAAATAAATCATTTAAAGACTTAAACATGAACATTCACTTTGAAATTTCAAATTTCATATTGTAATATCCCTTCCAATAAAAATCTGCTAAGTGCCTTTCTCAATTTTTGCAAACTTTGGATGGATAAAATTTTGGGTGCAAACTTAGGAAGAGTGGGTGAAGATTAATTAATTTAATTTTGTGTGGTAGGGGAGGCCCTAAACATTAAACAAAAGGGAATTACTCACATAATGCGATGTGGGGACCACCCCATGAGGACGTACACACTCCTTGAGGAAATTAAATTGGAGGGAAGAAAGAAGAGGCAAGGAGATCAAATGGTGGAGCCCACAAGGAGAGAAAAGGAGCAACAACTATAAATAGGAGAAATGGCCTCCATCTTGGCATCTTTTGACAATCTAACTTTTGAACACAAATTTGCTTGAGTTGTTTAACCAAGTAAACCAATGTTGTATAGCACAAGGAATTCCCAAGTGGGAATTCCACCTCTACCTTTGGTGAACTTCGAGTGTCACCCTAGGAGAGAGTATTTCGGAAGTTAGTGAGGAAAGATTCGTTGGAGTTCGTGGGACACATCAGCTCTTGCTTCAGCTAGTTCGAACTTCCAGAAGGACGCAGGGATAGAAATCGAGCCACTGAGTTTATGGAGTTTCAAGGGTAATTTTGACCAACAAATTTAGGAAAAATTTCATTGAGTGTGGACCAGCATTTGTGGACAATTTCAGGACTGGAAGTTCTTGCTCCTGAGAGAGCCAAACTCACCATTTTAGGGCATGCGCAGAAGTATTATTGGGCAGAATTTGTGGGGCTGGATTCATCTTATTTGCATTGGGTTTTATAAGGAATCTCACTCACATCTTCCAGAGGAAATTTGCAGGGAAATCCTACAGCTAATTGAGAAGGAATTGGTGACATATATAGCAGTTTGAATTGTGGGGGACACAGAAACTATCAAGGAGGGCGTAGCACCAAATTTGGGTAATTTCGGGAGGTCAAAATTAGCCCAAGTCATTTTTGGGTTTTGTTGGACTAGCCTTAAGGAGTCTGCTTCTAATTTTGCATAATTTTTGGAGTTTTGGTGCCCCAAACCAGTGGGATTATTTAGCAGCGAGTTAGGAGGAGTGAACTTAAATTTTGGGTCCCGGGTGGGAGGTAGAATTTGCCAAAACCCTTTGAGGGTTTTTCTGGTTTTATGTGGAGACTCCAACGAAAAATGCAGAAATTTCTGGGCAACTTTGAGGGGTCAAAAACAAGAGTTGTTTCCCGTTGCAGCAATAGTTTACACTAGGCAGGGCACAGTTTCTTATAAGAGATTTTCCGGCACTTGGAGCCATTGATTTGTCACCTTGGTTTGGCCTTGCTTGCTGTAGCAAACCCAAGTTTCTCTTATCACAATTATTGTACTCATAATTTATTATATTATTACAATGGCTCAGAGTTTTTCCCACATTTCAGTGTTTATTTGTGTATGGTTGTTCATGCTTGAAATTTATAGTTGTAGTTATTTCTTTGCTTCTGTTATCTATTGTATTTTTCCATTTGGAACATTACAGTGGTATCAGAGCATGATCTTGGCCAGTTGTGGGGAGGCTAGCAATATCATGGAGGAGTTAATGAGGCAGAGCCAACAATTGGTGAGACAAAACCAACAAATCCTAGAGGGGATGCAACAAATGATACATAACCAGCGGAGGACCCAAGTATATGCACGCACACCCCAACCGTACAACACCCACATGTATGGTCAGTCTGGCCATCCTACCATGCCTCATTTCTTGGATGAACAAGAGGAGAGAAGTATGGTTCAGGGGTTGGATCATCAAGGAGAGGAGGGCAATTAGAGGGTGAGTCCAGGAGACGATTTTGCTGGTGGAGACCTGGTTTTAGAAATCAGGAGCCTAAGGAGGAGGCCGAGGGTACGCAAGGTCATGAGGAGCACGTAGATACACCCAGTGTGACACAGGAGCCACCCTTGCAGGAGTTTCCTTTGGTAGCCCCAATTGACACATTGATGGATACAATTGAGCACACACCCATAGGACCTTCGATTGATGAGGTGCCAGTAGACGCAGAGGTACCCTAATTTGTGATAGAGTTCCCAGATGACTGCTACCTACAGCAGCAGGGAGAGCTCCTTAAGGAGCGTGAGCTAGATGAGGATGTTATGCTTGAGGAGATACCAGTGGTGGGGCAACTCAGGACTCCTATTGAGCCCATGATGGCAGAGGATGGGCAATCATCTTTAGGGCCTACCATTGACGGGGAGCAGACATATATGCAAGAAGCTAGCAGAGTTGCAGTACTTGCAGTCAATAGCTCTCTTCAGGCTTACATAGAGAGGGTCTGCAGTATTGTTAGGTTACCTCTGCATGTTGGAAGGAGATTGGTCGAGTTACCTAGACAAATTGTATATGTTGACCAAGACAGTGAGACGAGGCAACATGAGTTACAAAAGGCGCAGCACTCGCAGGGTGGAGTTGTTATGTACATTGGTGCTCTTGCATTTGATCCCTCTCATGCGGTTGGATGGCGAGAGGTATTGAGCTGGTACCCGATGGAGCGGGTTAGGTGTTGGGCTATATCCATGGCCATAGCTCAACAGAGGTTGTGGGGAACCAGAGGGGCTCGAGGGCAAATTATTTTTGGGATCCAGGTGGGATTCCCCATCACATCATGAAGTTAGTCAGCAATGGTAGTACTTGAGTGCTAGATCCAAGGATCAAGGGCACACACCCACAGTTTTCTATCAGAGTTCTAAGCAGCTCTATTGGATAGTTGGATCAACAGGGGAGTAAGTGGACTCCATGAGTTGTCCTGGCATGTGGATCAAGTGTGGAGTTGCAAGATGATCAACATACTCTTGCAGGGACTGATCCGAGGAGGTGGCATCCGCAGGCCACAAAGCATTGTACAAGGATGAGGCTTTCCTATGGATATGTGGGGTGCAAAGGACACCAGGCAACAACACCTTAGTAACGCAGTCACTGGCACATAGGGAGGTTTGCCTGTTAGATCTCTCTGAGAGGATTAAGAGGGGTTATCCACCCATTCGAGGTCATGGAGGTGTGGTACTAGATATGGCAACCTTAACAGGATGCAGGTTGTTGCACACTGACTCATCCTTTGGCCGTGGCATTCTGTGGTGTATAGAGATATGCAGTGATGAGCGCCTCTTGAGTATATCCATAGGGACTTACATATATAGTCACAGAGAAGTTAGTTGTTGGCCCTTGATGCCCTCATCACAAGCAGTAGGGCACAAGAGACTCACTTGAGGCGGATGGATGTGACCCAAAGTATCATGACAAGAGAGAAGTTTTCCTGTTGGGGCAAACAGACTATGCGCGTGTTGCCATGAGGAGGCATAGGGATGACATGGCCTGTTGCAGAGGTAGCATATGCTTTGCCCCCGAGTCCCCCCTTGAGGGTATGATTATGGGGGATCTATACGACACACCTTCGGCAGGGAATTCATGTTGATTTTTGGTAGCATCGGATGTGATCTAGCCATGAAAATTGGTGAAGAGGCTAAGGCACATAAAATCTCCAAGACCAGAAATGGTTTGGGGAAATTCCACCTGGTTGGAGAAATATTAAAATAATTAATATTTTTAATGGGGTTCCGAAGTCGAAACTTTAGGAAAATTAAAATATTAATGGGTATTAATATAAAACTGGGTGAGAATGTTCTAAATGACATGGATCAAGCCAAATCTAAACTTAGCCATTAATTAGGGACTTAATCTCGGTCGTTGAAAACCCAACAAGAAAAGTATAAGAGGAGGCTTGAGGGTCAGTTGGAGACACACCATATTGATCAGTCAGTTCGATTTTCTAGAGTGGGGTTTTGCTAAGAGAATCGAACCAATGATCTGTTGCAGCAAGGAACAGTTCAACACGAGGCTGAGAATACATAGCAGAGAGGCAGAGATAGTGCCAGAGAGACATCATAGAGCATAGAGAGGTTGACGCAGAGGCAGCTAGGAGCTACGCAAAGGCTGAAGAGGCCAATGTGGGTGACACAGAGGGTCTGAGGGCTGACACAGAGGCTTCAGTAGCTGCGCAGAGGCTCGCAGAGCTGACACAGGGCCAAAAGGCAACGCTGAGAGATTTTTTGTGGGGCAAACTGAGCACTGGTGAGCTGGGAAGGGTGACGCAGTCCCTACATAGTAACACAAAGAAGTGGAGAAGCTTGGAGCAGCTTTTGTTGTCCAGCTAAGGAGCTGTCATAATTGTTGTGGGATCTATCATCCGGTGACTGATCAGCTAGAATATCTCTCTCTAAGGAGAGGTACTTCTACCAAGGGCATTCTCTGTTGGGTGAGCCATTTCTGGCACCCTAGTTGTATTTAGAAATACTGCATAATAATAAAACCCTCATATATGTTGCACTGGTTTTCCCGCATTGGGTTTTTTCGGGGACGATTGTCCAAAAATAATGGTGTGCCTTGTGTGATTGTCTCAGTTATTTCAGTTGTTGACCTGTATATGAGTTAGGGCTGCATTTGTGTTTATTTCAGTATTTATATTTATAAGTAACTTGTTAATGGAATGAACAAGTAGGAGAAAGTAAACCAGATAATGCAGTAGGGATTTCTAATGTGTCAGACTTAGAAATTTCAACATAGTATCAGAGGATTGCAGATCACAAGAGAACTGAAGGCACCAGCGGAAATCTGAAGAATTTGTAGCAGTAGCAGTTGTCCTGAGAGACAACGTTGTTCCAGAGCAAAATAAGTAGAGAAGAAGTGACACAGAGGGCCTGCATCATCATTTCGAGCCAGGAGGAGGGTCAGCGCAAAAGCTGAGAGAGGCAGATAAGACCTACGCAGTGCTCGGTCATCTTTCTCAGCCAGGAAGGATCGACGTTGTGGCCAAGAGTAGCAAATTTTGTCGTTATCGGGATTGCGCAGAGCTTGAAAGACTCAGTTTCTTCAGTTATTGAGGCTTGGGGAGCTGTGGGCAGATTGTGATTGAGAAGCTGGTGGGGCACTGGTTCTGTTAGAACATAACAGTACCTAAGGAGACGGAACCAAGATAGAGGGAGTCGCTGCCTTGATGGATTTCTAGCCAAGAAATCCAGATCCGATTTGCAGTCGCAAGGAGGATTAGAGAGGAGCGGTTCAACAGCTGGCCATAGGATTTCCAAGAGGGAAATTAGGACTTAGAGGGAGATTTCCAGGAGGGAAGTCGAATCTCAGAGGGAGTCCAGAAAAGGAGCTAAAATGGCAGTGAACGGACTAAGGGATCGGGACAGGTTGGACGGGGCCTCCAACTTTGTCAGCTGGAAGGCCAGGATTCTGGCAGTCCTAGATCGACATTGCATCAAGGACTTTGCCTTGAGAGTTGTGGCTATCCCAGTCGACCTAGCTGAGAATGAGAAGTATGAGGATGCAATGGTGAGGGCGAAGTGCATGATTCTAGACGGGGTCAAATATCATGTCATACCACATATTGCTGAAAAGAACACAGCAAAGGAGATGTGGGATACTTTGACCACCTTGTATCAAGGAAGTTCCGTGTAGTGGAAGATGCTATTAGATAATCAGTTGCAGTCATATCAGATGCAAAAGGGAGAACAAATAGATTCGTTACTTCTCAGGTTGCAGGAGATTCGTTACCAACTTACTTCCGTGGGGTCTATACCAGATCCGGGCTTCATGGTGAGGATTGCCCTGAATGCAGTCTCCAAGGAGTGGGAGACATTTGTCCAAAGTATTTTGGGCAGGGCTACTCTTCCAGGTTGAGAGGAGATGTTGGCAGCTCTTCGCTAATAAGAGATCATGAGGTTGACCAAGGCAAGGAGTAGTGGCTCTAGCATCTCCTCTAACTAGTTCTTTGCTTCTATTATCTACTGTATTTTTCCATTTGAAACATTACACATATCAAGTGCAAATTGCAATTTACATATTCATGTGAATCATGATAATAGATATTAGAATCATTAGTATATGTCCATTGTCATACTACATTCAAAATTTGCCCTAAGGCATTTCCAAACATGAAATAGAAATTTCAAATTTTCAAAATTCCAAAAAAAAGTGAAACTGAACAATGAACAAGATTAGGCTTCCTTAAGCCATGTCATCAACATCACTAAGGTCTTCAATCAACAGGCTCTCTAGGGAGGGATCGCTCTCATTTGGAGCCTCCTGCTCATCCATAGAAACTAGAGGTAGCTCAATAAGATCATCTAGATGTATCTCCACATCCACACATGTAGCATCGTTTGTGTATTAGTTCCATCTCTTGAAAGACCCTCCCTGTACCCCGGTCTTCACATAATATGAGACAAAGCGTACTATGAATGTAGACTAAGTTCTCAACCTTCTTTGATTCCAACATGTTTCTCTTCAATGAATGGATGAAAACATATGTGCTCCAATTCCTCTCACAAGTAATTGTATGGAAATCCGTTAATGGAAAATTGTTAGGAGAAGAGTCAAGACAATGTTAAGTATGTAGATTAAATTCATTAAATAATACAAAAACAAGATGAGAAACTAGCTACCTGTCCAAGTAATCATATCACAAATTGCTACAACTCAGGAGCATCAACACCATGAAGCCACCACCAATCAATGGAATCCTTCTTCTTGCCCTTATCAATCAAAGAATCATGTGAACCAAAGACACCTCAACCACGTGAAAATTAGGTCGTATCTCAGAGGCCTCTTCTGTAGAACCGTAGACTCAATTTTTAAAAAATGGCCCGCTCGGAACCGACTCAGCTGAGTTGGTCCGAGCCGGCCTCAAAAATGTGACTCGGCCAAGTAATCAGTTCAGTCGGCTAGGTTAATACCGAGCCGACCAGGTCGGGTATTAACCCAGGCACATAAAAAACTGTGATTTTTTTAAATTTTTTTTTATTAATTGCTTAGTGTGGGGGACTCCAAAGCACTTTAGTTTTTGTTTAGTTGGTCTTTGAGGTCCATTCCCCTCTCCCAAACCCTATTTAACCCACTCAACCCCTCTCATTCTCTCACAGCCATCTCATGCATTTGAGTGAGTATTTCAGTGGGAGTTTGTGAGGAGTTGTTGAGTTTTTTTTGAAGCAACATTGAGGAGTTTTGGGCAAGCATTGTAGCTAGAGTGAGGAGCTTCTTGGGCAGCCATTTAGAGCAGCATTGAGGAGTTGGTTTCTTGGAGCAAACTTGAGGAGGCAGTTTGTGCCTAGAGGTATTTTTTTCACTTGTACAAATCTGTTTTGGCTTATTAAATTTTATGTGCAAATCTAGAAATCATAGAGAGTGTTTTTTATGAAAGAAATGAACATTGAATCAATGTTTTTTTTTTTCATTTTCAGATTGTCTGCTTTCATTTCCAAGTCAAAAAATGGCACCTAGAGTGAAAGATGTTGCTTGGGCATATGTTGAAATGGTTGAAACTCAAACGCATTGCAAATTTTGCCATAGGAAAATTAAGGAAGGTCCTGAGGGCATTAATAGGCTGAAACAACAATTGGCAGGGATTAGAGGCCAAATTACTCCATGTACCTCACCAGAAATTGGGGAGATAAAGAAGGAATTGTTAGCCAGCTTTGAAAAGTTTAAAGAAGATAAGGCTAGGCAAAAAGAGTTAGACGTTGAAACTGGGAGGAAGAGGAATATACAAAAAATGATGGCTACCAACCCCCATTTTGATTTTGAGGGTTCTTCCTCTATCCCTTGTACTGATGCATCCAACCCCTTCCGATATGTTCCTCCCTCTTTTGAGTCTATTCAAGAACAGGAAAAGGGTAGAATGAAAAAGGGTGATATGAATATCAAAAGTTATTTCACTCCCTCCTTTACATCAAATGCACATGGTCCTCAAGCTAGTAGAAGTCCAATGCAGCCCACTTTAGATGACCATTGGAAGAAAGAATTGAGGGAGACTGCTTGTGATTACATAGCTAGATGGTGGTATGATGCTGATATCCCCTTCAATGCTTCCCGTTCACCATATTATGAGCCTATTTTGATGCCATACATGCTGCTGGAAAAGGCTTCAAAGGCCCGGCCCTACTATGCCTGAGCTAGGGGGGTATCGTTTGCAGAAAGAAATTTTATCCATTAATGACTATTTGAAAGATTTCAAGGACTCATGGGCAAGAACAGGATGTACCATTATGTCAGATGGATGGACTAATCAAAGAAATTGTACCATCATAAACTTTCTTATCTTCTGCCCACGAGGAACCATGTTTTTAAA
>Ga0115856_100261_pt1 | contig 12554 bp, 9 predicted proteins | sample InSIn4gowninarea_FD_83870 | JGI IMG/M metagenome (GOLD analysis project Ga0115856, IMG submission 83870)
GTGTGAAAATTTAAAAAAATTCTCAACAACACACTTTCACACCCATCCAATGATGAAATTGCAGGTAGAGACACCAAAGCTGTACTTTTATTACCTAATATGAGGGTTGTTTGTCAGTCAGTGGACCAGAGTGCCCTTGAATTCTTAAAGAAAAAGTATTGTCTTCTTCTCCATTTGTTGATATTAGCAATTGATAATAATGAAGGCTACTTAATTATTCTGAAAACACACACACATGCTATATCTCATAAGATGGGTGGCTGAAGCAATCAGTGCTTGAGAAGTGGTAGCAATATGATCATCAATTCTTGCCTATTCACTTTCCCGTTCTATAGCACAGCCAGATTCTATTTATGAGAACTTGTAGTCTTTTGTGGTGTCCCACGCTCTTTCACAAACCATACTTTCAATCTGGGTTGGCTTGATTTTACCCAACCCAAAAAGACCGACTTGAAAAAAAAACCAGATAAAAACCCAAGTGGGTTTTTCAAATTCACAAATTGCTTGATATTTATTTTCAGTTTTATTCACAATAGTCCACTCAGCAAACTGCTTTCTTTTCGCACCTTTTACTCAAGACATGATAGTATTAATATCTGTTGAAGCTCAACATATATGTAAAACCGTAAGCTAACAAAATGAAATGCAATTGAAAAAAATATTGCAATTCTGTAGAAGCAAGTGATTGAATTTTGTTTAGTAGCTTTTCCTGAAAAAACCCAAAAAGCACTACTGGGTTGGGTTTTTTCTGAAAAAACCCAGGTTTTTGTCAACCCTGCTTTCAATGCATTAGATTTTAAAAAATCTTCAATGATTTTTTTTAATCTAATGGAGACAGCATTTTTCTTTTTGTCAACATCATAACACAAGTGCAAAAATGGCTGAAATGACATCCATTCCTTCGACTTCCTGGTGAACAAATGGGCACGTGACATAGTGTAGGGGGTAATACCCTTCCAACTCATTCCAGCTGGTTCATTCGCTGTAGCATTTGAATGGCTTTTTTTTTTTTTTTTAACATGAGATGATGGGGAGTTTTTAAACATTTTTTTAATTCTAATAAGAAATCACATCCATTCAAAACTTTAGTAAAAATTAGCATATAATCAAATGCAATATGTGTTTGAAATTTCAAAGCAATTGATAAGGATCTTATGGAGACTTGAGATTTTGTACTGTGAATATTTACATTTTTATTTATATCAATATATATTAATCATGCTTTATAGAACTAAAATGAAATTATTTATTTTCAGGATCTTGTTTGCTTGACTGCTCAGACATTGCTACGTGTTATGTCTCATGGTGGATACAAACAAGTGCTTGGATTAGAAGTGTTGCCGAGTATGTCTTTTTTTCTTCTTCTCATGAATTATACAAAAATTTCAAAAGTTTTATTTTTCTACATGTGGGCTATTGCTTTGTTCTTTCATGTTTTTTCTTACATCTTAGTAATATTCATTGTTAGGGAATGTGTTCACAATGTATCAGAATAATTTTCTGAGCAGAATTTTTATTGAACTTATATCTGAGTCAGGATTACTATAAAGGTTCAGCTGTCTTATAAAAAAGAAGATGAGTTGTATTTTGTATTTGAAAAAATGACCAACATAATTAGGCACTGATAAATTTTTAAGAAATGTTAATAAATGTTTAAGGCTGTAATAAAATTTTATAAATTTCAGTACAATAGTAAAGACTTTTGGTTTGATTGCGATTCAGATTACCTTTCCACAACTTAAAAAATGCCTTGCTGCAGGATTCGTGCTCATTATGAGCAACTTTCCTAGTTTGATAGGGGTTGTATCATTGTATTGAAAGAGACCGGTTGGACAAATCAGAGAATCGCTCGTCATTTGAGTCGAAGCGATGCGACGATTCAAAGATGCTGGCAAGGATGGGTGGAAAATGACAGAGTTCAGCGTGAGAATGGTAGTGGTCGACCTATAGGGCTACAACAGATCGTGAGGACAGAGTGATTGTCCGATCAGCTGTCACAGCACCTTCTTCATTTCTATCAACCTTCAGACGTTCAACCCAAACACCAGTGTCCACCATGACTGTTTGAGAGAGCGAAATCTACACTCACGTCGACCATTACGGCTCCTGCCACTTCCAACTCTGTCCTGACGATCATCGAAGACGTGTTTGGAGATGCACAGGGCAGCGGGGGGATCCTGCTTTCACTATTGCACGCCACACCGGGCATTAACAAGACATTATGGTCTGGGGTGCCATTTCCTTTGACAGCTGGACCCCTTTGCTCGTTATTAGAGGTACGCTTACTGCACAGCGATACATCGACGACATCCTAAGACCTGTTTTGCTACTGTTCCTTTTGCAGCAGAACAATGCCACATGGCACAGACCACATATGGCACATGTTGCTATAAACTGTCTGTAAGCTTGCCAAACTCTTCCTTTGCCTGCCAGATCTCTCTCCCGTCGAGCATGTCTGGGATATGATGGGAAGGCGGTTGCATCTGGCACAGAATGTTGATGACCTCGTTCGACAGTTGGAGTGAATTTGGCAGGAAATGCCGCAGGAGACCATCTGGGAGCTTTTTCAGACTATGCCACGCCGTGTGGCAGCTTGTATCCAGGCTAGAGGCAGGTCAACACCTTATTGAACTTGTTACTGTAACTCTGAAATAAATTATTCAATTGTTCTGAAATTTTAATCATTTACTATTCTATACATTGTTTTCCTATCCACCAATTTTTGTCTCAGTCAGACAACTCCTTCTTCATGCTTCGATTTTTTTTTTGTTATAGAGTGTATATTAAAACCATACTATCTTAACATCTTAGTATCTATGCAATATTATCATATTGTGATGTGTGTAATACAAATATATCAAGGTTTCAATTCGAGAAGCATTATGAATTTTACAAATGTTTTGTAAACATATGAATGTCTTTCAGAGCAATTTTCTCACTTTACAGAAAGTGTGCAATCGCAGAAAATGACTACTACTTGCACATGAAAATGAAATAATTTTTACATTCAGTTTTGTTGTTTCCCTTTGTCACCTCTTTTGCTCCATTGTTCTACTTATGAATTTTTGAGTAAAAATGAAGCTTATGGATTTCCATTGTATTAGACAATCTAATTTATGAAATAGAACATCAAAAAACAGATTAAACAGATTGGTTTCATTCACAGTATAGTTAATGGTCTAAAATATCTGACTTCTTTTGCAAGAAACAAGTTATATTTTAATTAGTATTTTTCAGAAATTAGGTGAAATGTATTCTACAGTAAAATACCTCATCATTTAATTTTAAAATATTTAAAGTTTTACTTTTAGTTAATAGACTGTTAACTTTAATCATTTAAATATGCCTACAATTAGTAATTTTAGTGCTATCTTGGTTTATATGTGATTTGATACATTCTGAGCATGTAAATGTGATCCTGGATAATTGAATATCCCGTTGAATATTTTTTTGTAGAAAATTGGCTATTCCATTAAGCAGGCTCAACTATATACAGGATATCATATCTGTTAAACAAAGATGTTATTCATTGAATGTAAGTTTTAAATTTAAAAATGCTGGGAGATCATTTGTCTTACTTCTTACAAGCTGTAAAAAAACATTGAACATTGCTTTAGTCATAGTTAAAGATTCATCTGTTGCATCCTAGTAAATAAAATATCACAATGAAGCCTGATTAACCAAGCCCCAATTATTTGAATCTCTGCTTTAGCCAGGCTATCAAAAAATTTTAGGAAGTTTTTCCTTGGTTCTACATTTTCCATTTTTAAAGTTACTACTTTTAAAGTTTACTAAAAGTTTTACACTTTGATATCACAAACATTCGGGAAAACAAAGGACAACAACACTACCCCCTTTACTTTTCACTTTTAAAAGGAGAGTGTGGCAACACTCAAGGTTAGGGCTGTATAAGCGAAGCATGCAATAATTGCTGCAGAAAAATGCCAAAGCAACGTAAAACAAAAGACAATTGAAGGCTTTTTTAAGTTTAAAGAAAACCTTTATTATTGTAACAATAAAAATGTCTTGCATTATGTATGTATAGCTTTTACATTTGTCAAAAGTATACATTAAACCTGCTCTATTTTATTTGCAATTTTTACAGAGTTTTCCTGTTATCTGAGTTAGGATTGGTTCACATTAACTTGGAACTAGGACTCTACTGTACAACCTATGCCTTTTAACATACTGAGTGCTGTATCAGTCACCAGTGATTGACACAGTAATAAATACAATATAGAACTTTAAAAAAAATACATTGTAATGTTTAATTACATGAAGATTAAGATTTTACTGAAACACAGTAAACACGAAAAGTTATTCTTCTCAAGTATCATAAAGTTTGGCAACTTGTTGAGTCAATTTTCTGTCTATTTCTCTACCAAATTGTATCACATTTTCTTCATGTTATGTTCCTGGTTTCCAATACTAGGTCCAGAATATCAACACATTTCTAAGCAACTTGCATAGCCTGACTGGAATTTCCTTATAAATTTGTGTGGCACTCAATGTGTTAAAAGTTTGATTCAAGATCAGATTTTACTACTTGAATTAATTATGGTCTATTTTCATAGCCTTATTGTTTGATGTTTCCTTTTTCAGATCTAGCAACTGAGATGAGTGTTTGGGATGGTGTTGTCGTGTCACCACTTAGCAAAGCATATGAAAAGCCTGTTGATAAGAAGGAAGAAGAAACGTCAGAAGACATGGAGCAAGAACATGAAGAGACTATGGAAACTCAAGATTCATAATTATATAACTCTGACCCTGACCTTTTTTTAAAACATCGACTACTGTATATATACTTTGATGACATAAAGTAGAATAGTTAGGCACATGTGGCATTCATTGCAACCTATTCATTACTCACGTTTTTATGTATAACAAATAAATGTCTCATGAATGTTGTAATTTATTATTTAGGCTTCAATAACACTAATGTGAATATCCCCTTTTTACAATGCATAAATACATAGATACTTTTGTTTTAACTTCTACTTTTATTGGAAGTTTTTCTGTATAAAACAAGAATAAAATCTATATTTTTAGTGAGCAAAAATGTAATTGAGCTTTATAAACCATAGCTCAAATGAATCAGACATTTTACTTTTCTTTACCTAAAGCCAAATACCACTTTTTCAATTTCTGAAATAGGTTATTCTTGAGATGGGTGCAAAGCTGCATTAAAATTTTCGGATGTATGTGAAGGGGGATTGTGGATTATGAAATATGAAACTAAAGGATTGAAAAAATTCTTTGGACCTGGCAATAAGGTCAACAGTTTATAATCAGGCTACTATCCAAGTGGCTTCTGTCTTTACATTTTTAAATATAGAATTCTGTTTACATGCACTAGTTGAAACATTTTCATTCAACATATTCAAGAATCCTCCTCCAATGCCAAGTTGAAAATTTTGCTATAAATGTCTGTGATTGCACCATTTCCTTGTCACTGTACACCTTTGTGGCAGATCACTAAGACAAACGCAGAAAGATTTTTAAGATTTTATTAAAAACACCAGATTGAATGGAAATAAGCACTATTCATGAGACACTATTTCCACTGAATATAGGCAAATTTTACTGCTTTAAATTGCATTCTATGATGAATTTTGTTCTAAGACACTCAGGAGCCCAGAATCTGTCAGTTTTTGTATCATCAAGCTCTCAAAAAGTATAATTCTCCTGTACTGTTTCATTGAAAAAAGTACCTTTTGGAGCAATATTTTTAATATATCCAAGAACTATTGTAAAATTATTTTAAACTCAGATTGATAAAGGCTGTGCCATTCTCTACCAATATCATAAGCCACCTGTCAAACATGAGGCACAGTAAGTAGGTTTATAAAGGCAGCTGTGAGCCAATATCAGTCAACAATCTTACAGTGCTAGGCATCCTCATCCAACTGTAAAGCTTCTCTCAAGGAAGTGAAGCAGGAGTATGTCCTGTCCTACTGTGAAAATATTTTTATGTTCAAAAATTAAGTTTTTCCTGCTAAGAACAGAATTTACTGCTACAAAATTAGATTTTTTTTCCTGCTACAAAAATTGAAAATTTTTATTATATCTCAGCAGGTGAGTGATTTCTACATAAGAAATATTCAGAAAATTAATAGTCCACATTAAATGTTTTTAAATTGCAAGTCATAATGGAGAGAGGGGTAACATCAGAATGCTGAAAGTCTGTACCATGTCTGACGAATTTCCTTGGAATTTTTTGAGCCATAAAGGGGTTTGAACTTTATAAATTGATTGCAGCCTAATGTTAAGCACAAACACTCAGATCTGGATGTTTTTAAATCAATAGAGATCAGTAATGTCTCTGATAAATAATTTCCTATACTTGATAAGATTTATACACAAACATGCTTGGTTTTTTGCAAATATTGTATTTATATTGGCTCAAAAAATTCCTTATATTTTAAGTATGATTATAACACAATTTTTGTGTGAATTTCCTTGGAAGCTCCTGGATTTTACTTAATGCTCCTAAAAATGTATTCGTCATTCTTGGAAATATTGTATGATATAGCAAATCTTTCAAACAAACTGTCACAATTTTTACTTTGGGAAACGATTTTGTATTTTCTTTTTTTACCATACGCATATTTTACCAGTGGTATTTTTTTTTTTTAGCAGCTCTATTTTTAAGACCATGTTGGCCATGAATTTTTTTTTCTTGATGTAATAAACAATAAATGATTGTTAATTCGTTATTGATGTCAACCAGTCATGTGTTACATCACTGCAAAGAGCTTACTTTAGGTAAGTAATTAAACATAGATGAAATCCAATCAGTAAGTTGGACTCATTAATAACTTATTAATTGGATTTTTTAACCCTAAGAAAAAGCTGAGGTTTTGCTTTTGCTGGAATAGCTGCAAACATGGTAACAAACACTTCTGATGGATAGTGATGTGCAAGGCCTGATCACTAGACAGACAGAGCCCTAAAATTTTGCATTGAATTAAAATGTTTTTATACACTTTTTCGTGTTTTAAAAAACCTTTTTTCAAGGTATTAACAAAATTGAAAACTTTTTCTAAATTTACTACCTAAGAATTGGAACCAAAATTTACATAGCAGTAATATGGACTTCTTTTATTTAGACTACTTACAAATAAATATACTACTCTGTCATTGCTCCAAATTAATTCTTTATCTTAAAAAAAAAATTAATAGTCTGATGGGACTAATATACATAACAGTCAGTTGTCTAGAGGGCTTCGAGTGCACATTAAACCCTGGGACCCACTCTGGCTGGAATGTGGCAATTTGTTTATTTTTAAGCAGTCCGTGAGTGCATATTTAAGCAAATTTGAATGGCTTTTAATGTCAAGAATAAAGTGTGTATTTAATAATGTTTAAGTGGAGTGTAACAACTTGCTTGTGCATTCTAGGCAATGTTTTGAAGCATAGATTGTAGTCTGTAACAGAATTTTTCATTTTTTCCAATATATGTGAGGAAATTCTAAAATCACATTCTGAAGGAAAGAAGCACGAGGGATTCTGAAGACACAGCCAAATTTTTATCGAGTTTACTTTCCTAGAGAAAAAGCACTGGATGATTCGTGTCTCATCTTTCTGAGCAAAGAAGTATAAATTCAGCTTTGTTCTTTTTAGATGATTGCATTTACATGAAATGTGTAGCATACTGTATTGTATATTTAAAATGTTGATTTAAAGTTTGCTTCCACTTAATGGAAAAAGAATTTCTTCTAGAAAACTCCTGGAATTTACCATTCAAAAATATTTCCTTTTTTAATTGTTTTAAAAATGCAGGATAACATAGTTTCAATAAATATTTGGATTCTGATTTAGTTACAAATTAAACAAATATATATTAAAATTTCAACAAAATGTATATTATATTGAAATAACAACAAGGTTCTCAAACTGAATTAATTAGTTTATTTCCCTGAAACATTTCAGGAATGGGGAGGAGGATAATTCAGTATTCCTGGGGTGGGTGTTTAAATATTTCAAGCAAAAACAAAGTTTTAGGGTAATAATTCTTACCAATTTTTCCATTTATTAACCATTGGAAAATGGTTTTTACTTTTGGTGGATAAAATTATTAGTTGAGCATTTTCACTTTGATACCACAACAACTGTTTTGTTTTGATAAATAAAAAAGACGAAAAAATGCACAAAGTAAAGTGGAGTTTAATTATTTTTCTATGCTTTTCGTCAATAAAATATTAGTTTAACATGGTGGAGGTTCGAAATTTGGCATTCTAGTGCAGAAAAGTACAGAGATCCGAATCTCAGTTCCAAACTAATAATTTTTTAATTTAGAAAAGAGAGATTAATACTTAATGCAAAATTCTACTGCTCAGTCTGGCATCTGGCAACAAGGTTCTGAAAACTGTTGTCTTCGATGCTAAGGCAATGGTTTTGTTTAAGATAGGAGGAGATAATTTAAATCAATGCAGAATTTAGATTTTTTTCTAAATCTTTTATTAGAAAAACTTTCTGTCAGTTACAGTTGCAAACACCATTTACCAATGGTTAAACTGAAACCGCAGCACCAAGTTGGTTCCAAGTTTTGTTTGTTTGCTTTTGTTAAAATCATATTCACCTGTTTCAAAACAAAAATCATTGTTTTTGAATGTACATGTGACAAATTAGAATTTAAAATTATAGGAAGAAAGATTTAATGATTTCCTGTTGATTATTAAATTTGCTTCAAAATTATAATCTCTGTTCATATGTCTTTAAAAATATGTTTAATAAAAACAAATTTAAATCAAAATTCTAATTTGACTTTTGTAACAAACATTTATTTTGTTAATTGAACTTTAAGAGAACATTAAATAAATTTATAATCAAAAACAAATCAAATTAACAGTTACAAAAGAAAAAGAAACAAATCATTAAAACATGGTTTATTTTTTATAAGCTAACAAAGTTACTACACAAAGAAACAATACAAATAATAAGTGTTATAAATTTATGAAACACAAAAGAACAGTAAATTAAAATAATGGAATGCGAAATCATAGTTACCTGAAAAATAAATGCACATAAAAATAGGCACAATATGATTTGTTGAAATAACATGACGAGAAGCAAAATAGTAGAGGGGGAATATAAAATAAAAAAGGTTAAACTAAATGAAATGCATTACAAAAAACTAAAATCTGAAATATAATAAAAAAATGAAAAGGAATAATATAAATATTGAACAGAAATGATATGATAAAACATAAAAAAAAGTCATTTGCAAGTATGAAAATTAAGTTAGTTTGGATGCCATTCCAGTTACATTTTTGGATACAATAACTGATTGTGATAGTGATAACAGGGCTGCTTAAAGTGCTTTAATGCAATATTTTTGAATATTTTTGTGAATTATTAAAAGTTTTATATGCTTGTCCCTTTTTTTGTGCATGACTAAAAACATTTTGAAGAAAATCGCACACTAATTATATCACTACATTATATAATGATACAATAGTAATCTGAAGAGTACCCTAAATTTTACTTATAGCCAGAACTACCCTTCTACAAAATCAGTTTTAATCTGCTTTAGTATAGTCAAAAAGTGAGTGCCATTAAATAAATAAAAGCAGGATACATTTCAGCTAGTTTGCATACCTATAAACATTATCTTTTTATCTTATTTGAACTACACAAAACAGTGTATTGCAAAACCCTTCCATATGCTTTAACTAAATTTTTACAGATTTATTTGATTCTTAACAAATCTGATGCAACAGCTCATACTATCAAATTCTCAGATTAGGATTAATTTAATTTCTGAGAAAGATGGTTTATATACATTTCTCTTTTAATTCACTGACCGGTGACATGGTGCATAAGATAATGATTGTTTGATGGATCTGCTTCCTGGGCCAAGAATCTAGGTTTCAATCCTATAACGGCCACAGATGTTTCCCTGTATTGCCCAGTTAGGGGTGATGATGGTTCTGCCTACAAGGTGCCATTTCACAAATGGGCCATCGGAATCGGTAATCCATTAGGATTTGATTCAAATTCTTTACGTTAAGTGCTTTGTCATCTATTAGATGAAAAAAAGACTTTTAATTTGGAAAACTTCAACATCAAGTATGGCATCGCCTTACTCCTTGACACACAATCCATTGTATCAAACACATTTTTTTTTTTTTTTTAGGAATTAATTATTACAATTATTCTGACATCCTATGCATCTTTAGAGTCATTAGGCTACCTACATTTCAGGAAGCTAAAATTTCCTTCAAAAGATATGAATTTTGTTCCTGTATGCTTTTATCTACATTCATTCTTCCTTAATCAGTGAAACCCTCTAGGTCCTAGACTTTCCCTTCCTTTTCCTCTCAGCAGCATTAACTCATCCTCCCTGTCAATTTCTGACTGTTCTCATACTTGGAGTATGTAATGGCCAAGTGTAAAGGACATGACTGCTGATCAACAAGGGGAAAAAAGAATCATTATTTCCAACAAAAAAAAAGCCCATCTTATTCATGATGATGAAAGTTATCTTTTCTAAATGAAAAATGCCCTAGGTAAAGGTAAAAGAAATGGTAAAAAAATTTTTTGGAGAAATAAAATTAAAAAAGTATTTATTACAATTAAAAGTAATTACAAACAAATTTCATTTTCCTCGCAAACTAATATCAATCAGCAATCACAGATGCTTTTTTGAGTTTCATAAACAGAGGATCACTTTGTTTTATTGTGTATGGTAGGCTACACTTCTGATAATATGAAGGACAAAGTTCAATGTTTTGGATCACATTGTCTAATAAATGAGCCTTCCCAAATCGAGATATTGACACAAAGTCCTTAATACTTGTGAAATGAACATGTAGATGGTAATATGAAGGCTGGTAGTGGAAAAATATCCGTAAACAATCAGCAGAAATGTTGAATTTCTTTGAAATTGCATTCTGAAAACAAAAGAATGTAAATTTGAAAAAATATGATGAAGTAATGCAATCATATAAGCTATTACATCTACAGCATGGAATCAAGATAAATGATTTATTACTAAGACATCTTTAATGAAATACATACCAAACTCTTGGCCTTGATGTTTCGCAGAAGTGGAAGATGAGAAGAAGTGAGATCTCTCAATGACTTGATACCCTTAGCATGGCAAATGGCAATGAGATAAAGGGAGTCTGATGCTGAATCTTCCCATTTCAAATCTGGCACAAGAATAAAACCAGTTTCAGGATCTGAATCTTCAAACACTATTCTTTCAACTTCGCTCTTGTGCTCAAGAATGTTATATATCCACTGGAATCAAAGATTGGTAAAATGAAAAATTAAATGACATACTGTGAAAAAATATCAAGATTAATTTAAAATTTATTGCAAAATTATGATACCGAATTTAATTGCTATTTATTGAAAATGTTTCTATAAATATTTTTTTTTACTGCAGGGGAATCTCATTAATTCAAAAATCCAATTAATTTGAAATATGAACTAAAGTTCTCATAATAATACTAGTCCACAAACATTGCTATGACAATCCCATTGCAGCTACAACATAAATAAAAATTTGATTAAATTGAAAAAAAAATCACTCTTCATAATTTTTATTCTGTCTAAAAATGTGTTTCCTCCAATCATTTTATAAGAATCATTATATTTTTCTCTCTGCATAAGTTGTGAAGTGGCAGAAATGCATCAAATATAACTCAATAACTTATCAACTGTTATTGGAAAAGCAGTGTTGAAACAGTGAAAAAAAGATACATCTGTTTCAAGCAATCAGAACACAGACTCCAATACATGTAAGGCCATTTCATAGAAACTTAATTGAATTCTAAATATGAAATCATATGTGCTTATAAATGAACCACTGTAAAAACAAAAATGAAAGCAGAAACATCTGCTTCACAAATCAACTGAATGAAATTAGACATTGACTTCAAATGTGGCAAATACTGATTATCACCCTTCAATAAACTGCATAGATCTGTTTACAAATCTGCACATGGAAAAGACAAGTGGCTGTTTTAAGGGAAATATTGAAGATTGAAGAGAAAGGACACTATTAAGGATTATATTAAGGGCAATTTTAAAGTAAATTAAACTACCATATTTTTCTAAGGAGCTTTCTAACCCATTTTAAATCAAAACATGCTCCAGAGAGAAACGGAGCACAGAAAGCTAGATTGTTCATCTGACAGCAAATAGAAGATTCATTCACTGATCATGACTTAGGTATTGAAAAGTCAGCAAAATTCCAAACCAGTTCTTATTTTTGTGAAATTTTACTAGCAACCATACTTCTTCTTATTAGAATAAATAAAGCAAAATGAACAGTGTAAGCTTTCATAATGAACTGTCAATTTGTAAAGCTGGAGGCTAAATTAAAATTTCAAACAGCAAAGGAATCAAATTCAAGCATTAAATGTTTTGGGCAAATCGAATAATAATCTTTCAAAAATTTCATCTTTATTAAAGTTATTTCTTTCAGACAGAAATTAAAATGTTCAAAAAAAATACATATATTAAAGCTGAACACATTTTTTTAAAGAAATTTTATAGAATACTTAATTAGTCTCAATATATATTAAATTTTTACACAGATG
>Ga0115856_100659_pt1 | contig 12553 bp, 5 predicted proteins | sample InSIn4gowninarea_FD_83870 | JGI IMG/M metagenome (GOLD analysis project Ga0115856, IMG submission 83870)
GGTAAGGCTACATTAGGCTATGTTAGCATAGGTTAATCTAGGCTAGGATAGATTAAGTTAGGCTACGATTCAATAGGCTAGAGTATGATAGGCTAAGGTAGAGTTGACTAGGCTAGTAAAGAGTTGACTTAGTTATGCTAGGAAAGAGTAGGCTAAGGTAGTTTTGGCTAGGCTAGAGTAGTATATAGTTGGTTAGGGTAGTTTAGGCTAGGCTAGAGTAGGCTAGACTATAGTAGGATAGAGTAGCCTAAGCTAAGCATTGATAGGCTAGGCTAGATAGGCTAGGATAGTGTAGGTTAGGATAGGATAGGCTAGGTCAGGCTAGGCTAGGGTAGTGTAAGCTAGGGTAGTGTAGGTTAGGCTAGGCTAGTCTAGTGGAGGGTAACCGATGATAGGCTATTCTAGGTTAGACTAGAGTAGGCTAGGCTAGGATATGCTAGAGTAGGTTAGGCCAGGATAGATTAGGCTAGGATATACTAGGCTAGGCTAGGCTGGGCTAGTGTAGGGTAGAGTTGGATAGGCTAGCCTAGGCCAGGTTAAAGAGGATAGAGTTGGCTAGGCTAGTGTAAGCTATGTTAATATAGGGTAGAGTATGCTAGGATATGCTAGATTATGCTTGGTTAAGCTAGATTAGGTTAGAGTATACTAGGTTAGGCTAGGCTAGATTACTTTAGAGTAAGCTAGGATAGACAAGGCTACAGTAGATTAGGCTAGAGTTAGATATGGTAGAGAAGGCTAAGATAGGCGGGTTAGGCTCTAGGCTAAACTATGCTAAAGTAGGATAGGCTACAGTGGATAGGATTTAATAGGTTAGGTTGTAGTAGGTAAGGAAAGAGTGGACTTCGCTAGGATAAGCTAGAGTAGGGAATGAGAATCTAGAGTAGATTCAGTTAGGCTACGCTAATCCAGCCTAGCCTAGGTTGGGGTAGGGTAGGGTGGGATAGCTTAAGGTAAAGTAGGTTGGGCTATGATACAACAGGCTAGGCAAGGAAAAGATTGGCTAAAGTAGGATAGCATAGGCTAGGATAGTGTAGACTAGGCTAATCTAGGCTACTTTAAAGTAGGCTAAACTAAGCTAGGCTAGTGTAGTCTAGGCTAATCTAGGCTACACTAAAGTAAGCTAGCCTAAGCTAGGCTAGTGTAGGCTAGGTTTGGCTAGAGTACTCTAGTCTAGCCTAGAAAGAGCACGCTAGGTTAGTGTAGGCTAGTAGGCCAGTAGGCTAGAAAATGATAAGCTCAGGTTAGGTTAGGTCACGCTAGCCTAGATCAAGCTAATATATGCTAAAATACGTTGGAGTAGGCTAGGCCAATTTAGGGAAGACTAGGGTAGAGTAGGTTAGGCTAGGTTATGGCATGATAGAGTAGGCTAGGTTAGGCTATGATAGGATAGAGTAGGCTAGGCTTGGTTATGCTGGGATAGAGTAGGATAGGCCAAGATAGGCTAGGCTAGTCTAGACTGAGCTATGCTAGAGTAAGTCAGGTTAGGCTAGCTAGGATATTCTAGAGAAGGCTATGTTATGCGAGACCAAGTTAGGCTAGGACGTGCTAGGATAGGCTAGGCTAAAGTAGGTTGCCTTAAGCTAGGATACGTTAGAACAGGTAAGCTACAGTAGAGTAGGTTAGACTAGGATATGCTAAGGTATGCTAGGATATAGTATGCTAGCTTTGGCTAGGCTAGGCTATAGTTAGCTAGACCATAGTAGGGTAGGTTAGAGTAAAGTAGGCTATTTTAGGGTATCCTAGTGTAGGCTAGGTTAGAGTGGGTCTGGGCTAGATTAGACAATAGTAGGCTAGGATATGCTAGAGTAGGCTAGGCAAGGCTAGGCTAATCTAGATTAGGTGAGGATATGGTAGGATAGGCTAGGCTAGAGTAGACTAGGCTAGGCTAGAGTAATCTAAGTTACGCTAGTCTAGCCTAGGTTGGGCTATGGTACATTGGAGTAGAATAACTTAAGCTAAAGTATGCTAGGTTATGCTAGGCAAAGCTACACTAGGCTAGGGTATACAAGGAAAGGCTAGATAAAGATATGATAATAATCTAGGCTAGATTAGGGTAGGCTCGGCTAGGCTCGACAAGGCTAGGCAAGGAAGGCTATAGTAAAGTAGGTTAGGCTAGGCTTGAGTAAGGTAGGTTAGGCTACGCCATAGTAGGATAGCTACACTAGACTAGACTAAGTTGGTGTAGGCTAGCTAGGTAAGAGTAGGAAAAATTAACCTAGTGTAGAATAGACTAGGGTATTGTAGGCTAGGCTAGGTTAGACTAGGCTAGTGTAGGCTAGACTAACTTAGAGTAGGCTACGGTAGGGTTTGTTAGGCTACACAAGTTTATGGTAATAAGGGTCTATGCTAGAGTAGGCTAGGCTAGGCCAGGCTGGGCAAGCCTAGTTTAGCAAAGGCTAGGCAAGGCTATGCTAGGTAGGGTAGAGTAAAGTAGGTTAGGCTATGGTAGTGTATGCTAGCTAGCCTAGGCTAGGCTAAGGTATTTTAGGCTAGATAGGCAAGTGTATGCTAGGTCAAGCTAGACTAGGCTAGTGTACTCTAGCCTAGGCTCGATTAGACTAGCATACTCTAGGATAGGCTAGACTAGGCTAGCGTAAGCTAGGCTAGGCTAGACTATGCTAGTTTAGGCTAGGCTAGGATAGAGTAGGCTAGGCTAGGTGAGGATATAGTAGGCTAGGCTAGGTGAGGATATAGTAGGCTATGCTAGGGCTAGTGTAATGTAGGCTAGGCCAGTGTAAGCTACAATAGGCTAGGCTAAGGTAAGCGAGGCTACAATAGGCTATAATAGGCTAGGCTAGAGTAAAGTAGGCCATGATAGGCTAGGATAGGTGAGGCTAGGATAGGCCAAAGTAAACTAGGATAGATTAGGGTAGGCTAACCTAGTGCAAGCTAGGCTTATCTAACAAGCTAGGATAGGCTAGAGTATGTTAAGCTAGGAGGGAGTAGGCTAGGCCCAATTATGCTAGAGTAAGTTAGGCCAGAGTTGGATAGGCTATGCTACATTAAAATAGGATAGGCTAGTGTAGGCTAGACCTAGCTAGGCTAGGCTAGAGTAAGCTAAGTGTAAAGTAGGTCCATATCATACTAGAAACAATAACTTTTTGTGTTAACATTACTAAAATTGATCATGAATCTAAAATACTAGTATTGTATATTGTTTTATCTACCCCATTTCCATGTCATATGCTACTAGTATAGGCTATTAATTTTCATTACATTACAAGGAATCTATTTTGGATTCTAATGATTGACAATTTATTAATTCAATTTTTAGCTATATATAGTTATTGCTTTAAAGTATCACATTATTATCCATTGACATTGTTTGTTGCAAAGGATATCCATTTTATTTAATATTATTATAATTTATTTACAAGATCTCGTTCTATAACAAAACTTAGTGTATGTTTTTTTTCCCTCTAATTGATTTCAATTTATATACTTTCCATTATAAAGAGTTAGTTCGTTATAGTGTCTCTACTCACTGGACTCACCTTTGTTCCTATTTACCTTTTTCAAGGTTTCGTTACTCCAAGTAAATTATAAGCAAGAAACATTTAAACTTGCTATTATAAGCAAGGGTTATTCCATTATATACTAATCTATTTTCCTCATCCTACATTTTCTACCTCGGAAATGTTCAAAACCAACATTGTTATCTAAGTTATTAATCCAAGATTTTATCAATTCAAACCTTGCGATGTGTTTTCCTCACAGCTATATATTTTCATGGAAAGATTGGTTATAAATAGGAGTGTTCAATCTTCGCTCTAAAAGAAGAGGTATTTAATTTTCATTTGCACTAATATATTTGTATGATTATAGTTTCTTATATTTACTTACCTCTTTTAAACAATTTATAATGATTCACTCTTATTTGTCCATCCTTTTTCTCTGGTACTCATTGTAATTTCTTGTATGGGTTATTTTATGCACTCTATCCTAATTTAAATTCCAAGGTTCGATACTAGATCTGTTAATATCACATAACTTGCTTATTAAACTAAATTTTTTTGTATTCATTAAAAAAATTCTCTATTGCTCACATTCCACATTAATCCTTCTCCTTGGTTACAGAGAAGGAACAATTCCTATTGGAGTTTGTTCATTGTTTACTTGGCGACTAGGGAAATTTACAAGGAAATTTGATTTCTCCTTAAAGATTTTATGTTATAATGTTAGAAAATGCTTAGATTTTCGGTTTTAGGGTTTAAAATGTTATAAAATACTTAGGGTTTATAACACTTTAGTAAAGGCTTTTAATAAACACTTAAAAAATGATTACAAAATGTATGTTAAAATGTTACAAAATGATTAGGGTTTAGGTTTTATAGCACTTTACTAAATGAATTTAGTAAGCGCGTAAAAAAAAGTTACAAAATGCTTGCTAAAATGTTATAAAATGCTTAGGGTTTTAAATGTATTGTCCAACTAGATAATTTTTATGACCTCCATGAAAAATTTATAGGGGTTGTGAATTCTAAAACAAATATTTCTTCGATGACATATAAAACAATCAATTTATGAAGTAAAGTCAATCCAAAAAATATAAAATTAAGGGTTGATTATTCTAAAAATGAAAAGTCATATTTCATCCTACTATTTAAGGAATAAAAACATGTGTTCACTTGGACTTATGTTGATTTAAATACTTTCAACCCAAATGTCATGAAAAATGTGATTTCAATGAAACCTTAAACAACTCCTTTTCAATAGAAGCTTAGAAGAATGAATCCCAACCTTGAGCCTTCTATTAAAAGTGAATTATATAAGCTTCTAGCAGCTAGGATAATATTTAGTATCTAACATACTCAGTGGTTAGAAAATCTAGTTCTTCTAAGAAATAAAAATAATGATATTCAAATTTATGTCTATTCTTTCAATCTTAATAAATCCTAAGATAAGGACAACTATCATGTTCCACCCATGGAGTAGATTTTTCAACACGTCTCTAGCTCTGAAATGTTGTTTTAATTGGACAATTTTTTTGGTTTACAATTAGGTTATGGTCTATCTTGTTTATTAGCATTAGATTAGCTTAAAAATATATGGAGCACTATTTACTATAGGATGATTCCTTTTAGGCTAATTAATTCTATTGTCAACTTCTAGAGAGAAATGGACATTGATTGTTGTGGCCTAATAAATGAGTCTTAATTTTGCTAACCTGTACATGTTTTCATCTGATAGTGCATATTTTGTTATCACCACCCAAAATAACAATCAAAATGTTGAAATCCCTATCACATTTATGAGCTATGCTTTTGAAGGGGGAATCTCTCCAGGAATATGACATTGAGATAAAACTATCCCAAATTGTTCGAGGAAAAGGTATTTGTAAGCTATTCATTCATTCTATTAATGCACATGATGATGATTTATATTCAAATGATGAAGCATTTTTAACTTAGAATGAAATTTCATGTGTTCTAGATAATTATTACTCATGGTATATTGATATCAACATCTTCCTCGTGCATGACACTACTCATTATTTAGATGTGAGGAAAATAAAACAATTAAGACTCAAATAAAATCGTTTTAACGCAATGAATAACATCCTTTTTAGAAAAAAAGATTGGTGGAGTTTTTATTTGTTGTGTGGAATGGGAATATTCTAAAAACGTTTTGAAGGAACTATGTTTAGGGCTTTCTAGAGGTCACTTTCCCAGAGAAACCAAAACAAGCAAAGAGGTAAGTGTCAGGTATTATGGGCCAACATTGATTAAGAATGCTCTTTTCTTGACCTGAAAATGTGAAGTCTAATAGAAGGTTGTTGGTACACTGATAAAGCTACCATTTGTAATAATTTCACCCATTTATAATGCAGGTTTATGTGCTTTTTGTTATGTTGGTGACTCAAATGTATATCGCGGGACTGTGTGTCTCTCTTTATGATATGCAAACTAATTTATCATATAGATATGTTAAATATTTTGGGGCCAACATCCTCAGAAATATGTGTCGGTGTTGGTTATGTGGCTGAAGGTCCTAGATTGCAATAAAATGTATTTGTAAATATTTGAATAATAATAAAAAAATACTAGATATCAATCACACTCCATTATAAAAGCATGGGGGAGCTACAACTACACTAACACAGAGAAATGTTTTTGGTGACAAGTGTTAGTGAAAGTGGCACTAGGGCCCACGAAACTTTAGGAGCACCATGTGGTAGAGAAAAGCCATCGAATGTGAAATTATATAGTGTAAATTAATCCATTAATATCATGATTCCATATGGATTATCACTGACGATTATTACTTTGAGGTTAAGGATGGTTTTCGACTTTGGTCCTAATAAATCATCTTATTTACATGGAAAAATAATATACACGTTTGTACAATCTAGATGACATCTAGCGCCATCTAGAAAAACGTACAGGTTCAAAAGGTTCAAGTTAGAAACTCTACCTATTCAGTCCATATTAAGGCAAAACTTAACAACCACGTGTTTTTTTCTTTGATCGTCACATTCTCCAACAAAAGTATGAATGAAAAGTACCATACCACTTCACAAAATTTAAATTGTGATTCCCTGACATGTACCACCAAAGGAAAATTGATTTCATTTCGAATTGGAGATACCCCTAAGGGATCCTTTTGTGCTTCTCTTCAGTCATTTTCTAATTAGTGAGCTAAGGGAGGGAAAGAGGAGTACACAATTCTATATAGACAAGCCATTGGAAGACCAAGAACAAGGAGAGTTAACGCATTATTATGTTTTGAAAAATTATCCGTAGTAATCAAATATTCCATTGAGAAGATGATTTCATCATCGAGAGTGTATTCATACTTCTTTGATAGGGAGAGGAAGCTTACAAAGTGATTAAGAAAGGAACTTCCTTGTTTAGGATTTTTTAGCACCATTTCTCAACCAATTCTCTCAATTTTTTTGAATTCATCTATTATATCTCTTCTACTTGCAAAATTTAATAAAGGGATCCCTTTTCCTAAGTTGTATTGATGTGTTTCCCTCATTGAGCATTGTTTATGTGTTATCTAGTGTAGTTTTTAGTTTATGTTAATCTATGGATTTCTTCCATTATTTTCAATATTTTGTTTATGCACGTTTGTCTACTAATAACAACCAATTACTTGTTTACTCATTGTAGGTAACAACAAAATCCATGTACGACCTATTTGGTACTTGAATGCATGCCAGACTAGGTGGACTACATTTTTGAGTGAGTTTGACTTTAAAATCAAACATCTTAAGGGGAAGGAAAACAATTTGGCCCATGCATTAAGTAGAATATTGCATGATGTATATGAGATTTCATATGGTCAAGTGGAGTCTAATTTTTCCAATAATATTAAAGAAGTTGTCCTGAAAGATCTAAAATATGAATACCTTTGGAAACAAGCTAAACTTGAACAAAATTATTGCAAAGAAACTAAATATGGTATTAACAACAAAAAATTGCTAATTTCTAGAGGAAGAATATATATCCCTAATCAATTCTCTATGAAATAATTTATATTGGATGAATTCTACAGAAGTTCCTATACTTCAAATCCAGGATATCAAAATTTATGTTATGTAATTAGAAAAAATATTATTATCCTACCATGAGGAAATATGCTGCAAAATAATTAGAAAAATATTATGAGTGTCAAAAGGTAAGGCAGAACATAAACACCCTACTAGTTTGTCGCATCCCTTACCTATTCCTTAATGGAAGTGGGATGCAATTACTCATTATTTCATAACTAATTTATCCAAATTAAAGAAACAAAGTGATCGTATTATGTTAATAGTAAAAAAACTAAGCAAGGTAGCTCATTTCACTCATGTTAAATCTACTTATCAAACAACCAAGGTGGCTGATATATTAATGAGGAAAATATTTAAGCTACATGGTATGCCTAGTGTTATTATCTTAGATGCAAGCAATAAAATATAAATATTTGTAAAATATTAGATGCCTAGCGTTGTTTTAATTAAATATTTATAAAATCAATATTTAAAGGGAAAAATTATATCCTATGGATATATTAAAGTTTTTAAGAGAGAGGGAGGGAGAGAGAGGAAGGATGATAGAGAGAAGGAGATATGGAGTTGGAGGGTAAGATAGAGGGAGGTAAGAATAAATACATAGAGAGAGAAAGGTGAAGAGAGAGAGAGGGAGTGATATGGGATATAGAAAGAGAGGGACAAAGGAGAGTAGGATGGAAGATATATAGAAGGGGTAGAGAGAGAGAGAGTGAAGTGGAAGAGAGAGGGAGAGGAAGAGGGAGGGAGAGATGTATAGATATGGAGAAAGAGTGTGTATGTTTTGGCAGTGATATAGATAGAGAAATGAGAGGAAGAGGGAGATAGAGATATAGATGGGAGGTGAAGATAGGGAATAAGAGAGAGATAAATAGAGGGAGGGAGATGTATACATATATGGAGAGAGAGTGTGTGTGTGGAGAGAGAGAGTGTGTGCATTTGGGGGGTGAGATATAGAGACAAAGAAGGAGAAATTGAGGGATATATAGATATAGATGGAGGGGGGAGAAAAGGAAGAATATTTCTTGCACTGGATGCATTGATTTAAATGTCGATGATGAGTTCTAATCCTATTCGATTGTTTGCACTAGATTCATTGATTTTAGTGTAGATGTTTATATCTAATTATATTTTATTGCTTGCACTAGATGCAGTGATTTTAGTTTAGATGTTGATTTCTTATCCTATCTGATTTCTTTCTCTAGATGCATTGATTTCAAAATAGATTGTGATTTCTAATATTATTTGATTGCTTGCACTAGATTCATTGATATTAGTGTATATACCAATTTCTAATTTTATTTGATTGCTTACAATAGATGGATTAATTTCAGTGTAGTTGTGGATTTCTAATCCTATTTGATTTCTTACACTAGATGCATGGATTTTAGTGTAGTTGTAGATTTATAATCCTATTTGATTGTTTGCACTAGATGAATGGATTTTAGTGTAGATGTTCTTTTCTAATCCTATTTGATTGATTGCACTAGATGCATTAATTTCAGTGTATATGTTGATTTATTTTCTCATTTGATTGCTTGCATTAGATGCATTAGATGTTGTTAATGTTGAGGTCGTATATTATTCAAAAAAATATTTTTCAAGATATATTTAGTAATATGTAGAGGGACACTATTAAGAAATAATTAGATGTCAAAAGTTGTGATACATAGAATTCAAATGAAAAATATGTGCAGAATTAATCCTCTTACAAAGTGAAAATTAATCATTGACAAGATCGCCTTGATTCTTCATCACCAACTTATTACTAATAGGTAATTACATATATTCAAAATTACTAACAGAGTAATTGCATACAACAATGTATTCAAAATACTTATAATAGGAAAACGTATGTTTATAAGCATTAAAACAAATCAAAATATTCTTAAGGAGATGTGGTCATTTTTTGGAGAAACAAATAATGTAAATATTATACGAGTACTCATTAAAATAAAATTCAAAAATACAATAAAATAAAATTCAAAAATACATTATTTCTTGACATTGCAAAATAGACTATAGATAAAAGAAAATCATCAAAATGTTCTTGAAAGAAATAAATTATTTCAAACAGAAACAACTATTTTTTTTTTATTTCAAGAGTAATATTGACACAATTAATTATTAAAACTACTATTTAAGATATATTTTGTAATATTTGGAGGAATGTTATTTAGAATTAATTAGTTTCTAAAAGTTGTGATACCTAAAATTAAATGAAATAGATGTGCTATATCAATCTTCTTGAAAACTATTGACAAGATTGTCTGCCTTCTTCATCACCAACTAATTATTATTAAATAGTTACATACACTTACAAAAATATGACACAACAATTGTAACATTCACAAATATTACCATCCAAATCCAAGAACAAAAAAAAACAAACCACTCAAAACATCAACACAAAGGTATAAACCATTCAAGGAAAGAAACATAGACCAAAATAAAGAAGAGAATGATATGGTCATGCCAAGCAGAGAAAACATAATATGAATTTTGAATTTTATCTCAAACATATACATAATAATGATAATCCAAAAATTTGACATTGTTTCCAAACAACCCTACTAAAATCAAATCGAATTTTCATTTAGTTTGGTAATTTAAAAGAAACCTATATTATATTTAACTGTTACTTTCTTCTTCCTATATATTCACACATCCCATATTTTTACACTCCCATTTAATCATTAGAACATTAGACTAATTATTAATGAAATTACATTTTTTTTTCATTTAGAATGTTTTTTAAATATATAAATTAATTGAATGTTTAAAAAATTATAATTTTGTTATATACTATTTTAGTATCTACTAGAGTATCTATATAAATTAAATTCTTGTAAATCTATGCAGACATCAATTCCAAATAAACATTGAAACACTTTTTTTATAATACATTTCACATTTGCTAAAATTAAAAAATTCTAATGAACTAAGATTCTTAAAGATGGAGACTTACCCAAAGTTTACAATAAATATTCTTAGTATATAAATAGATTTCATTAGAATAGCATGGTCCACCACTATGAATTATCAATAACACATGGCCAAACCATAACTCACTTCATATGACACTAGCTCATATGACAATTTTTTTAATTAATGATTTTAATTTAAAAGAAAAAAAGACTTATCAATAACACATGGATGAAACGATAACTCACTTCATATGACAAAGTTTTTAATTAATCAATTTAATTTAAAATAAAATAAAATGGCACAACATATTTAGAGATATATCTTTATTTGATCTTCCTATACTACTTGGATTGTTCTAGAATACTCCAAGGAGGTTAAATTCATACCATCTTCAAGCCCTTTTCCAAAATCTGTACCATGTTGAAGGGCATTTCCGGAATTGACATGCCTATCGGCATAATGATTGGGATTCAACCTCCATGGAATATTCTAGAATATTCTTAGAAGGTTACAAAACTCAATTGTTAATGTTTATCTCCAAAATAGTTGTGCCTTTTTTTCCCTTTCTAATTAAATTTATAAATTAAAATAAATGTCATACGAAATGACTTATGATTTTCGAGAATGTGGTATTTATTGACCATGCTATTGGCCCATGATATTGAAAGTGTATTTACAAATTAAAAATCTCGTTGGTAAAGTGCGGGTAAATCATAATAGATAAAAATATTCTTTTGTATTTTATGGATATGTTTAACTTATTTATGAATTCTATATCCAAGGGTACAAAAATATAATCGAGGGTAATATAATGTTGAATGAGAAAAACCATTAGAGAATTAGATAACGGTGTTAATTTGGCATGCACTTTAAACTAACACATATATGCATATTGCAAGACAAGAATAAGAAAGAAAAACTATCCACAAAAAAAGTGATTATGTTACCATTAGTTATCTTTCTTTATGATTAGAAAAAGAAGGAGTTCATGAAACCTAAGAATTTGAGTGAAAGTATTTCCTCCATAGAACCCTCCACCACCAAGGAAGGTATACACTTTGTGCCATTTTTTGGAACATAAACTCCATAGAGCAATGGATCAAACTGTTTCATTCGCAAAGTGAGTGAAACATATATGTGATGAGCATAAATGTTTTATTTATATGGTACATTCATCTCTAAATTCCCCAAGAATATTTAAATTACCTATGAACATCCGAAACTATCATTAGAGAGTGATTTGGGCACTGTTGTTGATGCATCCAATTATTAAAAAACCATGATCCTATAGTAGATCAATAAGAGCATGAGATAAGAGATTACTATTATAGAATCAAGGCCACAAACCCATTCCTAGCCTAACCTTGGCCACATTTTCAATCTTGCAAGACAGACAAGAGGATATTAAGTTAAAGGTGTTTAAAACTTCATGCCAAACCACAAACATGTTTTGTGTCGGCTTGATTTAAGGAAAAACCAAATCACATAGAGAATATAGACCTATGTATTTTTGAGGAATTCCCTTTTGTTAATGTATAATATTATTTGTTTTTCTAAACACTATGTTATCATATGCCTCTTTATAGAGACTGAACTTTTGGTTATGGTTTTGAACTTTGGGTTATGGTTTAGTCTCTTGAGTGAAAAGGAAGCCTTCTAGATTATACATGTACACTCTTTTTTATAATGTAATAAAGTAATTATATGACAAAAACACATATTTTAAAATTATATAAATATAAAAAAATTATTAACAAACTATAAATTATTTCAAAATTCTTCTAATATTTATTTTTGTAAATTAAAGCTTTCATTAGTATTTTCAAATTTTTGCAACATATCTACCTAGCTCTACCTTTCTATCGTGCCACTAAGGAAGCCACACTATATACAAAAGGTCATAGAGTCCAAAATAAATTTGACACTATTAAAATTAGAAAAATCATAAAACTCAATAAATTATGACGACATTATCATCATCATCATCATCATCATCATCATTAATTATAAAAGGAATTAATATATAAGTTAAACATATCCATAAAATACAAAAGAATATTTTTATCTATTATGATTTACCCGCACTTTACCAACGAGATTTTTAATTTGTAAATACACTTTCAATATCAT
>Ga0115856_100660_pt1 | contig 12547 bp, 8 predicted proteins | sample InSIn4gowninarea_FD_83870 | JGI IMG/M metagenome (GOLD analysis project Ga0115856, IMG submission 83870)
AAAATAATTGTTGCCATCACCGTTTATCGATACTTCAATATCGCTGCAAACCTTGTGATTCTTCTTATTTATTCCTGCTACCAGCAGTACTAAAGTAACTGCTCCAAGTGCAATCCATCCTGACTGCCGCCATCTTTTTCTCCACACTTGTTGCATAACTTTTTATTATAATCTAAATATTTCTTTAACATGTTGTACCTGAACATCTATGTCTCCGGCACCTGCCATTACCAGTAACGTTGGATTAGACTCTTTTACCCATTGCAACATGTCGTCTTTACTTAAAACCTGCTTTTTTTCTATTGTTATCTTTCTCAAAATCATTTCGCTGCTTACGCCTTCCATCGGTAATTCTCGAGCCGGATAAATAGGCAATAAAACCACTTCATCGACCATACTTAGCACCTTGGCAAAACCATCTGCCTGATCTTTGGTGCGACTAAACAAGTGAGGCTGAAAAACCATAGATACAGGTTGATTAAATAAACTTCTTACACCACTTATCAATGCCTTTAACTCTTCGGGATGGTGTGCGTAGTCGTCAATCAATACATGCTTATCATTCTTTACCACATATTCAAAGCGGCGCTTAACACCTTTAAAATCTGCAATAGCATTTTTAATCTTCTCATCAGTAATTCCTACCTGTTTTGCTACTACAGTTGCCGCTACTACATTCTCAATATTGTGTAAGCCACCCATGTGCAAATTCACATTATTGAGAATCCAATCTTTGCTGACTATATTAAATAAGTAAGAACCGTTTTTAACCTTTACATTACTGGCATAAACGTCAGCGTTACTATCATTGAAACTATAAGTGACATGATTACCTGCGGTAAAGGCCCCTTCATGTACCAATCCATGTTTTGTTACCAGACATCCACCAGTCTTTACTTTTTGAGAAAACTGAATAAATGCTTTTTCAAACTCTTCGGCAGTACCATAGATGTCGAGATGATCAGGATCCATTGCAGTGATGACTGCAACATCAGGTGATAGCTTTAAAAAGCTGCGATCATATTCATCTGCTTCAATCACACAAACATTCTTTTCGTTACTCCAAAAGTTGGTTTGATAGTTAGCAGAAATACCTCCTAAAAAAGCATTGCAACCAAATCCGGAATGACGAAGAATGTGTGCTACCATTGTACTCACTGTTGTCTTGCCATGTGTACCGGCAACACAGATATTAAAAGAACTTTCGGTAATGATTTTTAAAACATCACTTCTTTTTACGACCTTATAATTATTCTTCTGGTAGTATTGCAATGCTGCGTTATTTGCAGGAATTGCAGGTGTGTACACCACCAGTTCAACTTCTTTAGGAATAATATCTATATTCTCTTCATAATGTATTTGTACCCCCTCTGCCTCTAACTCTTTTGTAAGAACTGTCGGAGTCTTATCATATCCGCTTACCTCAGCACCCTGCGTTTTAAAATATCGTGCAATTGCACTCATTCCGATGCCACCAATACCAATGAAGTAAAGCCCCCCCGCCCCTAAAGGGGAGCTTTTAAAATCGTCTATATTTTTTACATCATTCATTAATTCGACTTTCTTTTTTAATAATATTCTTCTCCCTCCTCCCTTCAGGGTCGGGGCTTCTCCCTCTCTCCTCTCCCTTTAGGGCTGGGGCTTCTCCTCTCTCTCCTCCTCCCTTCAGGGTCGGGGCTTCTCCCTCTCTCCTCTCCCTTTAGGGCTGGGGCTTCTCAATATCTCCCAGGCTATAATTTCATCTGCATTTGTTACAGCCAGCTTTGCAATGTTTTTACTTAGCTCTTGTTGCAAATTTTTATTGTATGCAAGAGCTAATGCCATAGCTACAAGTTTCTCATCCACCTCACTGTCTTTTATCATCAGGGCTGCTTTTTTATTTACAAGCGCCTGTGCATTTACTGTCTGGTGATCTTCTGAAGCAAATGGAAATGGTACAAATATTACCGGCTTTTTAGCTACACATAATTCAGTAACTGCCATTGCCCCCGACCTCGATATAACTATGTCTGCTGCTGCATAAGCCAACTCCATCTGTGTTATAAAATCATCTACCCAAACGTGTCGAATACCTTTTGCTTTCTCTTTATAAGGCGCTCCGGTTGTCTTTCCTGTTTGCCAGATTAACTGTATATTTTGATTTTCAAAAGCATCCAATTTGTTTGCTAATGCTTCATTGATACTCTTTGCACCAAGGCTTCCACCAACAGCAAGCACAATTGTTTTATTTTCCTCCAGGTTAAAAAACTTACAAGCCTGGGAACGCGTAACAGATGATTGTGCAATGGATTTTCTCACAGGGTTACCCGTTATCATAATCTTTTCTTTTGGAAAAAATTTCTCCATTCCTTCAGATGCAACAAATACTTTGGTTGCATTTTTACCAAGCATCATATTTGTTTTTCCCGCGAAAGAATTGCTCTCATGTATAAAGGTTGGAATACCTTTTAACTGCGCTTGTTTCAACACTGGAAAACTTGAATAACCGCCTACACCTACAACAGCATCCGGCTTAAAGTGATGGAGGATTTTTTTTACCTGAAAAAAGCTTTTTATCAGCTTAAATGGCAGACCAATATTTTTTATCAAAGAACTTCTGTTGAATCCTGCTATATCTAACCCTTGAATATTATAACCGGCTTGCGGCACCTTTTCCATTTCCATTTTACCCTGTGCGCCTACAAACAGTATTTCTGTAGTTGGCTGTTGTTGCTTAATGGCATTTGCTATTGCAATTGCAGGAAAAATGTGACCACCGGTGCCACCACCGGCAATGATAATACGATGCCCCCTAAGCCCCTGCGCCCCTAAAGGGGAACTTTGCCCCTCCGCCCCTAAAGGGGAACTTTGCCCCTCCGCCCCTAAAGGGGAACTATTAAAACTGGAAAAACTTTCCTCTTCGTCCATAAATTGTACTTCGTTTTTAATAACACTCTTCTTGCCACTTCTCCCTTTAGGGCTGGGGCTTCTCTCTCACTCCTCCCTTTAGGGCCGGGGCTTCTCTCACTCTTCTCCCTTTAGGGCAGGGGCGTCTACTCTCTTTTTCCTCAACTGCTCCATAATTCCTTCACTTGGTTCTACCGGTGTTATTGCTCCTTTACCTTCTAACTGCTCTACGTTTCTTGCAACACTTAAGACAATACCGATAGATGCGCAGGTAAAAAGAAATGAACTACCACCCATACTTACCAATGGCAACGTAACACCGGTTACCGGAACTAAATTTACCGCTACGGCCATATTAGCCATTGCCTGAATAACTAAAGTGAAACTAAGACCAAGGGCAAGAAAGGCTCCGAAAGCAAAGGGACATTTCTTAAAAAGCCTTATGCATCTTAATAGAAAAATCAGGTAAATAAAAATGATAATAGCACCACCTACCAGACCATATTCTTCAACTATTACCGCATAGATCATGTCAGAATACGGATGTGGTAAAAAGTTTTTCGCTTCACTATTGCCCGGACCTACACCTATTATTCCACCTTTTGCAATGGCAATTTTTGCCTGTTGTACCTGGTAAGGTGTCTCATCGGCTTTGGCATAAATAAAATCCTGTACCCTTTTAATCCAGGTGCCAATACGACCATGAGATTTAAGCTCTGTTATTGCTGCACTTTTATGTGTTGTTTTTTCGGTTTTACCATCGTAGGTGCCTACAGCTATAGCTATCAATATCAAAACAGGTATTAAGGCTATACCGATTGTTCCCAGTATATGTTTGACCTGTGCACGTCCGATAAACATCAGCAATAGACCTGTTGCACCTGTTAGTAGCGCCGTGGATAAGTTGGCCGGAGCAATCAAAACACAAATAATTCCTACAGGAACCACCAATGGCAAATAGCCTTTTTTAAAATCTTTGATTACTTCCTGCTTTCGACTCAACTGGCGACTTAAGTACATAAACAATCCAAGCTTTGCAAGGTCACTAGTTTGAAAAGTCATGTTGATGATGGGTAATTTTATCCAACGGCTTCCATCGTTGATAGTAGCACCAAACAGGTAAGTGAATATCATTAATGGTATTGCTGCAAGAAACAGATACAATGCAATACGTGAATACAATGTATAGTTGATGCGATGGGCAAAATAGATAACAATTATGCCTAAAACTATAAATGCAAATTGCTTGAAAAGATATACTTCGGTGTTGCCTTTATACATCTTATATGCCAAAGAGCCGGTAGCACTGTACACAACCAGCAACGATGTTATTGCCAGCAGGATCACAATGCCCCATATATATTTATCACCTTTTGTTTTTTTCAACAAGCCACCGCCTACCCCCTGTACGGAAGGCATTTCTGAAAAAGGCTTATCGAAAAATTTATTCATAACCTCACCCTCGGTTCCTCTCCTTGCAAAGGAGAGGGAGGCCAAGCTTTTTTATACTGTTATAACTTTTGTTTTGACAATTTTGCTTTATTGCGTTTTTGTACTCTTCTTTTTTGTTCTCCCCTGCGGGGAGTTAGAGGGGTTACAATTCCTTAACCGCGTCTTTAAACTTTTTGCCTCTTTCTTCATAGTTCTTAAACAGATCAAAACTTGCACAAGCAGGACTTAGCAATACCGCATTCCCTTTTGCTGCTAAGCTGAATGCTGTCTTCACTGCTTCGTCTGCACTTTTAGTGTCAACAATAGTTGGTACAATATCTTTGAAAGAAGCATGTATTTTTCTGTTGTCTAAACCCATACAAACAATTGCCTTTACCTTTTGCTTTACAAGGTCTTCTATCATTGTGTAATCGTTGCCTTTGTCGATACCCCCAAGTATTAGTACAACTGGTTTTTCGACGCTCTCTAATGCAAACCAGGTACTATTTACATTCGTAGCCTTACTGTCGTTATAAAATTCTACCCCGCGAACGGTAGCAACAAATTCCATCCGGTGTTCAAGACTTTTAAAAGTCTTAACTGCCTCTCTGATTTTTTCTTTTCTTATACCGAGCATTGCTGCTGCAATACCTGCTGCCATTGTATTGTGTTGATTGTGTTTTCCTTTGAGCGCAAAATCATAAATGCTCATGCTTACGCGCTCTTCCTGTATTCTAAGCATCATTTGATCTCCTTTAATGTGCGCACCTTTCTTTACTTCTTGTTTCATAGAAAATGGCAGTGGTTTTGTATGTAAGGTTAATGTTTCCAGTTTTTTTGTTATCACTTCATCGTCAAGGTTATAAATGAAACAGTCCTCTAATGTCTGGTTTTTTATAATCCTGAATTTGCTGTTTATATAATTCTCAAATTTATAATCATACCTGTCGAGATGATCTTCGGTTATGTTTAATAAAACAGCTATATCCGGTCTAAACTCTATTATATCATCTAATTGAAAAGAACTTATTTCGGCTATGTAAAGTGTCTTTGGATCTTCTGCAACCTGTTTAGCAAACGAGTAACCGATGTTGCCAACCAGGGCACAATCGAGACCTGCAACTTTACATATATGATAGATAAGCGTAGTGGTTGTGCTCTTACCATTGCTACCTGTAATTGCCACAATCTTACTATCACCTTTATATCTGTATGCTAATTCAATCTCACTAATCACCGTTATTCCCCTGGCTCTAATCTTTTTTACTATACCGTTCTTCTCAGAAATGCCCGGACTCTTTACTATTATATCCGCACTTAAAATTCTATATTCTGTATGGCTGCCTTCCTCAAATTCTATATTATTATCAATAAGCTCATTCTTATATCTATCGCTCAACTTACCCGCATCGCTCAAAAAAACCTGATAACCTTTTTGCTTACCCAGTAATGCTGCACCGACCCCGCTTTCGCCGCCGCCGAGCACAACAAGCCCCTGCGCACCTAAAGGGGAACTGTGCCCCTGCGCCCCTAAAGGGGAACTGTGCCCCTGCGCCCCTAAAGGGGAACTGTGCCCCTCCGCCCCTAAAGGGGAACTGTGCCCCTCCGCCCCTAAAGGGGAACTTTTAAAACTGTTTATATTTTGTAGCTCGTTCATTACAGCAAGCAATAATTTTTTTATTCTTCTTAATCTCTCTCCTCCCTTTAGGGGCGGGGCTTCTCTCTCTACCTTATCTTCAAACTCATGATTGAAAACACTACACACAATATTGTTACAATCCAAAACCTCACGGCTATTTTACTTTCATGATACCCCAGCTTCTGGTAGTGATGATGCAAAGGACTCATCTTGAATATGCGTCGACCTTCGCCATATTTCTTCTTTGTATATTTGAAGTAAGACACCTGCAGCATTACGCTTACCAGTTCTATCAGGAATACGCCGCATATAATTGGTATCAACAATTCCTTCCTGATTATAATGGCCAGCGATGCTATTATACCTCCTAATGCCAGACTACCTGTATCGCCCATAAATACCTGTGCAGGAAATGCATTGTACCACAAAAAACCTACGCAGGCTCCAATGAATGCACCAATGAAAATGCTTAATTCACCAAGGTTGGGTATGTACATAATGTTTAGGTATTCAGCAAACCGAATGTTGCCGCTGACATAAGCAAAAATGCCGAGACAAACGCCGATTAATGCTGAAACACCCGTCGCCAAACCATCTAATCCATCCGTTATGTTAGCGCCATTTGATACTGCTGTTATAATAAATATTACTACCAGTATGTACAACACCCATGTGTACGGTTGTAAACTTTCGGGCAATAGCCTGGAGTAATTAAACTCATGTGTCTTTACAAAAGGGATTGTAGTTATGGGCGTTTTAACCCTTACATATCTATGCTTCTTTCCGTCAAATACTCTGACTGTATCACTCAAAAGCTTTTCACCTTTTTGAACAATGCTATCCTTTGTTGCAGTAACGGGTCTTTGGGAAATAACTTCTCGTTCAACAGTCACATTGGGGTTGAAATACAAGGTGGCACCTACAATTATTCCCAACACTACCTGTCCAAATATTTTAAACCTGCCAGCCAATCCATCACTATCTGTCTTCTTATAATTAATGCCCTTTTCTCTTGCAATACGCTTGGCTCTGAGTTTTAAATAATCATCTATAAAACCAATGATACCTAACCACACAGTACTCAGAAGCATTAACCGTACATATACTTTATCGAGGTTGGCAAATAACAGAGTTGGAATAAGGATAGCCAGCAGAATAATAATACCACCCATAGTTGGCGTACCTTTCTTTTGCTGCTCACCTGCAAGACCAAGATCTCTTACAGTTTCGCCTACCTGTCTTTTTAACAAATATCTAATCAATCTTTTGCCATATACTGTTGTGATTACTAATGACAGCAACACAGCAAGCAATACCCTAAAAGTGATGAACTGAAATAGTCCACTTCCTGGGAATTTAAAACCAGCATTTGTCAGCCATTGGTAGATGTAATACAGCATATTTACCCCAACCCCTAAAAGGGCTTTTAAAAACGTTTACAATTTTCTTTTTTTCTTATTCACTGTCAACTGTCATCAATCAACTCTCAACCTTCTTATGCAATGTCAACTGTCAACAATCAACTGTCAAACCTCTTATTCACTGTCACCTGTCAACAATCAACTGTCAACCTTCTTAAGCACTGTCAACAATCAACTGTCAACCTTCTTAAGCACTGTCAACAATCAACTGTCAACCTTCTTAGGCACTGTCAACAATCAACTGTCAACCTTCTTAGGCACTGTCAACAATCAACTGTCAACCCTCTTATTCACTGTCAACAATCAACTGTCATTCTTCTTACTTTTCAAACAGTTCAAACATTTCCTGTAAAACCTGTTTATCGTCAAAAGGATGTTTGACACCTTTTATCTCCTGGTATTTCTCGTGTCCCTTTCCTGCAATCAACAATATATCAAAAGGCTTCGCTAAGCTTACCGCCATTTTAATTGCTTCTTTTCTGTCGGCTATTGATATGAATTTTCGCCGGGCTGCACTACCTAAATCCTGCTCCATATCTTTTAAAATAGCTAATGGATCTTCACTTCGTGGATTATCACTGGTAAAGATTACACGGTCACTCATCTCACATGAAACACGGGCCATTACAGGTCTTTTTGTTTTGTCCCTGTCGCCACCACAACCGACTACTGTTATTACTTGCTCGGTGCCTTTTCTTAATTTTTTTATAGTGCCCAAAACATTGTCTAATGCATCAGGCGTGTGCGCATAATCAACTATCCCTATAATGTTTGACTGGCTAATAATATAATCAAATCTTCCTTCAGCACCTGTGACTAAGCTTAGCGATGTCAAAACTTCATCTATATCTTCTCCCAAGCATACAGCAGCACCGTAAACTGCCAGTATGTTATATGCATTAAACTCTCCTATTAACCTGAAATGAACTTCCTTTCCGTTTATAGTCATTACCAGACCTGTAAGGCTATTCTCAAGAATTTTTCCTTTGAACTCTGCTACTGTTTTGAGGCTATAAAAATGCTTTTTTGCTATTGTATTCTGCAGCATCACCTGGCCTCTTTTATCATCGATGTTAGATATAGCAAAGGCTGCAGCAGGAAGGTCATCAAAGAACTTTTTCTTTACTTTTATATATTCATCAAACGTTTTATGATAATCAAGATGATCATGGGTGATATTACTAAACAAACCACCATCAAAATCAAGCGCTGTTGTTCTGTGTTGATGAATAGCATGACTGCTAACTTCCATGAAAACATGAGAGCAACCTGCATCTGACATTTGTTTCAACAATGCATTGAGGCTTATTGCATCAGGCGTTGTATGGGTAGCTGAAATAATTGTATCACCAATATGATTTTGAACGGTACTGAGTAAACCACATTTATATCCCAGCCTGGTAAATACTTTATACAACAAAGTTGCTATTGTAGTCTTACCATTGGTACCGGTTACGCCTACCAGCTTTACTTTGGCAGAAGGCTCACCATAATAGTGATGTGCCATATTTGCAACAGCCTCTGCTGAACTTGTCACTTGCAAATAAGTAACCCCTTCGACTATTGTAGCAGGCAACACTTCACACACAATTACTTTAGCACCCTTCTCAATTGCAGTCGATATAAATTCATGTCCATTGCTGACTGCACCTTATGGCCACAAAGACAGAACCTTCTGACACTTTTCTGCTATCAATCTGAATGTCTTTTACATCAAGATTTGTTGCACCCGTTACTGCCTGTAATCTCACATTATATAATATGTCCTGAAGTTTTGCCATAATCCTCACCCCGGCCCTCTCCTTGCAAAGGAGAGGGTGAAGGAGTATATTTTTTTAGTTTAATTGTATACTTACTGTTTGTCCTTTGGTGATATTTTGACCGGCTACAATAGTTTGGTTTAATACTTTTCCCTTACCCGTTACCTTCACTTTTAATCCCAAATGCTCACATAGGTAAACAGCATCTTTCAAACCCATTCCTGATAGCATGGGCATCTTTTTACTGCTAATTTGCTGGCTTGCCATTACCGTATCAGCACCTTGTTTATAAATGCGGCTATAAACACCTCTACCATCGATCTTTGCTACATTCACCTCTAATGTTTCTGCAACTTTTTGTATGTCTTTTGTATAACCGGCATAACTATAATAACCGGTATCTGTTTTGTTAAAAGCATCACCCGCATTATGACTCTTGCCAATCTTGAAACTATAAATTTGGTCAGCTATTTCTTTAAACACCGGTCCAGCTACAGAGGCTCCATAAAAGCTGGCTGCATGTGGCTTATTTTTGACTACTACAATGATTGTGTACTGTGGATTGTCGGCAGGAAAGTAACCGGCAAAAGATGATTGATAAATCTTATCAGCATATCCGCGGTTACCATTGGCTACCAGGGCTGTGCCTGTTTTACCAGCTATCTTGTAATAATTGCTTTGCAAGCCTTTGCCAGTACCCTCGATCATTACACCTTCCAGGCACTCCTGCAACTGCTGCAACGTATGATTAGAGCAAATGCTATCTTTGATAACCGAAGGAGAAAATGCCCGAATCGTTCTTCCATCTTCCCGTATCTCGTTTACCAGGTATGGCCTCATCATCTTACCCTGGTTAGCAACGGCATTGTATAGGGTAAGTGTTTGTAAAGGGCTTACGGTAAGGTTGTAACCAAAGGCCATCCAGGGCAAAGTAGTATTGCTCCAATGTCGGCTGGCAGGGCTATAAATAGACGGTTTTATTTCACCTTTTAAATCGATGCCTGTAATTGAGTCCAGCTTTAACTTTTTGAGGTGATTGATAAACTGGTTAGGATTGGATCCATAATGTGTCCATGCCAGTTTAGCCATACCTACATTACTGCTTTCCTCAAATGCATGTTTTGCCGTTACATTATGAAGGCCATGCTTTTCACTATCATACACCGTGCGTTTATAAATCTGCCATGTACCACCATTTAAATCAACCGGTGTATTCAAATTAATTTTTCTATCCTCCAACAACGAAAGCATGGTGGCAAGCTTAAAAGTTGAACCAGGTTCTGTAGGTGTTATAGCATAATTATAATCTTCCCAATACAGACTGTCTCTTTCATGTCCAAGGTTTGCAATGGCTTTTATCTTGCCTGTCTTTACTTCCATTACAATAGCACAACCATGTTCGGCTTCATTCTTAACCAACATTTTCATCAACGCATTTTCTGTTATATCCTGAATGTTGACATCAAGGGTAGTGATAATATCTTTGCCATTCTCTGCCTCTACTTCATAATCGTCTACCGGTACACTTGCACCACCTGCTATAAAGCGCACCAGCCTTTTGCCCTTGGTACCTTCAAGATATTGATTGTAGGTAAGCTCAAGTCCTACCCTGTTGCTATCTCTCAACAAACCTATGGTACGATATGCAAGCATTTTATAAGGGTTTAACCTTATTATTTTTTTATCTGGAATAAAACCACTTTTATTTCTTCCCAGGCGCACCAGCGGAAAGGTTTTCAACTGCTGGTACTCTTTAAACGACATCTTCTTTCTCAACAAAAAATACCTGTCTTTCTCCCGATAACCTGTCTGCAGCATAAACTTGTATTCGCTACTGCTTTTATCACCAAAAAGGTTAGCAAGGCAAATGCTCAATGAGTCAATGTTTTCTTTAAAACGCTTACCATTTTTATCCCTTAGACCATCGGCCATAAAGTCTATATAAATATCAAACTGCGGAATGCTGGTGCTAAGCATGCTTCCATCTTCACTATATATCGTTCCTCTTTCGGCATCCAGCTCTACAATTTTTTGGTGAAGGCTATCGCTCATACCGCGCCAATAACTACCTTGTACCTGTTGTATAAAAAATGCTTTTCCTAATATGCAAAGTCCTACTATGGCCATTAGTATAAAGCCCAGGTACACTCTCCACAGTATGTCTTTTTTTACATCCATTTTTTGAAAATCAAAAGTCAAAAATCAAAAGTCAAAAGGTGATGGTTGAAACATGTTATCCTTCTACTCTTAATTCCTGCTTTTTAATTTTTACTTTTTACTTTTTAAATTCTCACTCTTCTTCACCAGCCTTAGTACTCATCAATTTTATTCTGTAAGGCGACGTTGTATCCATCACCAGTCCCATAGGTTGAGCAGCCTTTATCATTTCACTTTCACGGCTTTTAAACATCATTTCGCTTTTTAGCGTTTTGTATTCGTACTGCAGGTCCTTCAACTTTCTGGCGGTATCATTTATCTTCCGTATCCTGTTGTCCGACATGTGTCCATTTGCTATGTACAACACTGCCAACACCGCCAAAAAAAGAAAAAAAGGGATGTTCTTCAGTATCCAGTCATAGTTAAATATTTCACCAATTGCACGAAGTGGTAAACTTTTTTTCTCTATGTTATTTTCTGCTGCCATTTTCTCTGCTACACTATTTCTCTTGTTATAAATTAAACCCTTACCTATTCTTTTTTTTGATGCCGGCATTTGTTTTCATAGCATCATCGTTGCGTCGCACTACGTTCATCTTTTAGTAATTCTATTTATCTTTTCCTGCCTGTTTTTGTGTCTCCCACAGTCGCAACTGTACAAGTGTGCGACGCAACGATGGTCCATCTTCATTCACCTGTTGGCTCCATTATAATTCCTGCCTTTTTTTTCGCTGAAAGCTTTGATCTGTCAACCTTAAGATTCCATGTTATGTTTTAGCTTTAAAGCTTTATTGTACAAGCCTTAAGCTTTTATATTTCGTTCGTTAATTTTATAGAGCTTTTAAAATCTTATAATCATTTATTAAACAGCACAACTTCTAAATACCGGTTATAGAGCTTTCAGCTTGCAGTTATTCATCCTTTCTTTCGGCAACCCTTAGTTTAGCACTTCTGCTTCTGGGGTTTTTTTTTACCTCCCCGGTACCGGCAACTATTGGTTTCTTTGTAATAATTTTTAAGCTACTCACCTTTTTATCCGGCAACAGAGGATTTTCATCCAGCTCATTAAATGTGCCGTTGCGAAAGAAAGTCTTAACCAACCTGTCTTCCAACGAATGAAAGGTGATGATGGCTGCACGGCCTCCCGGTTTTAACACTGCCGGTATTTGCTCCAGCATTTCTTTCAGGCATTGCGGATAGCAGTAAACGATGAGATGGGTGCTTTGAAAGAAATGCTGGAGCAAATACCGGCA
>Ga0115856_100662_pt1 | contig 12476 bp, 19 predicted proteins | sample InSIn4gowninarea_FD_83870 | JGI IMG/M metagenome (GOLD analysis project Ga0115856, IMG submission 83870)
TATTCCCATGCTTTTATTCCGAATGATAACACTGCGTAAGGATTTGCCCTTTCCAGAAATATTCTGGTTATTTATTGCCTTTATTCTTCTTTGTGGCTCCACTCACTTGATGGACGCCATCATTTTCTGGTGGCCTGCTTATCGGTTTGCAGCCCTACTAAAATTTACCACCGGGGTAGTGTCCCTTTTTACCGTCTATGCACTTTACAAGATATTGCCACTTGTTTTAAATCTTCGTAAAGCAGCTCAGCTTGAAGCCGAAATTGAGCAGCGTAAAATGGTAGAGGAGGAACTTCGCATACAATTGATCAAGCATCAAAAGACGAAGGAGCTTCTTAAAATGAAAGATTAATTTGTCACTTTGGCCTCACATGAATTAAAAACTCCACTAACTTCACTTAAGGGATATTTACAGATCGCCTCTACCATGCCTTGTGCTCCTGACTCAAGCAGCCATAGAAATTTTATTATGAAGGCAAAAGACCAATCTGAAAAATTAAATATTCTGGTGAACCAACTGTTTCAGTCGTCTAAAATAAACCTGGGTCACATTCCCATGGAGATGTCCCACTTTAATTTGATGCACGTGCTGAAAGAAGCAAAAGAGGGATTTGAGGCAGCTGGAGCAAATGGTATTTCTTTGGAAGGGCCCCATGAGCTCGCCTTAGAAGCAGATAAAGAAAAGGTAGGTCAAGTAATCAGAAACCTCCTTGATAATGCCTTGAAATATTCTCCATTAATTAAAAAAGTAAGCATTAATGTACAATATAATCAGAGTGAGGTGACTGTGTCCGTGCAAGATTTTTGCATTGGAATACCTGTCGAAAAGCTTAATCAGTTGTTTGACCGGTACTATCGGGAAGAATCGACCAGCCAAAATTACTCGGGAATGGGGCTGGGTCTATATATAAGCTTTGAAATTGTTAGGAAGCATGGGGGAGAGATAGGAGTAAACAGTACGGTAGGGAAAGGTTCTACTTTTTGGTTTACCCTGCCACTAGTTCAGAAGGAGCATAATAATATTACGCTATTTAGCCAAGGAAGACTAAGCAATTAAGAGGTAGCGGTTATTCCTAAGAACAGGGTGGTGCAGTAGGCCCTTAGACAATCCGTATAAATACTTGATAAATACTTTTACAAATCCATCTTTAACTTTTCTCTGTTAGCTTTTAGTATTACATTTGAAATGAGTGGCCAGGGAGCAATTATAGAAAAAGTTATTCGCAGAAGTTCGGTAAACATTACAGCTCTTGCAAAAACCTTACATGTGGAACGTAAAACGATATATAACTGGTTTCACAGTGCTACACTTCCCATAGATACAATTATCAAACTCGCTAAAGCTTTAAAATATGATTTTTCAGCAGAATTTCCCGAATATAGAAACTTTTTTAAGCATGCGATAATAGAGGTATCAACCGCTGAGCTGGCTATCAATCCTACAATTAAAGGCAAATACTGGAAAGCTAGATATTTGGATGTACTAGAAAAGTACAATCAACTCTTAGAGGAAAACCAGGATATCATATCACAGGAGAGCTGCCTCTTGGAAGCAAAGCAAATCTTACTGAAGCCGTAACGAGGGCTTTCTATCTGGCATGATATTACGAGCCAGAGTGGAGAGATTTGGTTTAACAGCAAAGAAGGTGAAGCAACAACTTTTTTCTTTAGACTGCCCTTGCAATCGTTGAATGAAAAATAAGCAGTCGGGATAATACTTGTCTTTTTTTTAATATTAAGTATTTCTTTGGCTAATGGCGGGTTTCTACGCAATTTTACCTTTTCTAAAAAAGCCCGCTTTTTTATTAGAAGCTTTTCTTAACTTCAGTGGTGTTTAAAGCGCCTATGAAGAAAAAGTTACTAGTCGTAGAAAAAAATAAGGACATAGTGGAAATACTCGATTACATCCTATCTACAGAAGGGTATGAGGTTGAAGTGTTACGAGACCCAGAAAATCTTGAGAATTATGTTCGCCATTATAAACCTCATGCAATTATCCTGGATGTTATTGTCGTAAAGTCTTCAGCTACCGATGTGTGCAAGAATTTGAAGAAAAATGTAAGTACGTCTAATATTCCTATTATTGTGATCACTACTGATAGCCAGGTCTCGGCGGTTATAAAAGAAATATGTGCTGACGAAGTCATAGATAAGCCTTTTGACATCTATACCTTGTTGGAAACGATAGAGAATCAATTGGCTGCATAAGTTGGCGAATTTGGGTAGCCTCTTACCTATTAAATCCTCGTAGCTGCGACAGACATAAATAGTTAACTACGACTCACTTTCCTTTTGCTGCATCTTTTGACCAAAGGGCTTATATTAGTCCATATTAAAATAGTAAAAACAGGTTTTTCCCCTTAAAAGACCAAAATGTTACAAAATTGATTTGTTTATTTTTCTAATAAGTCCTAATTTGATATTTTTAGAAGCCTTTTAAACCTAGCCCGTTCTACCGCCTATGGCTAAACGTATACTTGCTGTTGAAGATGATCCGGACATATTATTTATTGTAGAACAGATCTTAAACGAGGAGGGATATGAAGTATATACTTCCGAGGATGGAAAGGATATTACTAATCACGTAAATCATGTTAAACCTGACTTGATTCTTCTAGATATTCGATTACCTGCGGGAGATGGAAGACAACTTTGTAAGGATATCCGTAATACGAATGTTTCGGTTCCCATCATTTTGATGTCTGCTCATATCAATTACTCTGAAGGATTTAGTAATGTCTGTGCTAATGATTTTATTGCTAAACCTTTTGACATTACCGAGTTATTGGAGCGTATTGAGAAACAACTGGTCGCTTAATACGCCTTACCTCAAACCATACAACAAGGAATTTTTTTTCGTGTTGGGTGCTGCTTTTGGATTAGGATAGAAATTATTTATTTTTGGAATCGTATTTTTAATAGGAAGAAGGTTACTGCTGAACTGGAAACTAAACGCTTCAAGCGGATAAGTAGGTTTGAAATAAGAGATTGCCTTAAAAAAAAATTAAGCTAAAATCGACATCTTAATTAATTGAAAATTGAAGGATGCTGGGATCGGAAATATGACCGGAGAAGAGGTCTATAAGTATTATCTATTACAATGTCGGAAAGGTGTCCTTCTTCTAGAGAGATTTGACCTCTACACAGACCTCCTGACTGGTATAGTAGAAAAAAAGCATTACTCTTACTATGCGGAACAACTGTCGTTCATTTACTTAAAAATCATCACCCGTGTTGCCTGTTCTAATCAGCCGGAACTTACTTACAGGGATTTCAATGAATTTGCCAAGGTTGCCAAAAATGATTTTGAACTTGATCTCGCCCTGGTATTTCTGGAATGCAATCCTGTCTTTTTTATTCATTGGTTTTCGATTTATCGTGATAAACATCCTACAGCATTAGACATCGAACAAGTGAGGGTAACCCTGGAAATTCTTGAAAAAGCGGTGTTGCTTTGTGAAGGGGCACTAATCAAGCAGATTGCAATTAGAGCAGATTTTTAAAAGAACATGTTTAGTGAGGAACTTTGAGGATTTATTCCGGGGTAATACAGACTAGTTCAACTTAAACAGATCCTCGTGTTTAATCATTTTCGTAATGTTTCTATCACTACTAGAATTTTAGTACCTTAAGCTATGGAGTCATGACATGGAAAATGAACACTTGTTGCGAGTGAGTATTTTCGGTTTTAATGGAGGGCGTCGGCTTAGTAGGTGTGAGAAGATTACAAGTTAAAATTTCAATGAATAATAATGCTATCTGAAATAAACAGCATGGATGATCAATCCCAAGAATTAAAGGAAAAACTTACAGAATATATGGAGCTCACTCATCCAAATTTATGGAAGAGATTCAACGGGGCCGTCAGTTTTCCATTAAAAGACTTTGCTCTAATAGTTTTCGATACCAAAGATGCCGGGCCTGACTTGGAACAATTTAAAGAGATAGTAAAAGATTTCGAATATATGTTCCGAAATCAGGCATAATACTTTGTAGCGTCTCATTAAGAGGTTGGAGGTTCAGGCAAATAAGTCCAGTGAGTTACATATTGCAGTCGATAATCATCAGTAGTTCTTACAAACTTCCTATCTGCAGTAAAATAGCAACCTACACTGCATCCTTCCTTTTGGTCAAACATCAGCACATCTTCATCACAGCTTGGCAGCTTTTCCTCCACCGCTATCCATTGAGTTTTCATAAGTAATGAAACAAGCCGTATTTTAAGAAGATTTAAGAAATTTAAAAACAAGTAGAAAACCCTATTGTAGTAAAACTACGGTGATGTAACTTTTCTTTTTCAGGATAGCCTTGTAACTTCTACAAGGCTATTCATGTTTAGATAAGTGCTATTTTTTTCATGTCAGAAGATGATTCTACAGTATCTAGTGGGATAGAATGGCTACCCTGATTAGCGTAATAAGACAAGCTATCTTAGTTAAATCCAGGGAAACAAGATTAGAATTATAGTTCTTACCTAGTTATACGAAATAACTAGTAATATATCCAAAGAAAAAGGCCATCTTAAAAATAAAACGGCCTCTAACACTATTATGAAAAACTTATTGTTTGACGGATCAGGTCCTGCCTTTTTCGTCATTTCCTTTACGGTCTTCTCCTTAAACTCGCTTAAAGCATCTGCGAGCTTTTGCATTTCGGGATCTAAGCCTGGAGCGAACTCTTCGGGCCGTTCCGGGGCCATAGGGTTTGGATAAGAAGTTTTAGGCTCTTTTAAGGTAACTAGTTCTGTTCCATCATTGGTCGGGGAACTGCCGCTAAATATAGTTTCCATTAGCGAGCTGTCTAAACGGAAGTGATAAGCTTCCCGATGTATACCTTCATCCATTAATTTTTTAACTTCGGGATACTGAGGTCGAATTTTGGAATAGGTAAAGCTTTTGCCCAGTCTATGCCTAGTGTTTCAAGTGCTTTGGCAAAGGCCATCTGGTGAGCTTCATCCCGGGCGATTAAAAAGGAAACAGTTGCTCTTAAAGTCTTGTTGTCAGACATTTGATAAATCCGGCATTTCTGGGTTCTTCCTGTAGCTTCCAATACCAAATTATCCATTAGGTCGAGTACGAGGTTACCATGATTGTGAACATAAGAACCACTCCAAGGATTTCCCGCCGCATCTACTGGTAACGCTCCCTGAGCCCCAACAATAAAATGATGTGGGTTTTGAGCTTCTTTCCCAACTTCCAGTGTTGTTTTTCCCCCTTTACCAGGAGTATTAAACTTTTTCCCGTGATATTCAGGTGCTCCGTCTAGAAGTCTGGAGATTGTCTTTGTTATTAGCTCCACATGGCTGATTTCTTCAACACCGATCCCTTGAATCAAGTCGAGGTATGGTATACCATCTCCTCTAAAATTAAAGCTTTGAAAGAGAAATTGCATCATCGTACGCATTTCTCCAAACTGTCCTCCTAATCCTTCTTGAAGAGCGTTTGCGGCCGACGGATCCGGTTGGTCATTCATTATTGGATTAATGAGATTTTGAACGTGGTAAAACATAGGTATAGATTTTAATTGCTGTTTAAACAATGCTTTTATTAATTACTTTGTTTTAACCTTATCCCAGAATCTATTTTCGTTACGGTTTAATAATTTTTAACTTTTGTAGTGTTTCCTGTACGTTTTAAATAAGTATTTATTCAAAATCTGTTACAACGACTATTTTAACCACTTGGCATAGGAATTGAAATAATGGGAAGTATGAAAGCCAAAATCCATGTATCTGCCTCAATTACCACAACGAATACCGATAAGTTATTAAAAGCAATTTTACAATACGATTTAAAATCTTTTAGGTCAAAAAAAGCTACCCTATCACTTCACCGCGCTTAACCTTGCAGCATCAATTCGAGTTTATAATTTTTAATATTTACCTAACTTGAAAGAGTTTATAGTTGAAGTTCTTTTTCTTTCTAGTAGTACAGTCCGAATAAACCTTTTCCTAAAACCTCCTCCCGATTTTTGTGAATCGGGTTTAGGTAAGCGTCGCTTACTGCGAGTATGGTAAAATGAGGTTCATTCGCCTTTAGAACTAGAGATCAGGCAGAATTTTTAAAATAGTGTTGAAATTGCTTGCTGGTGTAAAATAGGTCGTCTTCTGAATCCCTCACTGGCTAAAACTACAATCATTAAAATTTCAGGTACAATTTTAAGGCCACATAACTTTTTTTGAATCGATTTCTTAAACTCTAAAAAAGCGGCTACCTTTTTAAGGATGGGATTAATACAAAAAGTTTTTAAAGAGTTCACAAACGGTCATTCTCTTAAATTAGAATTTGTCAAAATTAACAAGACATCTCTTTCGCGTCCTTATTTAGAAGAACTACAGATTGATAAAGAACGCGTCCCAATTCTTCAAGATCATATGGTTTATGAAGGAAAATTGAGGCATTAAATTCTTTCAATGTTGAGGGTTCAATCAGTGAATTAGAAGTCAGAATAACAACAAGCTTCTTTTGGTTTAATTTTAATGCCAGCCTGTAAAGCTCCTGTTTGCCGCTGTATAGACCCAAACACATTATAACGATATCAGGTTCTGACCTGCGCAATACCACTAGCAAATTTTCTTCTGGATTATATAGTAAAGGGTCAAAACCTAAACTAGAAACAGATTCAGCTAATATTTCGGAAGTAAACTTGTCTTTTTCAAAAATAAGAACTCTTTTCATAGTATTTAAATGTACTACTTTTTATTGGGATTGAACACTAGCACTTCAATCAGACCTTTTTTAGTTCAAGATGTTGCTAGAACTGAAAGAAACACCTAAAGGAGATCCAGCAATTATTTATTTTCTGTTAGTTATACTAAAAGGAAAAGATGTACGTTAACAAGAATAATCTTTAGGGATTCCCTACTACTACCGGATGATGAGCTTTCGAGGACACTAAGGCTTTTTTTATTTAGACACTTTGCGAAAAAATGTGATAAATCTTGCAACTTCTAAGAGGGGGAGCCATGAAGACTGTCCTTACTTAATAGGACGTTTTCATAGGTAGATGTAGGGTTAGGCAGTGCTTAACCCTTTTTTTATTTCAAAAGCTTTAGCCTGTTTTTATTTCTCAACACCAATTAGAGATCTATTTGCCTTATAAACAGCTGATAGTTTTGCTTTTTCTGGATCTTATCCCCCAGAATTTTAAGGGTTCGTTCAAGACGGCTAATTGCATAGAGAGGATTATCACAAGTATCTTCAAAAGTCATGATAGCATCCAAAAGCAGTCTGGCTTTTGTTGAATAAGAATACACGCGATTATCCTGGTAAGCATCAACGCTGTTTGCTGCCATTTCAAACAATTCAACACGCTCCTCAACAGACATATTACTCATACTTAAGAAAGGCAGAAAGCCTTCTAAAGTTCTAATGGGCTTTAACTTTCTAATTCAAACTTCGGCTCTCGGTGTTTCCGGTAACGATGTTTAAAATGCTATTACTTCGGAAAAATCTATCCTATAATTGCCGTCTTTTTGTATCCGTACAGTTGTTTTGCGATTACCGCATCCGGAAACACAGATCTCTATTCTTCTTCTGCCTCTTCAAGAGTATCGCAGCTACTATATAAAATTGCTTTGCTTTCATCCGTCATATATCTGCTATCATATAAGTTAAAACTAAAGAAACTGTCCTCGTACTCCAGATTGGATAAGTGTTTTCCATATTGTCTAATAAATACGCAATTTAAGTAGTCAATTACATTTCTCAAACGTCAGCCTTTAATTTTTAGTAAGGGTAAAGAAACGGTACTTGGAAATTGATCTTCACCGTTTCTATAAAAAACTATTTCCATCACCCCCTCAACACATCAATGTGGATTAAAAGTTGAAACATTTTGCTAAAAATATTAGTATTTTAGAAGCCGAATTTATGATTGTATGCTTCGAAAAATTGAAACTGTAGACCGACCCGATTTAGAGCCTATTGAAAATCCCTCACAAGTTTCAGGTTTTCAGTCTCCCGCTGGAGACTATGAGCAGGAGCGCCTAAATATCCTTCACCGCCTCATTACTGACCCTACCAACACTTTTTTCTTTGAAGCCAGCTCTGACGAAATGTCCCTGTTTGGTATCAAATGCGGAACTATTCTGGTAGTCAACAGGTCTTTCACCCCTCGAGGAGGAATGATCGTCATTGTATGGACGGATGGCAAATGGCTAGTACGGCAGCTGGTTATGCATGGCCATAAACTATTCCTAACCAATGGCCAGGAGCAGGAAAAACCCTTAGAAGTAAACGAACAAAATGGAGACATAATATGGGGAGTGGTAACGTGGAGCTGCAGTCCACAATTGGAGGTAAAGAAGTATGTTCGCACTCGTTGATTGCAATAATTTTTATGCCTCCTGTGAACGCCTTTTTCGCCCGGAACTGAGGGGAAAACCTGTAGTCGTGCTCTCAAACAATGATGGTTGTGTGATCGCTCGTTCCCAGGAATCAAAAGACCTTGGAATCAAAATGGGAACACCCTGGCATTTTATTCAAAAGGAAATGAAGCATCTTGGGGTCGTTCAAGCTTCTTCGAATTATACCCTGTATGCGGACATCTCCGCCCGAGTAATGCAGAACTTAGCTCGTTTCACTCCAAATATTGAAGTATATAGCATCGACGAGTCTTTTCTTGATTTATCCGGATTTTCCGTCTGTAAGACGAATCTCAATGCTTATGGGAGACTGATTCGCAAGACAGTATTACGCAATACCGGTATTCCAGTAGGAGTAGGGATTGCACCCACCAAGACTTTAGCCAAAATTGCAAACAAGCTGTCTAAGAAAAGCAAAGGGGTATGCGTACTGAATACTCCAGAAAAGATTACTGAAGCTTTGCAAGATTTTCCGATTGAAGACATATGGGGAATAGGAGGGGCATCGGCCAAGAAACTATGGCTGAAAGATATCAAGACGGCATTACACCTCCGCGAGCAGCCTTTAGACTGGGTGCAGAAAACTTTTACTATTCAGGGCGCTCGCATGTGGTATGAGCTCCATGGAAGGTCTTGCCTTCCATTAAGTCAGGTCTTCGAACGCAAGAAGGGCGTTTGCACCAGTAGGGCATTTGGGAAGCTAACGGACAACTACGGCGAGTTGGAAGAGGCTACGACGAACTATGCCAGCAGGCTCTCGGAAAAGCTACGAAAGGATAGGAGCTGCGCAACCTTGCTTTCGGTCAGGCTACTTACCAACCAGTTTAGAAAAGAACTCCCGCAGATATACCCAGTGGTACTAATTAAGCTTCCTCACCCCACGAACAATACGTTGGATCTGGTAAAATATTCCCTGGAGGGATTAAAGAAAGTCTACGTGAAGGGATACCTGTTTTTAAAGGTCGAACTGCTTGCTACCGGCCTGATACCGGAATCCGAAGTACAACTCAATCTATTTGAAAGCTATAAGGGTAAGGAGCGGAACAAGGTGAGTGAAGTCATGGACAGGCTTAACTTGCATTTCGGAAAAGGAACCTTACGGATTGCCACAGAAGGGAAAACTCATGCCTGGACTATGAGAAGGCAGTTTCTAAGCCCCAGCTTTACAACCAAGTGGGAGGATATCATTAGGGTAGGATAAGAGCGAAAAATTGGATAATAATAACCCAAAACGGCCACAACAAGGTTGAACAGTACTGAAAACTTTAAATAAATTACATCACTAAATCAACTACCATGAACTCTAAACAATACTTTGATTCACTAGTTCAGAAAATCCAGGTTCATTTGAAAAGCTATGATTGGCAAGTTGTGGCTATGGATGATGACACTATTCAGGAAGAGGATTTAAATTATTTTATCTGCTTTTTTATGTCTGGTAAAAGCGTGCTAAAGAACACTTCAGAGAGAGGAAAATTTCTATTCAATCTATTTAAAGCGATCGAAAAAAAACCGCCTCAAAGAGTACGGTTTGAGTTTTGGGAAGATACTGCTAAGGGCCCCATCAGGCACGGAGGATCGGTAGTGTCTCCTGATGATATTTAAGCTCCTGTAAAGATTAAAGGTTGCAGAGGAAATGATTAGGGAGAAGAAGTTTAGGAACCTCCGAGAAATAAATAAAGGTATAGGAATTTATACGAGTATATACTGGTAGGACTGGTGCCCGTCACTTAAATACAGTTTAGCTGCATCACCATTAACACATACCTCGTCCACAAAGTAACTGGTGCCTTCCAGTTCAATCGTTCTTTTTTTCAGAATTTCGTTAAGTATGTATAAGATACGCTCTTCCATTAATTTATAGATAGCTGGACGACAAAGATAATAAGATAAGTCCTTTGGTTGGAGACGTCTTCGTCATAAAATCAGAAAACTATTATTTATAAGTATTATTGGTTCTACATACCTTTTATGAACTTGGTAAGTTAGATGTTTTAGGGATCTAGCTGGGCTAAATAGCTTCATTAACTAGTTGTTTGAGAATGGAGTTTTTTTACACCCTAATAATTTTCTTTTATATTGGTGATAAAATGAGATGCCATAGAAAAATATGATTGAAACATTCTGCAGAATTTATGTAAGCTCGGCAAACATTAATTTTACTTTAGAACAGGCAAAATCTATTTCTGATATTCGTCGAGCTTATTGCAGGGATCATGATGTTACGGGCTTGCTCGTCTATGGAAGCGGTAATTTCCTTCGTTTTCTGGAGGGTGAAAAAAGTAAAGTTCTTGATGTGTACAACACGGAACTCAAAGAGGGTCCTCACTAGGACCTTATTAAAGTTTTTGATAAACTTATCCCTCACCGATACTTTGAAAACTTTCCAATGGCTGTTCGAATATTAAATTTTAGACACTTGAGTAGTCTGGATAATTTTCGTGATCCGGAAGAGAAACAGTACTTACAAGAGTTTCTATTAATGGACTTGCCCGAATGCAAAGCGGTAAGAGATTTTATAAAAAATAACACCTAGGAAAGTTTAAACGAGGAGAGAAAGTTTTGAAAGAGCAGTGAGACAATAACCAATCTTCAAATTCGTCTTGAAACCATTAAAAACCCTACTAATTTCTTAGTAGGGCTATATAAAATAAAGCGTACATCACAATTTATCCTTCCGCACGTTAACTGTTTCTGTAAATCAAGTTTTGTGCCATTCTTGTAACCGTAAACGAACATTTGCGTTATTGATACTATGCCCGGAAAATTCAAAACATCTCAAAAAGTAGCTATTTTAAAGGAAGACGGAGCACCTGTAATAGAAGGGGCTATTGTTCGAAACTATAATGAAGAAACAAAAGAATATTACTTAACCTACCGGGATGAGAAAGCAGGTATTCAAGTATACTTTGCTCCCGAAGAACGGTTAAGGGAATACGCTTAAAAATGAAAACCCCGATTGTTCGGGGTTTTACAGCTTGCCGCTCCTGTTATAGTGCCTCTAATATTTTATTAGGTAGATGTACATACACGTATTCAAATACCTTACCAATACTTTAATCTTCCTTATAAGGGCTTTCCTATTCTAATTTCTGTACTTCTGACTATACAGAAAGAAAAAAGTTAATACATCTATCTGAAATATGGTGAAATAGAAAAGCCCTTGCATTATTAGCAGGGGCTTTTTGAGAATAAAAACAAATTTCCGCGTTTATAATAGTACAATTTCTATGCCATGACCATCGTTAAATAAGTTAGCATGAGCAATACCGACGAATCGACAAACCTATCGGGTGTTAAGCCAGGATATATCCTAGAACTTAGCTTTAATAACCCTTTTAGCAAGTACTATAAACTAATTGAGGTACATAAGGACGGTTTTCTTTATGACTTTATCCGCTATAACTTGCGAAGTAGTGAATTTAAGAAGGATGAAAGATCGCGCCTTTCCCCAGAGGAATTCGAATTGCTTATTGGTGAGGCCCGAAGACAATTTGCACTGAAATAGGAAAAGCCCTCAGGAAGGCTCCTAAAGGCTTTTAATTAACGCTCTCAATTACTAATATCAACTAACGGCAATAATTTTTAGATAGTATATCCTCCGTAAACTTTTTCTGGAGAATCATTATGGATTACTGATAAAGTGCTCATTGTTAAAGATAATAAAAAAGCCTTCTACATTTTGCAAAAGGCCTTACTTACTAATTATTCATAGATGTCAGGATATAGAGAGACTAATACGTTGTTGAATAGAAGTACAACTGACATTTCTAAATTCCGTTTTAACTACTTCCTATTCGGGTATACCCTGTGAAATTTCTGTAGAAAATATGTAGAACTACTTTTATTGCTTAACGCTTAATATTCTCAATGATTAGAAAACCCCAGCGGCTCTTTTAGCGCTAACGTTCCTTATAGCAATTAGCTAAAAATGTCCTATAATTTATCCTATGTTAACTAACTGTTCCAAGCTTCTGTTAAATAATATTAATACGTGGTATAATTAGTGTTAGAGGCCGTTTTATTTTTAAGATGGCCTTTTTCTTTGGATATATTACTAGTTATTTCGTATAACTAGGTAAGAACTATAATTCTAATCTTGTTTCCCTGG
>Ga0115856_100663_pt1 | contig 12475 bp, 13 predicted proteins | sample InSIn4gowninarea_FD_83870 | JGI IMG/M metagenome (GOLD analysis project Ga0115856, IMG submission 83870)
AATAGTTACTTTTTTATTTTGATGGTTATTGCTACACGAAACTAATAAAGGTAATAATAATATGATTAATAAATATTTTTTCATAAATTTTGAACCTTTCCTTTATATCAATTACATTTTTAGTCTAGTCTTTTGTTATAAAAATATCAACTTTCTAAAATAAATTATTTATTAAAACTTTGTTGATTTTATTTTTTGTATGTATTGCTTTAAATACTTAATTATGTTGTTTATGATTATTCCATGCATAACATATACAAAATCACTACCCATAAGGATAAATTATGTTACTTTTCTTTAATTTCATGTTTGGTTAGAATAGTTTGATAGTATAGCATTTATGGATTTCAGTACATATCGTGATGATCGTTCACTAAAAAGTGCGATTAAACAATTAAAAGAACAATAAAAAGCAAGCGACTATCAATCATCGTAGTCGCTTGCTTTTTTTATTTTAGATTACATGATTGCTTAATTTTAGAAAAATGTTTTAACTTTTTTAGCTCCTTTAATATTTTTAGGAAGTTTATATGGGTTAAAGTAGTGATAAACACCTGTTGAATTTACAGACTTTTTACCTGCACCGAAATAATACGATTGCCAAACAAGTTTTGAACAATATGTGTGATATGTATCATTTATATTGGAATTTAAAGAATATGTAATACTTTTTCTTTTTTGACCTGCTTGTTTTAATGCCCAATTAGCAGCTTTATTTCTTTTTTTCTTACTAGTTCGATAAACTTTTACCCACAGTTTATCATGACGTTTAGCTCTTTTGTTATGTATAAATTTTTTATAAGAGTTTCTCGCTGGATGGTGACCATATCCTCTAATTTCTACAATATGACCTTTTCCAGTATATATTGCTGCATGACCTGGAATACCTAGTTTTGCATAAGAAGCATTATTGGTTATTAAAATATCTCCACGTCTTGGCTTAAACTTTTTCTTTTTTGAAAATGTTTGATATTGTTCTTCCTTCATTTCTTGTTGAGCTTCTTGCTCCATTTGATATTTAGCACGATAGTTTTCTTCTTGGAACTTTTTCCACTGTTTATAAGTGGTAGATTTATCAATTAAATTATTCTTTCTTAAATTATCATATTGTTGTCGAAAATCATGTGGTTGATTTTTATACTCTTGTGCATGAGATTGCATGGGTAACATAATAATTATTACTGATGTAATTAAACAGATTTTAAAAAGAAATTTTTGGTAAGTATTCAATATTATTTAACTCCTTTATGATAAAATATTTTACATATAGACATTATCATAAAAAATTATTAAAAAAGAGGAATTATACAAAAATGAAGAAAATCTTAAAAATATTAATAACTTTTATAATTGTTATCATTATTACCTTAACAATTTGGACTTTTAGTGTGATTACTTATCAGAAACACAAGAGTGAGAAAATCATCGATCACGTTATAGAACGTAAGGGTTGGGATAAAAAAATAAAAAATGAAAAAATGAGTTTTAATATTATGATGGGATATGCTGAAAAAGATATTGTTTTTAAAGATCAACCATATAGTGAGTATGAGTATAACGTGACACCAGCACCAGCACCATGGACAGATGATAAAGAATATAAGGTGTGGGGGGAAACAGATTTACAAAAGAAAGACTCCTATTATAAATATCTTTTAGAATCAGAACCTTACAGAAAATAATATAAATGTATAACATAATAAAAAATAGAGATCATTCATCTACCACCTAGAGACGCTGTAGACTTCTACCTAATTATGTTAAATAAAATGATATTGAAAGAAGAATAATATTGAAAAGAGAAATTTTAAAATGAAAAGGTTAAAAATCATTATATTAATTTTATCTTTAGTTCCAATAGAATTTATCGGATTATTTACTGATTATCAAACAGGTTTATTAATAGGTTACATCCCATTTATAATAGTTGCTATATTAATAAGTACATCTATTTTTAAATTCGGCTTAAAAAATAATATAAGTATTATAATAAGTCGATGCATTGGAATATTTCTTTCTTGGGAATGTGTTCGTTGGTTTATGAGCCATTATGAGCCGGAATTTTACTTTGAACCTTTTATGGCTGACGATTTTGCATTATTTTTAGGAGTTATTCATTTCATAGTTATTATGCTTATATATTTAGCTATCTATGGTTTTTCTCATCGTAATCAGTAATTATTATGTTTCTTATTAAAGGACACAAAGATTAATTTAACAATGTTTGTGTTTTTTAGTATTTATACAATTCCACTACCTATAATACATAATTATGTCAACCAACTAAAAAGGGACAAACGCCGTCATTTCAGCGTTTGTCCCTTCGTTTTTGGATTATCGATTATACAACTTTTATACAGTCCCACAACCACACGTTTTCATGCATTTTCATCAATAACACTTTTGTATCTTTATTCAGTTATCAATGTCTAAGTGTTGCATACTGTATGCGTGCATACATATCATGTGAACTCGTGCAGTATAGAGAAATTTTGTTATACTAAAAAAGCACTTCCTGTGCAGAAGGGAGGTGTCACATACAATGATAATCTTGCTATTTGTATTAGATAAGCTCATTTTTCCAATTATTGTTGGGTATGTTCTTTATCTATTACAACAAGAACATAAGTAAAAAGAAACCCCCAGCCGGCACGCTGGGGGTTTTCACATACAATGATATATCTGCTATTTGTTACTTTCAGTATATCCTTTCTTATGCTTTTTGTAAAACAATCTCGTTGTATATGGTTGTTTTTCGTTATTTTTCTCTATTCTTCCCAATCCACTTTAAGTTGTTTTAAAAAGGCTTCTCGTTCTTTCTCTAATTCTGGATCATACTCATTTTTTGTTTGTTTTTCATATGTGCGTTCTTCTAACCATTTCGGCGTTTTTTCACGACTTATATATTGTCGTGACTTACCTATATTTACCATTTGTGGCTGTCGTTTATTGTGAATACGTTTCTCAGCGTCAAATGTAAACTCTAGCCATTCAATTTTACGTCCTTTTTTCGCTTTTATTTTATTGATATTAAGGTTATTAAAAATAAAGCCTAATTCTTTAATGATAGGGGCTAATACTTTTTGATTAATATTTGTCATACGGTAACTATTAGGAATGTCTAGCCGTTCTCTAAAATCATCAATTTTAATTTTTACATAGCCAGTATGTTTATACTGTTTAAGTATTCTGAACATATGCTTAGAATATGTAGATTTAAGGTGTGTCATTTCTCGAAGTTCAAATTTAGTGAAGTTACTAGTTAATGAATTAATAATATGTTCTAAATCTGGATTAACACCAATAGCCACATACTCTTTATCTTTATAAATTTCTACTTTAGTAAAAAGAATAAATTTTCTAATAACATTCTCAGTTTCTTCTCTATATGTTAAAGAGAAAACTTTGTCATAGAATTTTTCTAAATCTTGAATAAAAAGCTTTTTATCATGACTATAGTAATTACTTAATTCTTTTAATTCTTCAAATGGCACATTAACAGTCAAATTGCCTTTATCTTTTAATTTATTACACAAAGTAAAAAATAGATTAACTTCGGTATTATTAAATTTTCTCAATGGAACTAAATTCATATCATTTTTATATACTACTGTTTCTCCACTCAACTAACTCCACTCCAATCTAAAAGAAACCTTTATAGAATAAAGGTTTCTTTTAACTTTAATTATAAATACTTATAATTGCTAGTTTATAAACAATAATAACATAAAAAAACCTAATATAAAAAAAGTTCCTTTAGTTTAATGATTGGTTGCCTTTAGTTTAATGATTGGTTGCCTTTAGTTTAATGATTGGTTGCCTTTAGTTTAATGATTGGTTGCCTTTAACATTTCAAATCCGTTGTCACTCTAGGACTCAAATGAGTCCTAAAAAGGTTTTAAAAAAGATTTATAAAAAGATATTAAAAAGTTCGGGGCAATTTGCCCCTCACAAATTCAAAAGACAAAAAGGAAACCAACCACATTTGTGGTTGGTTTTTATTATTAAAAACAATAAGTAATATAACTTTGATGCATTATTCCAATTGCTTTATTGACATTGAGCCTCTGAACCCTTAATAAACCTTAAAACTGTCGACTCGTCGGTTTCATAGCTCACGCTATACCGACATTCGTCGAAACAGTTTAATTAAGGGTTCTTCTCAATGCTCAATAAATTTTCTCGGCATAATAGCGATAACTTATTTTTTATTTTTATCTAAATTTGTTCCAATGACTAAACCAATCGCAGCACCAAAACCTGCACCTAGAGGTCCTAAGAAAACAAATAAAACACTAGCTAAAATGATCATTTGTGCTAAAGTATTAGAATTATCTTTTAACCATCTACGCATAACCAATCTCTCTTTTTAATAAAACACATTATAAGGTAATTTTAAGCTTTATATAACGCTTTCACAATAAAACCTAGTTTCGGTTAGATATTGTTATTAAATGCTCTTATACGCTCTTAAAATGGCATATATAAGCATGCCAAAGAATACATAAGGGACTAGGTAAAAAATAACAATCAGATAACGCCATGCTGAATGACCTGTTTTGAGTATATGATTGATCCATTCGTAAAAATGATGGACACCTAATAAGTCGCCTAAGGGACTTAATACCATAAAAGCGATCATGACTAAAGCGACAATGAAAAACATCGCTGTGATGCCTTTCGTTAACTTGTTTAAGGCTTGATCGTATTGTTGAATCGCTGTTTCGTTAGCTTTCATACGTTCATCAATCATTCTTTTATAGTCATTATTTTCTTTTGCGAGTGTTTCTTTTTGATTTTTACATTCTGTGAGTAGGTCAGTCGTTTCTTGTTTAACATTACTTAATTCTTCTTGTATAGCTGATTGAAAATCTTGTTTTAAATTGTCAGTATCAATGCGTTGAATATAGTGTTTCGCTGTACTGATAAATCGTTTTTCGGTTTTTTGCGTTGCTTGATTAAAGTTCGAGGCCGTGGTCTCGATCGTCGTTAATAATTGTTCGTGACGCTTGTTTCGCTCGTTCTCTCTCTTCTCGATCTCTTCGAGCCTTTTCATCAGCAAGTCTTGCTGACTCTGCAACTTGTCGGCTACGCTCAAGCTCATTTGTGTCTTGGGCGAATTGGTCCCAATCTGATTGAGTGACGCCTGTATCTCGTTCAGTTGATTCATCACGACTTGAAGTTGGTCGTTTTGGCTGGCATTCGGTGTCTGAGTCTCGTTCTTGTTGTCTCCGTCGTTGAATTTGTCTTTCAAAGCCATCTTCGATACCTCCTTTATTGTAATCTTCGCCGAGTTTACGCCCACGCACCTTTTTATCTTCGGCTAAGTGTCGATAGGTAATGCTTTTGGGTGTGACACGTTCAATTTCAATACCATGTTGGTTTAAATGGTCTTTGAATTCATCCATATTGGTGGCTTGTGATTGGTCTATCGCCTCTCTGATTTCATCTTTCCATGAATATTGGGCTGTTGATTTCGTATTAGGGTCAGCAATCGCTTTTTCTGTCTGCGTATAACGTAAGCGTGCTGTGTCCTTTTCTGGCACGCTTAAACCATGTTCTATGCAAACCTCATCATTGAAATCTCTGACATTACGTAACGCTTGTTTATTGTTATTGAATTTCTTACCTGTCTCGAGGTTAATGGAATTAATCACAATATGATTGTGTACATGGTCTGTATCGGCATGCGTATAGACCGCCACTTGATGATTCGGTGCGAGCTTTTCAGCGAGTGCTAAGCCTAATTGATTACATTGTTCGGGCGTGACTTCGCCAGGTTTAAACGATTGGATTATGACATGTCCTTGATTGCCATCGGTTTTACCATATAATTCACGTGAAGCTTTAAAACTCGATTTCGCATAGTCGACATCACAATTTAAGCCGCTTTTTTCAACGGCTCGTTTCTCAGCATAATTAATGGCCCGTGATGTTGATTTGGTGGCACTTAATTTAGTTGTTGCCATTGGTATCACGCTTTTTTTGTTTAGGAATAAAATGATCAATTAAAAGGCCACCGAAAGCACAAAATAAGAAACAGATGGTGATAAACCACCATTGTTTTAGGAATGAAAAATTAAAAAATAAAGTTAAAATCATTAAAGATATAACAGTTAAAATCCAAATGCTAAATAGCAATCTTCTTAATTTAGTTTGTTCCATACCTCATCTAACCTTTCACGTAATTCGCTGATATTACGTTCTAATGCTTTATAGTTCGGTGCTTCATGTTGGTGTTGGTTGCAATATTTCGCAATCTGATTGGCATTTGCGCCCAACATACTCAAATCTTTCGCTACCGATTGTCGCGTTGCTTGATCCAATTTGGGTGCGACCAATCGAGCGCCTTGTGCCTTTTTCTTAACGAACGCAGGCACACTCATATTTAAAGTTTCAGCTGATTGTTGTAACTTTAAATATTCGGATTCGCTCACACGAAAACTGATTTGTTTTGGCGCCTTACGGTTGGGTTTACGGTTTTGCCCAACAGTTTCGTCGCTAGCCACAAATGTGTTTTGTTCGCTCATTATTCCCACCACGCTTTCTTCGAAAGATAACGCCTTTCTTACATTTTACTTTATAGGATAAAGTAAAATTCATCAAGTCGTTAAGTGGTTTGGCAAGCATTGGCTTTGCTAGCCACTAACGTGGTAGCGACGCCTGCTTGTTGGGGATAATCCCCAAGCCCCTTAGGATTTTTTCTAACGAAAAAATAGTGGCTAATTGATAGCCACTAATAATAAAGAAAAAGAAGTATTATTTGTTATAAATATATTAATTAGGTTCATATTTAGTCTTTAATATTTTTAATAAAAAAGGTAATAATGCTAAAAAGAGTGTTATTGATGCAAATAACCATGCATGACTTGACCCTTCTATGAGTTTATCTGAATTTGATGAATTACTGATAAATAATGAAGTAACTGCTGTATAAAAAGCAATACCTATATTTTGAACCATTCTTTGTGTAGCTCCAACAGTACTTTGCATATCTTGAGATACAGTTCCCATTATTGCTGAAGTATTAGACGGTAGGAAAAAACCTCCTCCTATACCATATATTAATAATAACAAGCTTATTGTCACTGGATTTAATATATATTGTAATAATCCTAGGCTTGTATATGCCACAATCATAATAATTAGTCCTGTAGTCATTAATACAATATTGCCAATGCGAGAAATTAATTTACCAGATATTTTTGAAATAAGTACTAATCCTAAAGGAGAAGCAAGGTTAACTAATCCTATTTGCCAAGCTGAAAGATGATTAATCTTTTCTAAAATATATGGAGGAATGATAAAACCTAAAGATGCTGTACCTCCAAATACAAATATTGCAAATATTGGAGATGAAAATGATACATTCTTGAATAAACGTAAATCGATGATAGGATGATTCGTTTTTAACTCCCATATAATAAATAGGCAAAAAGAAACAATAAAGATTAGGAAATTGCCATATACTGATATATTAAAAATTGAGTGATGAGACCAAGATGTTAAACTTATTAATAAACAAAAGATAGATAGAAATAATAATGAATTTCCACGTATATCTAAATGGATAGACATACTTTTTTGCTCTTTAATATATCTTTTTAAAAATAAACAGCCGATTAAACCGATAAATATAAAGGGAATATTGATCCAAAATATCCATCTCCAATTACCTACAGATATTAAAAGACCTCCAATACTTGGACCTAAAACAGGACCTATTCCTAATAGAATACTTAACGTTCCTAACGCAGAACCTTGTCTATTTTCAGGAATGGTTGTAGTAATAATAGCTGTAGCAGTTCCTTGTAACATTGCTGCACCTATACCTTGTAAACCACGAAAAACGATTAATTGTATGACGTTGTTTGAAAAACCGCATAAAATAGAAGCTATTAAAAAAATAGTTAATCCTAAACTATATATATTTAAACGACTGTATTTATCGCTTAGTCGCCCAAATATTATAATTGTGCCTGTTAATAATAAAGTATATAGTGTGATACTCCAAGTAATAAAAGAAGTATCAACATTAAAAGATTTAGATAAAGTAGGTAATGCGACGTTGATAATTCCGCTATCAAGGGTGGATAAAAACATTCCTATTCCTGCTGTAAAAACAACTAAATGATCGAAATACTTAGGAGAATTCATCTATAATACCTCCTCATTTAACTAATTTAATCATACCCATATAATACTTCGATTAATACCGAAATATTATATGGGTATGATTAAATTGTACTGACAGAAAGGGTGTATTATATGTATGAAAATTTTTCTGATAATATCCTTCTTATTGGACATAAGACACGTTTAACTATGTTAATTGAATTATCTAGTGGTATATCTCTTCCAGCTGGAGAATTAGCTAAATTAGCTGGTGTAAAACCTCAAACAGCTAGTGAACATCTTTCAAAATTAGTAGAAGCTAATTTAATTTCAGTTACTACATGGGGACGACATCGCTATTATAAAATTGATAATGACAAAGTCATTGATGCAATCAATGCTTTATCTGTTATATCTCCTCCTATGAATAGCAAATCGTTAAAAGAAACAACAAAAAAAGAAAAGTTATCATATATGCGCACTTGTTATGGTCATATTGCTGGGAAAATAGGGGTTAAATTTACTGAAGCTTTATTAGAAAATGATTATCTTAAAGAAAAAGAAGAATGTTATAAATTGACTCAAAATGGAAAAAATTGGTTAAAAAAAATTGGAATGGAGACAGAAAAAAGTATGTATTCTAAATCTATTCCAAAACATATAGATTGGACTGAAAGAAAAAATCATATGGCAGGACCGGTTGCATTGCAAATAACTGAAAAAATGATCGAATTATCTTGGATAAAGAATAGTGAAATTAATCGATGTCTTAATTTAACCAAAAAAGGAAAAAGTGCTTTTAAGACATATCTAAATATGAATATCCCATAATAAAAAATGAATAGGTTATACAAAAGCACTACCCATAATGATTAATTATGTTAATTAAAGGAAAAAGACCCAAACACCGTCATATCAGCGTCTGGGTCTTTTAAAAATGAAAATTGAATATAAGATAATGAGATACTAAAACATTAATAAACTTTATACGTTTGTCCAGTTTGAGCGCCTTCAACACTTTTAATAAATGCATTTGCTACTTTATCAACTGGAACAGCTGTAAATCCTTTGAAGAATTCTCCATACTTATCTAAAGCTTCTTCAACGACATTAGGACTTACATTGTTAATTCTTAAACCATTTTTTAATTCTACAGCTGCTGATGTAACAAATCCTGAGACACCACCATTTGCCATAGCTGCTGAAGAACCTAATAAAATAGGATCATCCATCATAATTCCGGAAGTTAAAGTAAAGCTACCATTTTTATTTAAATAGTGTTGGCCTATTAAAACAAGATTTATCTGTCCTAATAATTTACTTTTTATGGCTACATTATTTTCTTCTAAACTCATATCTGATAGGGATTTGAAAGTTGCTCCTCCCGTGGCACTGACAACAGCATCTATATCTTTAATATCTTTATACATTTGTTCAATTTCTGTTGGAGAGGTAATATCTAATTGATAATCACCAGATTTACTGCCAACTTCAATAACTTCATGATTATTTTCTTTAAGTTTCTTAGATACACTTTTACCTATTGTGCCAGTAGCACCAATAACTACTATTTTCATTGTAATCCTCCTAATAAATACTGTTATTTTTATAAATTTTTTAGCCAAAATAAATATATTCGAAAGTTTACTATTAACACTTACATACTTAATGTAACATATACATTTATGAATTTATTCTGTAAAACATAGTATATTCAAGTAATGTTAATATTAAATAAGCTTATACATAGAATATACAAATTAGCTACCCATAATCTTTTATTATGTTAACTCACACACAAGGGACAAACGCCGTCATTTCAGCGTTTGTCCCTTCGTGTTTGGATTATCGATTATTCATATTTTATACATACCCTTAACCACGCGTTTTCATGCATTTTCATTAAATAAAATTTTGTATCTTTATTCAGTTCTCAAGCGTCTGAGTGTTGCATACAGTATACGTGTATCATGTATGCATGTATATTGTATGCCTGCATACAAGTTTAGAGACATTTTGTTATAATTGGGAAGTCGTCTATCTCTCAGACGTCAATTTGACGTAGAGAGGAGGTGCGCTGAATGACATTACTATTTGTTTATGTAATAGCTCCTATTTTTGTAGGGTGCTGTGTTACGTTGTTTCGCTTTTGGCTAGAACAACGTACTAAAAAATAGGCGACAAAGCCAACACCCAAAGAACCCCCAACCTATGTCCGTAGGTTGGGGGTTCGGTGCGTTAATAACATTACTATTTGTTGCTTATATAATATCACGATATTACACACTCTTCAATTAACGCTTTCGTTTTATAAACTTTTTCTATTCTTCCCAATCAACTTGAAGCTGTTTTAAAAATGCCTCTCGTTCTTTCTCTAATTGTGGATCATACTCATTTTGTGTTGTTTTTTCATATGTACGTTCTTCCAACCATTTCGGTGTTTTTTCACGACTGATATATTGTCGTGACTTACCTATATTTGCCATTTGCGGTTGTCGTTTATTGTGAATACGTTTCTCAGCATCAAACGTAAACTCTAGCCATTCAATTTTACGACCTTTTTTAGCTTTGATTTTATTGATATTGAGGTTATTAAATATTGGAGAGAGCTCCTTGATAATCGGTGTTAAAACAAATTGGTTAATATTAGACATTCTATAAGATTCTGGAATATCTAATCGTTCTCTAAAGTCTTCAATTTTAATCTTCATATAGCCAGTATGTTTATATTGTTTAAGTAATCTAAACATATTTTTTGAATAGGTAGATTTAAGGTGTGTCATCTCTTTTAATTCAAATTTAGTAAAGTTATTCGTAATTGAATTTAAGATATATTTTAAATCAGGAGAAGTAGCAATTTCTAAATATTTTTCTGATATATCTATTTCATACTTATAGAATAAGACAAATTTTTTAATTTTTGATTCAGTTCTAATAGTATATCTGATATCTAACATCTTATCGTAAACTCTTTGGAGATCATCTACAAACCTGTTAATGTTACGTGTTTCTGGATTGTAATTACTTAATTCTTTGAGTTCATCAAAAGACAAATGAAGTGTATTAGTATCTTGTTCTTTGAGCTTATTACACATAGCAAAAAATAAGTTAATTTCAGTAGCAGTAAAGCGTCTTAATGGAACTAAATTCATTTCATTTTTGTAAATAACAGTTTCTCCACTCATATAATAACCCTTCTTTTAATAAAGGCATAACAACAAAAAAACTATGCCTTTAACATTCTATAATATTATGTATTAAAGCTTGTTTATACAGTAACATAGAATAATAGGCATAACAACAAAAAAACTATGCCTTTAATGTGGCAAAACTATGCCTTTAATGTGGCAAAACTATGCCTTTAATGTGGCAAAACTATGCCTTTAATGTGGCAAAACTATGCCTTTAACATTCTATAATCCTTGGGACTCTAAGTATAAAGCACCTCCTAAAAAGGTTTTAAAAAGATTTATAAAAAGATATTAAAAAGTTCGGGGCAATTTGCCCCTCATAAATTCGAAAGACAAAAAGGAAACCCACCACAATTGTGGTGGGTATTTATTATTTAAAAAGCAATAAAGGATATAACTTTAATCCATTATTCCAATTGCTTTATTGACATTGAGCCTCTGAACCCTTAATAAACCCTAAAACTGTCGACTCGTCGGTTTCATAGCTCACGCTATACCGACATTCGTCAAAACAGTTTAATTAAGGGTTCTTCTCAATGCACAATAAATTTTCTCGGCATAATAGCGCGGCCTATTCTAGATTTTCGTAAATAATCGTAGTTGAAATATATAACCAATTACTATTTGTTTGTATTTCTAATACTTTAATATTTTTTTCTAAAAAATTATTTACTTGTGAATCTAACTTATGATGAGTAAAAGTCGCAAAAGTTTTAATTTTCATAGTTTCTCTCTTTCTCTTTTTAAGTTTGATACAGCTTTTTCATTACCTCAAATGTAGTTTTCTCCAACATTCATATTAAATACGCTTGTATGCTCTTAAAATGCCATATATAAGCCCTCCAAATAAAGCATAAGGCACAAGATAGAAAATAAGCATGAAATAACGCCATGCTGAATGTCCTGTTTTTAATACATGATTCAACCATTCGTAAAAATGTTGCACACCTAACCAGTCGCCTAAGGGACTTAAGACTAAAAATGCGACCATGACTAAAGCAATGATAAAAAACATTGCTGTAATGCCTTTGGTTAAACGATTAAACGCTTGATCATATTGTTTAACAGCTGTTTCGTTGTGCTTGATACGTTCATCCATGGTTGCTTTATAATCGTTATTCGCTTGTTGCAGTTCTGCTTGATTGGTTTGTAACTGCTCAATCGCCTTA
>Ga0115856_100475_pt3 | contig 12469 bp, 16 predicted proteins | sample InSIn4gowninarea_FD_83870 | JGI IMG/M metagenome (GOLD analysis project Ga0115856, IMG submission 83870)
CATTCTACAATTGCTCGCAACCGTAGCGGGGAAAAAAAATTAGATAATCGTTTTCCTGGGAAGTTTTTTCTTGCGGTATTCGCAACTGTTATGGTTTTGGTACTAGCGATTAGATTTGGGTTTGATGTGATGCCGAGGAACAGTTTAAAAGATTGTACCGCCCAATTTAAAGGAACAAACAGAACCAAAGCAGGTGCTAAGTTCTGCGATTGTATTCACATCCAGGGACAGCCGTTGGACAAATCACTGGCAGAATATGAAAAAGCTCCGGATAATTCTACCCCGGCACGTTAGGATCTTTAATATCAATCGTTACAGTAAGCAAATCTGCGGACTGGCTCACAAAACGTTTTCAGCCATCTTAAAAAGTTATTTGGACGCAGTAAAACAACGCTTGTACTTGCATTCAAATACCTGTTGCTTTTTTTATGAATTTTACACCAGTATGAAAAGAGTTTTCCTGCATCTCACTTTTTGGGCCGCTTATTTGTTCCAGAACATTTTATTGATTTTTCTTTTAAATACCACGCGGTTACAAACCACTACTGCTAAAAATCTCGCTTTGTCTTTTAGCAACTGTGCAGTATTGCTTTTGCCCAAATTGCTATTTACTTACTTTATTTTATATGTCACACTCAAGAAAATGATTAGTGAAGGCTTTCAAAAAAAAGGCGCTCTTCATTCTCTCATTGCCTTAGTATTGACTTTGCTTCTTTACCGAGCATTAACTGTTTTTTTTGTTGATCCAACAATTTATGGCTGGCAAAATACGGCCTCCTCATTTTTTTATCCCCTCGCATTCCCTGTTGCGTTAATGGATATTGGTTTTGCTTCAGGTGCTGCTATCGTGTTTAAACAAATCAGGCAACAACTAGGCAGAGCCAGACTTGAAAGGGTGTTGATCAAAGAGAAACTCGAGACCGAATTGAAATATCTCCGAAACCAAACAAATCCTCACTTTCTATTTAACACGCTTAACAATATTTATGCTTTAGCCAGGAAGAAGTCGGACGACACAGCCGAAGTAGTTATGAAGCTTTCGAAATTATTGCGTTTTATGCTGTACGACGCAGCCAAACCGTTAATCACAATAGGAGAGGAGGTTAGAATGTTGGAAGACTACGTTGATTTGGAAAAGATACGTTATAACGGAAGGTTAACTGTAAGTTTTTTGAAGGAAATAGACCTGCAGCAGGAGATGATCTCTCCCTTGCTTTTGTTGCCGTTTGTAGAAAATGCGTTTAAACATGGTGCCAGTGAAAGTCGGTTTGCATCCTATATTCACATTGAAATGCAATTGCAAAACAGCATTCTTAAATTCAATGTGAAGAATACAAAAGAGAACAACGAACAAAAAGATGAGGGGGCAAAAATTGGCCTGCGTAACGTGAAAAGGCAGTTGGAATTGATATACAAGGACTACGACATACAGGTGTTAAATGAAACCTGTCTTTTTATAATATCGCTGACGATTAACCTTAGAAGCTATGAAAAAAATGATGTGTATAATTGTTGAGGATGAACCTCTTGCAGCAGAAGTGCTTGAAGATTATGTAAACCAGGTTCCTTTCCTCGAATTAATTGCTACATGTGGTGATGCAGTTTTTGCGCTTGAAGTATTACAAAAGGAGAATGTCGAGCTAATATTTTTAGATATTCATTTGCCTAAACTAAAGGGATTGGATTTCCTTAAAACCATACACAATCCTCCGAAAATAATTATCACCTCTGCGTATCAGGAGTATGCATTGCAGGGATACGAATTGAATGTGACGGATTATTTACTTAAGCCAATTGAGTTCAGCAGGTTTATGATGGCAGTAAACAAAGCCAGGCAGCAAAAGGAAATTTCGAAACGGGGGGAAATCGCAAAAGTTACAAGTGAGCGCGCCTTCCTGTTTTTTAATGTTGGTAAGAAGAAGGTAAAGATGTTTCTGGATGAAATCCTTTACATAAAAAGAAAACAATAGAGCCATCCTTCCTGATTGATGAAAAAATGTTTTCTGCTAAGAACATTGCAATAAAGGAAGAACCGGGGCGTCCTGCGGTAGATGATCAGGCAGATATAATAACCGATGCTGTTATTTCTCCTGCTGTTGCAGATAGTAATCGATCAAATGCACTTGCCGTGGCTTCTGTAAAGAAAAAACTAAAAGTGGTACATATCAATGAATTGAACGACTCTTTTTCAGAAACGCCAAACGTTGCTGCGCAATATGAACATAGCTATTTTCAACTAAAGCTTATCAACCGGCAGGCGTATACCGGCACTTCACTCCCTTCTGGAAATACAGGTTTTACCATTTTTAAAACAAGCAAAGCTTCATCAAACTAAAATAAAATGAAAAAAACAATGACGGTATTGATGCTTTTTACAAGCATCACGGCAACTCTTTGTGCCCAGCCGAAAAGTAAGGCAGACAAAGCATTTGAAGTGCCTGATAATATTATTTTCAATAGGCGTTTTTATGTCGATCTTGACAAAGGAAATAAAATGCAAATTGAGTTAACCGATATTCAAGATCTTAATAGTGTTGCTAATATTGATTCGCTTCTTGAAATATTTACAACAGATATAGCTCCGTTGAAAGACTCGCTTGCTGACCCTCTTACAGCAAAGCGTATTGATTATATCAGCGATGCACCGGGAAGAAAGAAGATAAGGTTTCAACAATTTCAACCGAGGGGAACAAGCTTCCTGATCAATAAAGGAGCGTTAGCATCGTTGAGAACAGCGCAGGATACGATTAGCATTATCGGTACTATAATTAACCCTGTAAAGCCTGCACAAAAGATCAGTCTTACCGCTGCCCGATATTATCATTTTACTTTTTACCTGAATGAAATGTCGGAACTCGCTACTTACAGAAATGGAATTTTACACGAGAAAATTGCTACTATTCGAAATAATGTTAACGATAAATGGAGTCTTGTGTTGGGAACGGCTTCACACTATCTTAGGAAAGACCCCACTATTACTGCCGACAAACCTGCAGGTTTTACACCTGTTGGGACCGGTGATTTTCTTGCCGGATTTGTAAACGTTAATGTGCAGAACTATAAAAACTACTTTGTTCCTTCTTTCAGTGTAGGATTAAGACTAACTCTAACAAATCGCGAAAGAACTTTTAAATGGGAACCGGGAATATTGTGGGAGCCGCATTACCTGTTTGCCAGGGATAATCAGAATGTATTACGAGCTTTCAGAAACGATTTTCTTACGTTTATTTATGGCCAGGGAGGTACCCGTGATCATGATCCAAGAAAAGATTTTTCTTTCAGTACCGTACTTTCACTAGGATATCTAATTCACAGGGACGGAGATTACTTTGATAAAAATACTTTTCGTTTTGGCGCCGGCAAAATACAGTTACTAAAAACTGCTATTGAACCTTCTCTTTACTTTAATAATTTTTTAAAAGGGGTAACACCGGGCATAAGAATCAGCCAGAGCTTTTAGTTTTTCTTAAATCAACATTTTTGATTATTCCAGGTGATTTCATTTATACTTTCATAACAGCAATTAAAGGCTGAGAATTCTCTAAGGAGAAGTGCCCTAAACAAAACTGCGAATGAGGCTGATGTGAATGGAAACAATGGCTGATGAAAAAGGTTTGTCAATTTCGACACCTTTAGCCGAACTCACGCTAAAAACAAAAAAGCCTCGTAGGTGTTAACTTACGAGGCTTTTTTTTAAAGTTTACTTGTGAACTGGCTGGGACTCGAACCCAGGGCCCATACATTAAAAGTGTATTGCTCTACCAACTGAGCTACCAATTCTTCCTTCAAACTTATTAAGAGCGTTTACCCTTTTTCGTTTTGGGAGTGCAAAAATAGGAGTACGAATAATACCAGCCAAATTTTTGAAAAAGATTTTTACACTTTTATAGATATTCCTATTCCCCTAATATGTGAACCAACTCTGTTACTTTTGCCAATTCAATATCAGTTAATGTCATATTTCTATAAAAAAGTAGTGGTTGTAACAGGCGGTAGCGAAGGCATTGGAAAGGCGCTTGTTGAACTGTTATTAGAAAATGGTGCAAGGGTAGCTACATGTGGACGGCATTACGAAAAGTTATATGAATTACAAACCGCTCATGCAGGGAGGCCCTTGCATATCGCCACCGCTGACGTTAGCAAAGAATCTGATTGCAAAAGCTTTATAGACTCTGTTTTGCAAACTTTTGGCACCATCGATATTCTGATTAATAACGCCGGGGTCTCGATGCGGGCTCTATTTAAAGACCTGGAATTAGAAACACTAAGAACCCTGATGGATGTTAACTTTTGGGGTACCGTTTACTGTTCCAAATTTTCGTTGGAAGAAATCATTAAGAACAAGGGAACAATTGTGGGGGTGTCTTCTCCGGCGGGTTTTAGAGGACTGCCTGGCAGAACAGGTTACAGTGCAAGCAAGTTTGCAGTGAACGGATTTTTGGAAGCGCTGAGAACAGAACTTTTAGACGACGGAGTAAATGTGATGTGGGTTTCACCTGGTTTTACAACGAGCAATATCAGGAATGTCGCTTTAGACAAGAATGCAAAGCCACAAAAGGAAAATCCAATGGATGAAGCAAAATTGATGAGCGCGGAAGAATGTGCCGGTTATATTTTAAAAGCCATCGAAAAAAGAAAACGAACGCTTGTACTTACATTGCTGGGAAAGTCAAGCGCTTTTATAAACAAACTTTTTCCTGCAGTTGCTGACAAAATGGTGAGGAATTTTTACTTTAAAAACGGGGAGTTGGTGAAGTGAGGAAATTAGCACGGTAAATGAATAATGAATAGTGAAAATTGAATATTGAGCATTGAGTATTAAATATTGAAATTGGATAATAATTATTTCCTCTTCGTTTGGCGAGTACAAATATTCAATATTCAACAAGCAATAATCAATGCTCAACACAGAAAAAAAGTACAAGTGAGTGACACAACGATGCTGCTATGAAAAACAAAAGTTGATTACCAAAAAGAAAAAAAACTAAAAGAAGTTATACCAGTTACGGAAACAAAAGTATGTCTATAATAACCCTAACTACAGATATTGGCCAGCAGGATTACCTGGTAGCTGCCGTGAAGGGTCAGTTATACAGTGTGAGCGAGAACCTTACTATTGTTGATGTATCGCACCAGCTTTCTTCGTTCAATTATCCGCAAGCGGCGTATTTCTGCTGCAGTGCTTTTAAGCATTTCCCTTCGGGCACTTTTCACATTGTGTTGGTTAACATGTTTGACCAAAAGCCGAAGCAAATGTTGCTCGCTTATCACAACCATCAATATATTGCCTGTGCCGACAATGGTTTGCTTACCATGATTATTGATGGACCACCTGAAAGGGTTGTTGGATTGGCTCTGCCCGAAGGAGAACGCCCTACTACCCTAACCTGCACCCAGGTAATTGCTAATGCCGTGTGGCAGATCCTCGCGGGCAAAGACCTCGACTACATTGGAGAATCTGACATTACGATAGTAGAGAAACTGAGGCTGAAATACGTGAACAGTCCTACAACAATGGAAGGGCAAATTTTGTATATCGACAATTTCGAAAACGTAATCGTAAACATTTGCAAGGAAGATTTTGAAAGGGAAAGAAACGGCCGCAACTTTAAAATTGTGTTTAAAAGAGATGAAGTGATCGATACAATAAGTGAGACTTATGCATGCGTGCCGCAAGGAGAAAAAGTTGCTTTTTTTAATTCATCGGGTTACCTCGAAATAGCGATCAACAAAGGCAATGCCGCGGGGCTTTTTGGTTTGCAGGGATTTTCTGAAGCCATGCAAAAACAAAGCATTTCGCTTCAAAACAAATGGTTTTACCAGACCGTAAAAATCTTTTTTGAATAATGCTGGTAAGAATGGTTAAAATGAGTTTCAGGGAAGATGCGGTAGAAACATTTATAGCATTTTTTGAAGAACGGAAAGATAAGATACGAAACGTTGAAGGCTGTACCCACCTTGAGCTTTGGCAGGACAACAACGATCTTACTATTTTTTTTACTTATAGTCATTGGCTTGATGAAACTGCACTAAATCATTACCGTAATTCGGCCTTTTTTAGAGATACCTGGCAACAAACCAAACTGATGTTTTCAGCAAAAGCAGAGGCTTGGTCGGTAAATCAAATGGTCGTTTTGCCGTAGTTTAACACTTCAGACATTCATGAAAATCTTGCTAAAACCGCTGCAATGGATTTATTGCATATACGCTTTGCTCGCGTTTGTCATCATCATGTTTGTTGCTGTTCCCTTCGTAATTGTCGCTTCTTTTTTTGGTAAGATTAAAGGTGGCAATTTTATTTATAAAGTCTGTAAAGCATGGGGATATACGTGGTTTTTTTTGGTGGGCATAAGACATAAAAATGTTTATGAGGTTGCACACAATCCTGGCCAGCAATACATTTTCGTTGCTAACCATATTTCTTACATGGATATTCCTCCGGTGGTTATGGCATTAAAGCAGCCTGTGCGGATACTTGCAAAATATGAAATGTCTAAAGTACCTGTATTCGGTTACATCTATAAAAGGGCTGCAATAATGGTTGACCGCCGTGATGCGGAAAAAAGAGCGAGGAGCGTAGCTGAAATGAAAGAGTTTATTAAGCGAAAAATCTCTGTTTTCATTTTTCCTGAAGGAACTTTCAATGAAACCGGTGCTCCGCTTAAAGAGTTTTATGATGGAGCTTTTCGCATAGCAATAGAGACTAACACACCGGTTAAACCCGTTTTGTTTGTAGATACTGTTGACCGATTACACTACCGAAGTATTTTTACGCTAACTCCGGGTAAATGCCGGGTAGTATTTTTGGATGAAGTGCCAGTCGAAGGCCTGGAATTAGTGAATTTGCCTGAGTTGAAGCAGAAGGTGCACGATCTGATGGAGGCGGGTTTAAGACGGTATAGAAAGTACCCAAATGTGTAAACGTTACTGGAGATAAAAAGTTGCGAACAGATTTAGAACAATTGCAAATTCTCTGTAAATCCTTCAAGCACCTGCCTGAACAGTTTTAGTTTTCTTTTCAAAAGGAATATTTGCTCCTTTCCAGCACCCAAGTCCTGCTTGTTCGATTCCACCTCTTCAATCTTTTTTTCGATACTAAAAATTCTAAGAGAAATTTCCTCGATTTTTCCGCCAACATTGTGATGCTTTGCCATGGCCAAAAATTGTAAAAACAAATATCCGTTACCAGCAATAAAAATAAAAGGATCGGCGATTATAAGAATATTAAAAGTCTTGCCAACCGGATCATTGTTGCTGCTTTTTAGAAAAGGAAAGGAGCACGCTATTTCCTTCGAGTAACTCTAAACGGCCGTTAACGGCTTTAAAAGAATTAACACGTTTTAAGGCACTTAAATAAGCCTGTTCATCATAATCGCCCAGGCAGACCATTTTTGTTGAAGCTGCTGCGCCCTCAAGGCTTATCGTGTCTTTTCCAGCAACCGAGTAGCGTCCTGAAAACCTATTGCAGCCTGTAAAGCCGGAAAAAGTCTCGTTGGCCCCAAAAAAGCTTATACTTGGCTTTGATGGAATATGGTAATTCGATCCTTGTGGCGGGGTGATCTTATTTCCCGGCGTGCCGCTTTTGTCTATTAAGACGGTTGTGGAGGTATGTGTAACACCATTGATTGTATGAGTACTAGTCGTGCTGTCGTGCCTTATTTCAGTGCCTTCGGGTATTTTAGGAATTGCCTGAACATTTAAATTAGACTTTCCGGGTACCAAAGATCCGTTTAGTGAATCAAGCTCCCACGCGCCCTCGAGATCTGCCCTTGTTCCGGTTTCGCTTCGTCCTTCGATGGGCATGTATTGAGTTCCTACTACAGGGATCGTATCTGTTGATTGAAACGCATTTTCTTTCGCATTATCAGGCAGGTTAAGTCTTTGCGAACTACCGCTAGGTTTGGAAGTTTTAGCACTTCGGTTAGATCTGAAAGTGCTGCAATTGCTTAATAAAATTGCTGCTGGTATTATCAGTAGTATCTTTTTCATACCTGAAGTTTATTTTTTTTAAACAATTCCATGCCACGTAAATACGAAGGCGAATGAATAGTCAACTGAATATCTATCAATATTAATATGTTTACGGATGGCAGTCAAGCAGAAATTAGGTTTAAGCGGAGTTTTTTGTACTGTCTCTGTCTGATTGAAAAGCGCGTAAAAAGTATTATTAACATTAATTTTCATTCCTATTGCGGCTTAATAGGTTTTCATGATACTCAAATGGGCTAGTTTTAAGAATAACTTTATCACTTCCGATTATGCGACACTTTTTATTTTTTGTGTTTTTTATCACTACTATTGGTGCCTTTGCACAGGACGGAGACATCCCCGATTACCGGAGCAAGAAAGACATTTTCACAAGGATTACTGAAAAAGATATTCGCAGCGACATTGCATCATTTAGTATGGGTGGAATTGAAGAAAGTGTTGGAAAACTCCCCTTAAAATCGCTGCCTGTAACCGTCCTGGGTGCCGACTATATAACTTTTGAAGGAAATAACATACAGGTTAAGATTACGTCTACACCATTTGATAAAACGAAACACAAGCTTGGTTTTTACGAAGAAACGCATTTGGTAAAAATCGACAACAAACCCTACTTCGGCGACTACGGAAAGGTGCCCAGAACAGTAGTTGGAAGCGTAACAGTAATTATTGATAGAGATACGGTTGCAATTCCGCCGGCAGCCTATAGTGACTTGTACAATCCTGTTTTTTCTTTTTATGAGCGCGGTGTACAAAAGACACAGAATAAAGTATTCTTGTCGGCAGACGGACACAAAGTATACGTTTATATTTTGAAGCCGGAAGCTGGTGGAAGCTATGAAGCAACGTGGGTAATACAAGATAAAAAATATGTGAGACGTGTTGTTGATTTCGGCTTTCTGAAATAACTGCCCTTCTAGCATTTTACAACTCGCTTTTTTCCAACGTAGATAACTTTTTCTAAAAGCTATAAAAAGCAAGATATTTTGTGTAATTAGTGCGCAATTCATAAACTAATCACATGAAATCTTCAAGAAATTCCCTCGTTGCTTTTCTGCTGGTATTAGCCGTTAAAGATGCCTTTTTAGGTTCATTTTTGCTTTTTAATCTCGACTGGATTTTAAACAATACAGGCATGACCTACTCTGATGATGTAAAAACCATGGCGAGCTTTTTTGGCGTCTGTGTACTCATCGTATCGACTCTTTGCCTGGCAGCTATTAACTGGGTTCGTACCAATAAACCCGATGGTGTTTTTCTCTCCAAATTTATTGGTTGGTGGATGGTAATCGCGTCGGTAATTGTGTATTTCAAAATAGGGAAATTAGCATGGTCAGCGGTTGACTTTGTTACCGGTGTGCTCATACTCATACCCGCCTATCTGCAAAGCCGAAAAACAAGTACAGTTACAAATACTGCAGTAAACTTTCATTAAGATGTAGATTGCTTCTTTGACGCTAAAAAATGGTTTGCCGACGAATGGAGCGTCGCAACGATGTCTCTTTATCTTAAAACTGCTGGTCACCAAATTCCTTCCTTCAAATTCACCCCTTTGTAACCAACCGAGAGAAGCTGGAGTAGTGTATAATTAATCTTTACATTCGCACGATTTATTTATTATCGCTGCACCACTATGCACTTCAAACTCTTTATTCTTTCGTTGCTTGCTGCCTCATATTTACCTGCGCAAAAAGTTGCAATTCCAGCTTTCCGGGTAGTTCCGCTGGGTGTAAATGGTGGAAGTGATGAAGGTAACTTATCGGCTTACATGCTGTCCCGCAACGGTAGCAGCAACTACATTTGTCTCGATGCGGGAACAATAGGTGCGGGTGTTGCAAAGGCCGTAAAAGCAGGGGTATTTAAAACAACAAGCGCGCACGTAATAAAAGACTACATCAAAGGCTATTGCATCTCTCATCCGCACCTCGATCATGTTGCAGGCCTAATCATTAACTCGCCCGATGATACAGCTAAAAGTATCTACGGCACCCCCTTTTGTCTTGATATAATAAAGGATAAATATTTTACATGGAAAAACTGGGCAAACTTCGCCAACGAGGGCGACAAACCTACTCTAAATAAATATCACTACACTTACCTGCACGAGGGCGAAGAGACACCACTCGAACATACTGGCATGTATGTAAAAGCTTTTACCTTAAGTCACAGTAACCCTTACCAAAGCACTGCATTTTTAATCAGAAGCGACAGCAGTTACATTCTTTATCTAGGCGATACTGGTGCCGACGAAATAGAAAAGTCTGACAGGTTGAGCCAGTTATGGCGGCACATAGCACCGCTAATTACGTCAAACAAATTGAAAGGTATTTTTATAGAAGTATCTTTTCCCAATGAACAACCGGCCAAACAGCTTTTTGGCCACCTCACTCCTACCCTTCTGATGCAGGAACTCGAAAGCCTGGCATCGTTTACAGGCAAGACTGCGCTCAAGCACTTCAAGGTTGTCGTAACTCATATAAAGCCGGCAGGAAATCACGAGGCAGAAATAAAAAGACAGTTGCAGAAAGCTAATAAACTACAGTTGAACCTGATCTTTCCGCAGCAGGCACAAATGCTTAAGTTGTAGATTTTTTTTGGGGAACAAACAGCAGTCCTTTGCTCCGACATCGTTGTGTCACTCCTTGTACTTTCTATTCTTTATTCATCTTTTTTCATAGCACCGATACGTGCTTTTTGATTTAAAAGCAACGCAAAGGCAGATGGTAAGAAAAATGCGGTACTGTTAAGATTCAAATTAAACCCTCTTCAATTACATCGTCTAAAGTCATATCTCATGAGACCATCAATTATTGATTTTATTAAGTAAAAGACATAATTTTATTTGAGTGCATACGTATATAAGCAGAACTTTTAAAAAACAAAATATGCAGAGTTTAGTAAAACAGAAACCCACCTTTAATTGGACAGAGAGAATGATGGAAGGTGAAGAAGTTTTTACTGCGACAAGAATTGCAAAGAGTGATAAAATTTTAGATACCTATTTGTTTAATTTATCGAAGGCGAAAGAGACATCAGAAATATGGAAAGCGATAGAGACGGTCACAAAATCGTTTGACAAACTAAATATGGACGACGATGGCTTTATAGATCTTGGCGAAAGAGAAGAATTGGCAGGATTTATAAAGTACGCAGCAGAAACTTACGGACTAAAATACGAAGGCGATGTTACGGAAGAATTTAGGATGGAGTGGTGAGGGGAACAAGTCGTTTGGTTATAAGTCATTAAGTCATTAAGTCAAGTCATTGAGACATTGAATCATGGGTGATAAATGTACTTGACTTGTATGATGTTAAAAAGCTACCGAGCGTTGTCTTATGTCAGCCATAATTGTTCCCGCCGAGGTTTTTAACTATTGAAATCTTTTCTGTCATCTATCATCTGTCATCTGTCATCTGTCATCTATCATCTGTCATCCATCATCTGTCATCCATCATCTGTCATCCATCATTTGTCATCCATCATCTGTCATCCATCATCTGTCAACTTATTTTTCCTAACACTCGCTTAAACTCAAAGGCAATTGTATCGCCAGTCCACCGTCTGCCGTTTCCTTATACTTGCTGTTCATGTCAAGGGCAGTATTCCACATCGTTGCAATTACCTTATCTAAAGAAACTTTTGCATAATCGGGGCTGCTTTGAAGAGCAAGCTGTGAGGCAGTGATAGCTTTGATAGCACCCATCGTATTTCTTTCAATGCAAGGAACTTGAACCAGTCCACCAATCGGGTCGCAAGTCATACCTAAATGATGTTCCATTGCTATCTCGGCAGCCATCAACGCTTGTCTTTGGGTTCCGCCCATTACTTCTGTTAATCCGGCGGCAGCCATAGCAGATGAAACTCCAATTTCTGCCTGGCAACCTCCCATTGCAGCAGAAATTGTAGAGCCTTTTTTAAAGATACTTCCAACTTCAGCAGCGGTTAATAAAAATCGAATGATCTTATCTTCGTCGTAACCATTGCAGAATGCGATATAATATTGCAGGACAGCCGGGATAACCCCTGCGGCTCCATTTGTCGGCGCGGTTACAACTCTTCCAAATGCAGCGTTTTCTTCGTTTACGGCCAATGCAAAGCAACTGACCCAGTCTAACGTAATTTGAAAATTAGCGCCACCTTCTTTTATAACCTGTAACCATGAATCATAATCTTTATACAACTTTCCCGATGTAAGTCTTTTGTTCAACTCAAACGCCCTTCGTTTTACAAACAGCCCACCAGGAAGGGTGCCCCTCGTATGACAACCCCGGTACATACAGTCTTTCATCGTTTGCCAGATATTTAATACCCCTGCCCGTGTTTCATTTTCCGGCCTCCAGCTACTTTCATTTTCCATCACCACCTCACTTATTGCAAGGCCTGTTTTCATGCACCAGTGCAAAAGGTCGTCAGCAGTGTTTATAGGAAAAGCAACGAGGGAATTTCTTGAAGATTTCATGTGATTAGTTTATGAATTGCGCA
>Ga0115856_100046_pt1 | contig 12430 bp, 8 predicted proteins | sample InSIn4gowninarea_FD_83870 | JGI IMG/M metagenome (GOLD analysis project Ga0115856, IMG submission 83870)
ACTGCCAATATTATTGACAGCAATGCCAGCATAGCAATAATTGGCAAGGGTTATAATTGGAGCGAAGGTCCGCTGTGGATTGCGGAAAAAAGAATGCTCCTGTTTTCGGATGTGCCGGAGAATAAAATATATCAATGGAAGGAAGGCGATACACCGCGTGTGTACCTGATGCCAGCAGGCTACACCGGCAGCACGCCGAGGGAATATATACATGCACAATAGAATCAAGCGCATACATGCCATTCCAGTCGGTAGCCGAAGTGCTGCCATCTACCGGCAAACTATAATCGTATTTGGTATTGCGGCGCGGAACAAAATTGCCATGCCAGTAAGCAATGTTTCCTTTATAATCGGCAAACACCGTATTGTCCGATGTATTGGAGCGCAGATTCATTACTTGCTTAAACTCCTCAAAACCTTTGGCTTTGGTGCGCAACCACGATTGCTCTAACGCAGGCAGCGAACGGTTGTTCTCGCGCAGGCTCAGCCATTGCCCATTACGGCTGCCCATTACCGGCCCATGAATGGTGTGATAAGTAGTAAATGTTTGTTCGCCAAAATCATCGCCTTTTTTGTAGCGAATGGTAATTGTTTTAGCAGTAACTGGCAGCAAATGTTCATCATATTGCGTGTATAATGAATCGCCTCTTTTTACTATCTTTTCGGTAAATAAGTCTGCCACATCTGCCTCGCCCGAGGTATGCATCCAGCCGCAGTATTGATTAAAACCCTGAAAGATAAAAAGGGTTCCCCAGGTTACCGCGCCATACGCATTCAAGCCTTCTTCGCTTGCCATTTGCATTTCCGAACGGTAGTAAAAAGTAACATGCGGGTTGATGTACAAAATGGCATTCTTTGAAGCTGTTTTTTGTGGTGCTACTGCAAAGCCATTAGAGCCCATCGGATCATTATTGATGTACGGATTCTCCTTTTCTCTAAAAGCCACGCTGCTATCTTTTGCCGGATAGAGGTTCTTCATATCCTGCAGTGAAATGCCGCCATTTTGCGTAGCAGAAATACTGCCGTTGGTACGCATCAGCGCAAACCACGGCTCAAAATGCGTGAGTACGGCGGGCTTTACTTCTGGATGTTTATAGAGATAATAATTCACGCCGTCGGCAGCGGCATCCAGCAGCTTTTTCAGCCATACAGGACTGTTTTCATAATCTCTTTTAGCAGCAGCGGTATCGTATATCAGGCGCATTTCCAAATCGTCATACAAACGACTTTCGCCATACATTTCCGATAGGCGACCGAGCATTTCGAGGTTATTTTCTTCTACTTTTTTAAAGCTTTCTTCGCATTGCGCATATAGCAATCCAAACACGGCATCTGCATCGGTTTTCCCATAAATATGTGGCACAAACCAATTATCGCGAATAATGGTTACACGCTGTGCTTCGGCTTTATACCTGTCAATTTCCTGTTGCGAAATTGGTTGTGAAAAAGAAAGCAATGGCAGAAAGAGGAAGAATGAAATTTTAAGGCAAGTTCGGTTCATATTCTCAAAGTAACAGAATCCTTTTAAGAAAAGGAATAAGCATTCTGTAATATTCGTATCCTTCCTATCTTTCCTACATGAAAATATCCTTTCTTTTTGCCCTGCTTTTTTATTCTCTTTTATCTTTTGCGCAAACAGATTCTTTTTATCTCTTGAAGCCCGAACGTGTGTTTGATGGTGAAGCAATGCACGCCGGCTGGGTAGTACTGGTAAAAGGAAACACAATAGCAGAAGCGGGTGCAATGAACTTTAAGCTGCCATCCAATACGCGAATTATAGAAATGAAAGGCACTACATTATTGCCCGGTTTGATAGAAGGTCATTCGCACTTGTTTCTGCATCCATACAACGAAGTAAGCTGGAATGATCAGGTGCTTACCGAAAGCCGTGCTGAGCGCACTGCCAGAGCCGTTACCCATGCGCAGGCCACGTTGCTTGCCGGCTTTACCACCGTACGTGATCTAGGCACCGAAGGTTCCATGTATGACGATGCAGGTTTGAAGCAAGCAATAGAGAAAGGTGTAGTACCCGGACCAAGAATGATAGTTGCTACAAGAGCCATTGTTGCCAAAGGCAGTTACGGACCAAACCTGCACAATGCAGATATCAACTTGCCTCAGGGTGCAGCAGAAGTAGGTAATGCAGAGGAGATGGCAAATGAGGTGCGTATCCAAATAAGCAAAGGTGCAGATGTGGTAAAAGTATATGCCGATTATCGCTGGGGAATAGGCGGCAAAGCGGCGCCCACTTTCACCACCGAAGAAATAGCAATGGCAGTGCAGATTGCCAACAGCAGTGGCAGAACAACTGCTGCCCATTCCACTACCAAAGAAGGCATGCGCCGTGCAATCATGGCTGGCATTACCACTATTGAGCATGGTGATGACGGAGATGAAGAAATATTTGCTTTGATGAAACAAAAAGGCATAGCACTTTGTCCTACACTCGCGGCGGGAGATGCGATTGCTCAATACAGAGGCTGGCGGAAAGGCATTGACCCCGAACCGGCAGGTATCACTGCAAAAAGAAAAAGTTTTCAGGCGGCGCTGAAAAGTGGCGTAACGATATGTATGGGCGGCGATGTTGGTGTATATGCGCATGGCGATAATGCCCGCGAAATGGAGATGATGGTGGAATATGGAATGAAACCATTAGATGTGTTGCGTTCTGCTACCTCAGTGAATGCAACAGTATTTGGTTATGGTGATAAAATGGGCAGTATTAAGAAGGGAATGCTGGCAGATGTGATTATGGTAAATGGAGATCCATCTACAACCATTCATGCAATCAGAAATATAGTATTTGTAATGAAGGATGGAAGGATTTATAAAGAATAAAAATTTCTTTATTGTGAGGATAGATATGCTTGAACATTAAATACATTGTCACATAAATAAGTTTGAATTGTTGCCGGATGAATAATAGGTCTATTTAAATCTATTGACAGCCAAGCCGTTCACTCACTCACAATAATCCATTTTAGCGTAAGTGGAGGCGTTGGCCGGATCCCGCCATCGGCGGGACGGAGCGATCGTGTTGTCCTTGATTTTTTGGTTACTTTTTTATCAAGAAAAAAGTGACAAATAAAAATTTACTGTAAGCAATCATACTTAAAACAACTCGACTGTTTACACCCGTTAATAAATGGAATAAGCTTATGTGACAGTGGATATATTATACGATTATTGCTATAATCACCCAAATATACATCAATAGCTATCCAAGATCAGCTAAGAATGCATGCATTTTATTTGGCAAGATAACCTTTCGCTTATTTGTTTTTATCATTTATACAAACAACAGGTAATCTACTGTATTTTTATCCTACAGCATCTATCACTTCTTATTACTTCAAGCCGTTTTTATGAAGCAGTCAATATTTCTTCTCCTTTGTTTATGCTTATTATTTACAAAAACTAACGCTCAGCAAACGCAAAAACCACCGCTGCACGGCAGGCACTGGATGGCAGTTACAGGCAAGCCTTTAGCTGCCGAAGCAGGTGCCAAAATATTTGAGCGCGGCGGTAATGCAGTAGATGCAGCATGCGGCATGCTGGCAGCCGTTTGTACCATGTGGGATGTATTGAGTTGGGGCGGCGAAACACAGGCATTAATATATAACCCCAAAACCAAAAAAGTAATTGCCATTAATGCCTTAGGCGTAGCACCAACCGGCGCTACAGTTGATTTCTTTAAAAAGAAGGGATACAATTTTCCACCGGAGTATGGACCTTTAGCAGCAGTTACGCCCGGCACGCCCGGTGGGTTGTGCCTGATGCTGGCCAACTATGGCACCATGAGTTTAAAAGAAGTATTGGAACCGGCAATGGAAATGGCTGCTGGTTATCCCATAGAAGCGCAAACTGCTAACAGCATGGAGAACAACAAAAAGATGCTAAAAGAATGGCCCTACAGCAAAGCGGTTTTTTTGCCACATCCTGGTGAGGAACGCGAAGCACCAGAAGCAGGAGAAATTTTTGTGCAAAAAGATTTGCTGAATACGCTTACTAAAATGGTAGAAGCCGAGCAACAGGCATTGCGCCAGCACAAGAGCCGCAAAGAAGCAATTATGGCGGCTTACGACCGTTTTTATAAAGGAGACATTGCAAAAGAATTTGTACGTGGCTGCCAGGAGCAGGGCGGACTGATAACAATGGAAGATTTAGCCAAATGGAAGCCGGTAGAAGAAGAACCAACGCACGTAAACTACAAAGGAATAGAAGTATATAAACTACAACCCTGGTCACAGGGTCCTGTGATGCTGCAAAGCCTGAATATACTGGAGAATTTTGATCTTAAAAGTATGGGCTACAACTCTGCCCGGTACATCCATACACTCTACCAGACAATGAGCTTAGCATTTGCAGATAGGGACTTTTATTATGGCGACCCTTACTTTACACATCCTCCGATAAAGGGGTTATTGAATAAGGAATATGCAAAAGAAAGAGCAAAAGGGATTAATATGGATAGAAACAATCCGGATGTTGCACCTGGCGATCCTTATCCTTATCAGGGCGGCAGCAACCCGTTTACTACACTACTCCAACAAAGAGCTATATTAACTGATACGGCTGCCGGCAAAAAAGACATGCACTTTTTGCCAAAGCATGATACAATTGGTTTCTTAAATAACTTAGATAACAACAGTGCACTTGCTATTAATACAAACAATGTATTGGATAGCTTGTATATGGATAGATTGTGGCGAGGCACAACAAGTATTGAAGCAGCAGATAGCAGCGGCTGGGTAGTATCGGTTACGCCAAGCGGCGGATGGCTGCCGGCGTGTATTGCAGGGCATACCGGTGTAGGCATGAGCCAGCGCATGCAAAGCTTCGTGCTTGATTCGGTTTTAGATCCGTTCAATGTGATACAACCGGGCAAGCGTCCGCGTGTAACACTTACACCCTCTATGGCATTGAAAGATGGCAAACCATATTTAGCTTTTGCAGTGCAGGGTGGCGATACGCAGGACCAAAATTTACTGCAATTCTTTTTAAATATAACAGAGTTTGGAATGACGGTGCAGCAGGCTACGGAGGCGCCGAACATTAATACCGATCAGCTTTGGTTATCGTTAGGTGGTACGCAAATAGCCGACAGAAAGCCAATACCGGGTGGTATATTGGTGGATAGTGCAACGTCTGAAACCGTTCAGCAGCAGTTAAAAAATATGGGGTATAAACTAACGCTGGGTAAGCGCACCAGCGGACCTATTAATGCTATTTATTTTGATTGGAAACATGGCACGCTATGGGGCGGTAGCAGTAATAATGGAGAGGATTATGGTATTGGATGGTAAAGGAAATATAGAAAAAGACCAACGCTGACAGGGTTTTTATTTTTCGTCATTGCGAGCGTAGCGAAGCAATCTGTGGATTATAATAAGATCAACATCAGCTATCAATATTGATTCAAAGCTTAGCATAGAGCCCTTCGCTGTCGCTCGCAATGACGCTGTTTTATATACTTTCAAATATAAAATTCATATTTCGAACACCTGTGTTGCTAAACCCGTCAGCGTTGATAGAACCTTATTCTGCTAAAGGAATAGTAAAATAAAAGGTAGAGCCTTTGCCCAATTCGCTCTCCACCCAAATGCGGCCATTGTGGCGGTGTACAATTTCGGCGCTTAAGTACAACCCAATGCCAAAGCCAGACACCATCGGCGCATTGTTGTTTTCTACCCGATAGTACCGCTCAAACAGCCGGTCAATGTCCTGCGGCTTGATACCAACACCTTCGTCTTTTACACTTATCTGTACTGTATTATCTATGTGCTCGCAGGCTATTTCAATCTTCTTGCCGGTGCCGGAGTATTTCATGGCATTGCTTATCAGATTGGTAATTACCTGACCGATTTTTTCATAATCAGCATGAACAATTAAAGGTTTACACGATTTGAAATAAACGGTATGGCTGTGCGAAGTGATAACCATTTCTTCCACTACTGTTTTTACCAGGTCTTCTATATTAAAAGTGGTTTTTACAAGATGTATTTTACCGGCTTCCAGGCGCGACACATTGAGGAAGCCATTAATCATATTTGTCATCTTATTCACCTGTGTATGCGCCTTATTAATAAGATCGGTAGTAAACGCATCGCCACTTTGCTTTGCCTTCATCGTGAGTATTTGCACATACGCCTTGATGGAGGTAAGTGGTGTCTTTAACTCATGGCTTACCATTGCAATAAAATCATTCTTGCGGATATCGTCCAGCTTACGCTCGGTAATGTCTAATATGGTTCCTGAAAAGTTTGCCGGTCTTCCAGGTTCGGCGTTGTATAATTTGCCCGTAGCACGCATCCAGCGCAGCTTCTGATCGTGCAGAGTAGTAATAGGAAATTCCAAGTCGAATCGTTCCCCTTTGGTGATAGTGGCTTCCACTGCTTCCAATACGGATTCTCTATACGCTTCTTTTACCTGGTTTATGGCTGCTTCGTAAGACATCATTTCATCGGGCTCATAGCCAAACAAAACTTTGAGCCGTACAGAAGGGATAAACTCGCGCGTTCGGGCATTAATAAACCAGGTACCCAACTCGGCAGATTCGATTGCCATATCCAGCATTTGCTGGGTGCGCTCTTTAGCCATCCGTTCTTCCACGCGGGTAGTGATCTCTTCTGCCGCTACGATAATGCCGGTTACATTTCCTTTAATATCGAATAACGGGTCGTAATAAAAGCTAACATATTTCTTTTGTAGTCCTTCCGGAGAATTGTGGTAGAATACTTCTTCTTCCTGCCCGTAGCCTTTGCCGGTATTGTACACTTGCTTTAGTAAAGCTGGAAACGGCTGTCCTTCCAGTTCGGGCAATACTTCCATCAGCGGACGACCGGTAATTTCTTCCAGCGTTTTATCCCACAAATCGGCGAGCGACTGATTGGCAATTTCTATTACCTGGTTTTCGCCACGCAAAATCATCAGCGCATAGTGCGCCGACATAATTAAACCACGAAGATTAAATTCACTTTCCTCTACCCGCTGCCGCGCCAGCACTTGTTCCGTTACATCTGTTGCTACTGCTATAATGCCTGTTATCACATTGTTTTCTCTTATTACCTGGTAAACAAAGTTGAAGTAGCATTCTTTTAATATGCCATTATGTTCCAGCATTGCTTTTACCTCATTGCCGTAAAAACTATTCCCCGATGTAAATACATCATCCAATATCTGCAGAAAAGGCTGTCCTTCCAGTTCGGGCAGTGCGACTGACAAAGGCTTACCAATAATGTCCTTTTTGATTTGCCCCAAAGGGATAAAATAACATCATTTGCTGCTGTGATAATTAATTGGCGGGTGCTGAACATGCCAATAGCAACCGGTGCCTGCTCAATGAGGTTGCGGAAAATCGTTTCTTTTTCTGATAATTCCTGTAAGCTTTGCAGCAATTTCTCCTGACTATTGGCCAATTTATCATTGGCACTTGCCAGTTCCTCTACCGTAACAGTCAGTTCTTCATTAATGGCACTTAATTCTTCGTTTAATACCTGCAATTCCAGCTCCCGTTGTGCCAGTACTTTGGTGCGCTGATGCACGCGTTCTTCCAATTCATTGTTGAGCTTTGCCAGATCGTTTTGCGATTCAGCTAATTCTTCATTGATGGCATTCAACTCTTCGTTTGTAGCAGCTAATTCTTCGTTTAATTGCTGTTCTCTTTCTAAGGCATGGCGTTGCTCGTAGCTGTAAGCATTATTCAAGATGGTACCTACATGTAGCGCCACCGATTCCAGAAAGTGCCTGTAATCGGCATCCAGCTTTTTGCGCGGCGATACACCCATTACAATGTAGCCGTTAATTTTTGTATCTCCTTTGGCAATGGTGGCTACCAGGGCTTCGCGGCAGGCATCGCCCCCTACACTCATCACGGGAGTGCGCAGGTACACATCAATATTGGGAATATATGCGGAGGTACCGGAATGAATAACCTGATGATACAAAAACATAGCGGTGGCGGCATCCTGTGTGGAAATGCCGGATACGCCTGCCAGTACCGTTTTGTTTGTATCGTGTTCCGATACAGTGTAGAGTGCAAAGAATGGAATATCTTCAGCGGCATCCTGTAGTATAGCAATGCAGTTTTGCAGGCTTTGCTCCCTTGTTTTGGCATTGTTTAGCTGTTGCAGTAAGCGCTGTATAATGCCTGTTCTCCGCTCATTAATTATGCGGTAGGTGGTTTCTATAACAGCATTGAAAACACCGCCAATACTGCCATCCATGCCAATGATGGGAGAGAGGGTATAATCAAAATAGCACTCTTCGGTATAGCCATACCGTTGCATGAGCAGGAGCGCATCGGGGCGGCGGATAGAGTCGCCCAGGTATAATACACTTTTAAATTCTTCGTCTAAATTTGGCCACACCTCCGACCAAACTTCATACCCCGGCTTGCCTAATGCCCACGGATGCTTATTGCCAAGTATAGGACTGTAAGAATCGTTGTATAGCAGGTTGAAATCTGCGCCCCAATAAATAGCAATGGGAAAGCCCGAATTAAGCGCAATATTTATGGCAGAGCGCAAACTGTCTGACCAGGTTTCGGGATTGCCTAAAGCGACATCTGAAAAATTGGCGGTGCGTATCAATTTTCCCATTTCGCCACCACCTTTTATGAACGAAAATGTTGATTGTATGCTTGTGTCTTTTGCTTGTAAACTCATTTTGCCCTGCTATAGAATCGCAATTGAAGTGAACAGGATATTGTACAAATTTCATTCTACAATTTATTTGTATGCAATAAAAAATAAAGTACAGCCTTTAGAACCGGGATTTTATGAGATTTTTCTGAATAGACAGGTGGAAAGAAAGTATAAACTATTTTATTACGCTGTGCTGCTCAGCTTCATTGCTGTGTGTGGCGCATCGGGAGCTTAGTATTTATTCTATAGTTTGTAGCATAAAAATAGAAAACACCTTCAGGTGTTTTCTATTTGATAACATAAAAGAAAGTGTACTGTTTATTCGTATCGCAATGCTACAATAGGATTGAGTTTGGAAGCTTTGATGGCAGGCCACAATCCCGCAAGCAAGCCAAAAGTGGCACAAATAACAATGCCGGTGATAATCCAACCCCAGGGTACTACAAAGCCAGTGTTTAATACAATAGCGAAAATGTTGCCTACCAACACCCCTAAAATAATACCGCAAACTGCACCCGCCACGCTGATAATCATTGACTCAAATAAAAACTGCTGCCGTATATTTTTCTTTTTGCCTCCAATAGCTTTTATCAATCCTATCTCGCGCGTGCGCTCATTTACGGCCACCAGCATGATGTTCATTAAAGCAATGGCTGCACTTATTAAGGTAATCAATCCTATTAAGCCTGAAACGCTGGTGATGCTGCTTAACAAGCCGATAAATGTTTGTGCCAGCTTATCACTTTTTTCTGCTATAAAATTTTCGTCTTCGGTTGGCGTTAAGTGGCGAATACCTCTAAACAAAGCAGTGGCATAACCTACGGCTGCATCTACTTGTTGTATGCTGTTGGCAGCCACGCCAATGGTATAGGAGTCGGCATTATTGCCCAGCTTACGCACACTGTTGTAAGTGGTAATGATTACGTTATCGGCACGCAGCAGGGCGCTGGAACCTTTGCTTTTTAGCACGCCCAGTACTAAATAAGGAGCAGTGCCAATGCGGATGGTTTTGCCTACTGCATGCAATAGGTTATCGCCAAACAGCTTACGGGCAACATCGCTACCTAACAGGCATACATTGCGGCCACTTTGCACATCCATGGGTGTAAAGTTTCTGCCCGCGTCCAGGCTGTAGCCGTTTACCTGCAAATAATTTTCATCCCCGCCATATACGCGTACATTAGGGTTGGTTTTCTTATCGCCATAATGCACTTCGTAGCTCCATCTGCCGTTTAAGGCTATACTCACTGTTGCCGGAAAGTCGTAATCTTTTTTAAACTCTTCTGCCTGGGATAATAAAATGGGCTTATCCAGGTTGGATTTCTTTTGCTTTTTGCCGCGGGTTTCTTTGGTTACACCATCATTATTGTTGCCAAAACGGATACGTTCTTTGTAAGAAATAGTAAAGCCATTGGCACCCATGGTGGCAAAGTTGTCTTTCAGGCTGCTGTTCATTGCATCAATAGCTGTAACAATGCCAATAAGCGCCATAATACCAAAAGCAATGATAGCTACCGTAATGCCGGTGCGCAGCTTATTGCTGGTAACTGTTTTATAGGCCTGTAAAAACGAATCCTTTAATACCATGTTGCTGCATTGTAAGCGTAAAAGTAATTAAAGTAGCAACAGTTGCCATTTTAATAAATGATGAGTGGCAGATTTTGTGAATGGTGAGTTGTGAGTTTATGTATGGTGAATTGTTAATGGTAAGTAAGAAGTTAATGTACTCACAAGTTGCCACTCACCCATTCACAAAAAACACTCACCATTCACCCCTCATAATTCTTAGCCGTTTGTTTAGAGGAGCCAAGTCCATCAATTCCCAGTTCAATTACATCGCCAGCTTTTAAATACTGTTGGGGCTTCATGCCAAGACCTACACCGGCAGGTGTGCCTGTGGTAATAATGTCGCCGGGCAACAGTGTCATAAACTGGCTGATGTAAGCAATGAGCATTGGTATTTTAAAAATAAGATTACTGGTGTTGCCATCCTGCATTGTGTTGCCGTTTACAGTAAGCCAAAGGTGCAGATTGTTTACGTCTTTGATCTCGTCTTTGGTAGCCAGCCACGGACCAAGTGGTGCAAACGTATCACAGCTTTTACCTTTTACCCATTGCCCCACACGCTCCAGTTGAAAATGACGCTCGCTGTAGTCGTTGTGCAACAAATAGCCGGCTATGTAGTTTTCCGCTTCACTTTCTTCTATGTACGTTGCTCGCTTGCCTATTACTACTGCCAGCTCTACTTCCCAATCGGTTTTTGTGCTGTTTTTAGGTATCACCAAATCATCGTTGGGACCCACAATTGCTGTGGTAGATTTAAAGAAAATGATAGGTTCTGTGGGTACCTGCATGTTGCTTTCGGCAGCATGGTCGGTGTAGTTAAGCCCGATGCAAACAATTTTAGATGGTTTTGCAACGGGCGGTCCAAGCCTTGTTTCGTTGCTTACAACCGGGCATTCCTGCTCGTGTGTTTGGAGCCATTGTGCCAAACGGCTTAAACCATCATTGGTAAAGAAATCCTCAGTATAATCTTCTCCAAATGCAGACACGTCTATTCTTTTGTCATCAGTAAGTTGTATGCCGGGCTTTTCTTTGCCCATTTCGCCAAAACGGATAAGTTTCATAAGTGGTAAGTAAAATGTGAGTTGGTTTTTGAATGCTTACAAAGATACTGGTATGAACGGACGAATGGCGTTATAGCTTACTGGAATGCGTTTATTTATAAGCAATAGCAGCGCTGGTTGGTCCTGCTAACGGAAGTAACTCTACCCGTTTAAAACCTGCTGCAGTTGCCCATTTTTCAAAGTCGTTCAGCGTATAGTCAAAAGCATCGCCGTTTTCAATCAGCATATTGAGGCTCATCAGTAAGCCAAAAGTATTTTGCCTGCGATCATTATCAATGATGTTTTCAATGGCTATCAAAGCACCTCCGGCTGGTAACGTATCGTATGCTTTTTTTATCAACCGCTGCTTGGTGGTTTCATCCACTCCATGCAAAATATTGCCCATGGTGATAAGATCTGCACCCGGAAAAGTATCTTTCAAAAAATCGCCACTCACCACTTCAATACGATCTGACAAGTGAAATGTAGCAATTTTTTGTTTTGCCATAGGCGCAACCGGCGGCAGATCGAAACTGATGCAACGTATATCTGAATAATGCAGGCAAACCTGTATGCATAGCCAGCCATCGGCACCACCAATATCTAACAGCCTATTGTATTCACTAAAATCAAACTGGTTGACCAATGCCATGAAATTGCCTGTTTGTATGCCACTCATTGCATTCATAAATTCCTGTAGGCTTGCTTCATCTTTATACAATTCCTCAAAAAAGTCCATATTGCCGTGTGCTTTGCCTTTGGCCTCATTTTGCGGTTCGCCGGTTTGTAGCCCTTCTTCGAGGTTGTTCCAAAAATTATATAGCCTGTTGTTAGCCATTTCGAGCATACCGCCCATGTAGCTTCTTTTATTTTTATCGAGGAAGAAGTTGGTATCTGCGGCGTTACTATATTGCGCGTTGTCCAGTAAGCCTTCTCTTTGTAAAAAGCCGAGTGAAACCAATGTGTCCAGCCAATCAAATACGTGCCTGGTGGTGCATTGTAAATTTAATTTTTGTTGTATTTCTCTGGCTGTTAAAGGTTGTGGAGCGAGCAGTGAAAACAGTTCCAGCTTTACAGCGGCGAGTAATACTTTTGACGCCCAGAATCCCATACCAATCTGCATGATGTGTGAAGGATCTAATGCGGTGTCTGTTTGCGGTTTTTGGTTAGTTGTTTCGG
>Ga0115856_100629_pt2 | contig 12423 bp, 10 predicted proteins | sample InSIn4gowninarea_FD_83870 | JGI IMG/M metagenome (GOLD analysis project Ga0115856, IMG submission 83870)
AAAAAATGGGTAAAGTAGTAGAAGATCTTTAAAGAAAGTTTTATTAACCACAGATAAAATCAAAACTGACGTTGAAATGAATATTGAAAAATTAGAAAATATAGCCAAACAAGTACGACGAGATATTGTACGTATGGTACATGGTTGCCAATCGGGCCACCCTGGTGGTTCGCTTGGTTGCACAGACTTTTTTGTTGCCTTATATTTTCATGTAATGAAGCACGATCCTAAATTTAATATGGACGGGCTGGGCGAGGATCTCTTCTTTTTGTCAAATGGTCATATTTCGCCGGTATGGTATAGTGTATTGGCACGATCAGGATATTTTGAGGTAGAGGAATTAGCTACTTTCAGAAAAATTAATTCAAGAGTGCAGGGACATCCTACTACTCACGAACACCTTCCGGGCATTCGTATAGCATCAGGTTCCTTAGGACAAGGAATGTCGGTAGCGATAGGCGCTGCTTTGACAAAAAAATTAAAAGGAGATAATCACCTTGTTTTTTCTTTACACGGAGATGGTGAATTACAGGAAGGTCAAACCTGGGAAGCAGCGATGTACGCTCCGCATAATAAGGTTGACAATCTTATTTCAACTATCGATGTAAACGGGCAGCAAATTGATGGACCAACAGAAAGAGTCTTATCGCTGGGCAACCTCCGCGCAAAGTGGGAAGCTTTTGGATGGGAAGTTTTAGAAATGAACGGTAATGATTTAACTGATGTGATCAGGGTTTTAGAACTGGCTAAAGCGAAAGCATTTAAAGGTAAACCGATCATGATACTCATGCAAACAAACATGGGACACGGCGTAGATTTTATGATGGGTTCGCATAAATGGCATGGAGTAGCACCTAACGACGAGCAACTCCAGGAAGCATTATACCAACTCGAAAGCTCGTTACTCGATTATTAACCCTAAACTTCCCTAACAGGAAAATCAAACTTAAAAATAAGTCCTTTTGCAAGGATTAGCGAGGTTATGAAGAAATATACATTTACTGAAAAGAAGGATACGCGTTCAGGATTTGGCGCGGGGTTGCTTGAAGCCGGCAGAAGAAATGAAAATGTTGTAGCACTTTGTGTTGATCTTGTGGGATCGTTAAAAATGGAGGCTTTTATAAAGGAATTTCCTAAACGTTTTTTCCAAATTGGTATAGCCGAAGCTAATATGATGGGTATTGCTGCAGGTATGACGATTGGAGGAAGCGTTCCTTTCACCGGAACTTTCGCGAATTTTTCTACCGGCCGTGTTTACGATCAAATTAGACAGTCTATTGCTTATTCTAATAAAAATGTAAAGATCTGTGCTTCTCACGCTGGTTTAACCCTGGGTGAAGATGGTGCCACGCACCAGATCCTCGAGGATATCGGCATGATGAAAATGCTTCCCGGCATGACGGTTATTAATCCTTGCGATTTTAACCAGACAAAAGCTGCCACTATAGCCATAGCTGACTATGCCGGTCCCGTTTATTTGCGCTTTGGCCGTCCGGTAATTCCTATTTTTACTGATCCCGATCAGAAATTTGAAATAGGTAAGGCATGGATGGTAAACGAAGGAAAAGACGTAACTATTGTAGCTACCGGTCACCTGGTATGGGAGGCTATACAGGCAGGAGAGATACTGGAAGGAATGGGCATTGACGCGGAGATTATTAACATCCACACCATCAAGCCGCTTGATGAAGAAGCTATATTGAAATCAATTGCGAAAACAGGTTGCATAGTTACTGCAGAAGAGCATAATCGTTTTGGTGGCTTGGGAGACAGTGTTGCACAGTTACTGGTAACAAAACAACTGGTTCCCCAGGAATATGTAGCCGTAAACGATACATTCGGAGAAAGCGGTAAGCCGGCTGACCTGATGAAAAAATATGGTCTTGATGCTGAGCACGTAGTGAAAGCTGTTCAGAAAGTACTCGAAAGAAAGAAAGCAGTGCAGTAAAAACAAACGTTGGCAGTTGAGTCAAAGGGCAGCGATTTAAAAGGAATGACAATTCCGGATTATTAGTTGCGGTGGTATTGACGAGTGTGGAAAAACGCACTTGATAAAAAAGCAGAAGGTGTTCTTTCTGCTTTTTTATTTTAGCCAAAGACGGCATATAAAAGTTGTAGCGACGTGCATCCATTCATGCATAAGACCGATAACTTCAGCTGGTACCCGGGGCAATTAACGTGTTAACGATAAGTACTAAATCAACAGGTGCTGCAGGGTTAATATGGGGAGGTAACGAACGTGGGGAATACGGCAAAACAGGAGAAACCATAATTCCAACGATTGAAACAGTAGACAGAGCTGATGGATATTTAGTTGAAGGGTCGACGTTGAAATCAGTTAACCTATTTTCGAAAAATGTTATTGCAATCGGTTACATTACTGTAAAAAGTATTATTTTAGTAGCATTACTCAAGATTGATCCTGCCTTTTATGAAAGTCTTATTGCGTGCATATCACTCCTTATATGCTTTAAAGCCAGGAGCATTTTTGGCCGAAAAGACGGTGACAGCGGGTTGTGGCGTTTCAGTAATTCCTACAAATGATACCTAGTCTTGAACACCGTTCCCCCTGCACGGGTTATACAAGAAGACCTGGTTGCCATCGTTTTCTATTCCTATCGTAAATGCTTGACCAATTTAAAAGATACAATGAAAGCTGCAGAAGTCTTATTTACCTATTTTCTTTTAGCCATAAGCATAACGATTGATGCACAGGAAAAAGAGCCGTGGCATAATAAAAAATGTTCAGTTGCCCTTACTTATGACGATGCCTTAAATGTGGATCTTGATAATGCTGTTCCACTTTTGGATTCGTTAGGCCTTAAAGCTACTTTTTACCTGTCGGGCTATTCTGGCGTATTAAACAACAGGATAGAGGAGTGGCGGGCCATAGCATTGAAGGGGCATGAGTTGGGCAATCACACCCTCTATCATCCCTGCCTTGGGAAACGGCCGGGAAGGGAGTTTGTAACTGCTGATTACGACTTGAGCAATTATAGCTTTAGGCGAATAACGGATGAAATAAGAATGACCAATACGCTACTAAAAGCAATTGATGGTAAAACAAAAAGAACATTTGCTTATCCATGTGGCGATACTAAGATTGGTGATTCTTCCTATCTGGATCCCATTAAAAAAGATTTTGTAGCCGCACGTGGGGTTAGGAGCGAAATGTTGAAAATTAACAGTGTTGATCTTTATAATATTGGCTGCTATACCATAAACGGGCAAACGGGGCAACAACTTATTGAACTGGTTAAAAAAGCTATCACCGAAAAAGCGCTTCTTGTTTTCCTTTTTCATGGGGTTGGAGGAGAGCATTCACTTAACGTATCGCTACCTGCACACCGGCAGCTTTTGCAATTCCTAAAAGAAAATGAAAAAGACATTTGGGTGGCGCCCATGATCGAGATCGCGGAATACATCGAAAAAAATAATGGCAATAACAGGTAACGGGAATGAAAGAGCCTTCCGTTATTCCTTAGAACGCCTCATAAAATTTCATAAAAATGTCTCTGTTCTTCTCTGCAAGCATAATACAACATTTTCCCGCGGGGTGACCGGACAGGTAGATCCGGAGCAGATAAAGTGATTTAGACCACCTCTTGAAACAACTCGTATCTATTACTTAATTCCTTCTTTCCATTATTCAAACTATACTCAAAAAAAATGAAAAAATTTTTACTAACGATTGTCGTCCTGCTATTTTTAGGTGTACTTGCCCGGGCACAAAATTCGGTAACTTTTGAAGCCGAATCAGGTACACTGGGATCTGAATTTAATAAACTGTCAGCAGCAGGAGTAACTTACATTACCGTTACCACCGACCTTGTAGCATCTCAAAATCCGGGCAGCCCAAATCGTGTGGCAACTTACACGGTAACTTTTCCTTTTGCCGGAACCTATGATTTATACGGCCGTGTTCGGGTAGGTTCAGCAGGAGCTAATGATGACAGTTATTTTTATGGAAACGGTTTTGGCATTAAGACAACTGCCGCCACTGGCACCGCTAGTGACAACGATTGGATTACGGTAAATAATCTGAATAATGTGGGCTATTCGGCTGCCACCGATGTAGTGCAGGGTGGAGGATCTGTGGCTACAAACGGCGTATGGAAGTGGCTAAATATGTCGAAATTTAACGGCGGCGAAACGCCTGTCTCTTTTGTTGTGCCTGTAGGTGGCCTTACCCAGACTTTTCAGATAGGAGGGCGTGAAAACGGGCTCGATTTTGACAAGATTGTTTTCGGTTTCTCAGGTTATTATTATACCGTTACTAACCTTAACAACGGCGAACCGGGAACTTTAAATCCTCCTCCTCCGCCCTTTGTACCTTCAGGCCCACCATTGGCTACAGGTAAACCGAAGTTCCTGGGTTGTGCATACAGCCCCGCTCAAAAGACAAATTTTACCGCTTACTGGAACCAGGTTACTCCTGAGAATGGTGGTAAGTGGGGAAGCGTAGAGGCTACGCGCAATGTGATGGATTGGTCAGAACTGGATTCGGCCTACAAACTGGCAAAAGACAACGGGTTTCCGTTTAAATTCCATACTTTAATCTGGGGGAATCAACAGCCGGCATGGATAGAGACACTTGATTCTGCAACACAGCTTGCTGAAATAAGAGAATGGTTTCAGGCAGTCGCTCAACGATATCCTGCCATCGATATGATCGAGGTAGTAAACGAGCCAACAAATGATCCACCTAATACGCCGGGCAATGGTGGTGGAAATTATATCAAAGCTCTTGGCGGCAGCGGAGTAACCGGTTGGGACTGGGTAATTAATTCTTTCAGGATGGCCAGGCAATATTTTCCTGCCGCGACCAAATTATGGATCAATGATTATAACGTAGTCAGCAGTTCTTCGAGAACGCAAACTTATCTTAACATCATAAACCTGTTAAAAGCTGAAAACCTGATCGATGGGATAGGTGTGCAGGCACATGCCTTTTCCACTACTGTTGCTTCCTCAATAATCACCACAAATTTAAACTCGCTTGCAGCCTCCGGATTGCCGATTTACGCAACAGAACTCGACATAGACGGCCCACCGGCAGACACAGGAGAAGGAGACACGATTCAATTACAACAATATCAACGCGTATTTCCGCTTTTTTGGGAACATCCCGCTGTAAAAGGAATTACACTTTGGGGTTATCGTCCTGGTCATTGGAGAACCGCACAGGGCGCGCCCCTTGTTTATGCAAATGCAGCAGAAAAACCGGCTCTTATCTGGCTAAGACAATATGTTAGGAATACTGTGCTCCCTATAAAACTCTCTTCTTTTGAGGCGGTTAAAAACAATAACAAAGTAATTTTAAACTGGACGGCGACATCGGAATTGAATAATGACAGATATGTAATTGAACATTCTGATAACGGCAGAACGTATACTACTTTACTCACCATTAGGCCAGGTGCTACTCATTTTAATTATATGGCTACTGACGATCATCCGTCTCCAGGAACAAATTACTATAGGCTGGTACAATACGACAAGGATGGTAATAAAACTTACTTTGGAGTAAGAATTATAAACTTTGGCGGCGATGGAGCGCCTTACGTTCAGGTTTATCCCAACCCCGCTTCCTCTTATTTCACTATACGAACAGAAGCAGGCAGGGGAACAAAAGACGTGGTAAGCATCACCAATGCGCTGGGACTTGTTGTAAAAACTTTTGTTTTGAACTCTACAGGCACTCAAACTGTTTTTACAGGCGACCTCGCTAACGGTGCCTATCAGGTACAGTTAAATTCAAACGGAACTGTTAGAACAAGTAAAATAGTTATTTTAAAAAATTAAAAACACAGCTATTAATAAGCCTGCTTAAAATCGGGCTTATTAATAGTCGCTTTAAGCGCAGCGTATGGTGAGGGAGAAAAACCAGGCAAAACAGTAGCGGCGTTAATGTGTGAACGATTAGTTAAGTTGCAACAAATAAAGTTAGTTGAACCAACTTAGGAGCGTAGTAAATTAAAAAACAGTAATTATGTTAATGGAGCAAACAATGCGTTGGTATGGTTCCAACGATCCTGTTAGTCTCGCCGATATCCGGCAGGCAGGGTGCACGGGAGTGGTTACAGCTTTACATCATATTCCGGTAGGCGAAATATGGAGTATTGAAGAGATTAACAGGAGAAAACAAATGGTGGAAGATGCAGGACTATCATGGACGGTTATTGAAAGTCTTCCTGTACATGAAGACATCAAAAAGCATAATGGGAACTTTGAGCAGTTTATTGAGAACTATAAAGAAAGTTTGCGAAACGTGGCAAAATGTGGGTTAAAAGTGGTCACTTATAACTTCATGCCCATTCTCGACTGGATGCGAACAGATATTTCTTACACTATGCCTGACGGAAGTAAAGCCCTATTTTTTGAAAAGGCTCCCTTTATAGCTTTTGATTTATTCCTGTTGCGGCGGCCGGGCGCGGAAAACGATTATACTCAGGAGGAGATCAACAAGGCTAAGCAGCGATTGGATGCTATGACAGATACTGAAAAAGAGACGTTGTACACCAATGCGTTACTGGGATTACCCGGGAGTGAAGAAAGGTTTACTGTAGAACAAATTTTAACGGCATTGAAAACATACGAGGGCATCGACGCTCAAAAATTAAAACAGCATCTCTTTTACTTCTTGCAACAAGTCGTTCCGGTAGCGGAAGAAACAGGTTTAAAGATGGCCATTCATCCTGACGACCCACCTTATCCTATCCTTGGGCTTCCCCGCATAGTAAGTACTGAACAGGACGCTTTAGACTTGCTTCATGCGGCGCCCTCGCCCGCAAACGGACTGTGCTATTGTACGGGTTCTTACGGAGTAAGACCAGACAACGATCTGGCTGGGATGGTTCGAAGACTGGGTGATCATATTCACTTTATCCATTTAAGAAATACAAGGAGAAATGCCGAAGGAAATTTTTATGAGGCGGATCATTTAGACGGTGATACCGACATGTTTGCAGTAGTAAAAGAAATTGTAATAACTATGAAAAGGAGAGGCGTGTCCATTCCTATGCGTCCTGATCACGGGCACCAGATGCTGGATGACCTGAAAAAGAAAACATACCCGGGCTATAGTGCGATCGGTCGCCTACGCGCACTTGCAGAACTAAGAGGTCTGGAGTTAGGTATTAGCAGAAGTCTTTCGTGATTGCCTGCACTACCAATTAGGTACGGCTTTAATCCGTTAAACAATACTTCCCCCATAATTCCCGTTGCAAACAGGACGTTGATCCCAATCACGTCCTGTTGTTATTTACACAAGGTTGTGAAAGACGGGTGTAGCCGTAGCTTTTTGTTACCGGATGACCAAATCTTTCATAAATGAAGCTTCAACTGACCCTGGCTTTGACTTTGCACTGGTACATATTAAATGCCGTCTCTTAGTTAATTCTGCTCTTTCTAAATGTTAAGGAAATAGACTGTAAAGAGAGTTTGATGCTAAACCAAAACCTCAAATATTACATAGTATGCAAAAAATGATAAAAGTGATAACATGATGAGCAAGCTGAAGGTTTTTTGAACCCTATCGGTCATTTTTGATGGCTGCGAAAATTCCATGCTTCCCTCGGGAGGAATGGTCTCTGAAAACCTACCCTGACTAATATCAATAATAAAGTAGAGACAAAACTTAGCTAACAGGATAACGCCTGTCAGGAACATTGCTAATTGTAACATAGCTGTTAGTTTATTAAATTGTTAGGCAGCGGAGCCAACTAAAATACACTGGTTTTTTTATTATTGCAAGCCTTATTGCGTATTTCTCTGTTATACATTTTAATAAAACTCAACCCGCGAGTTATTACCAAACGATAGTAAGACCGGTGGACAGGTTTTTACAGTTCTGCAAATGTTAATTATTTAAAATAATCAATTACTATTCTGCTATCTGATGCAATGATTTAAACTCGTCGTAATAGTCGCCACCCAGGTTTAACAGGATTAATTAACACATGATATCCATTAATAAAGAGTACTTTACACTACCACCAGCGTAATATAGTTCCTTGTTAATTATCACTCTCACGCAAAGTGCCTTGTTTAAGGCATAAATAGAATTTAAAAAAAAATCAAATCATGATACCTCCAAATGAGGTAAGAATGGATAACTGGGTTTTAAAAGTTGACAGAAATTATTTTAAAATTATTTCGGGATCTGAGATGCAGAAAAAGACTGTAACCAGCGCAGCAATAAAATTATATCACTATCAATTAAATAAAGAATCATGAAAAAGAATCTCCAGCTACTTTGCTTCTCTTTACTATTATTCGTAAGCCTGTCGGCACACTCTCAAAAATATCGGTCTGCTTCCGATACAGTTAAATTAAATAAGGAATATGTAGTTCAAATTGGTGAAGTGAGATGGTTTTTATTACCAGAAAATGGAGAACAAGGCTGCCAGAACACCGCAGATGATGAGTGCTCCTGCTGCAAACCCGGGCTTCATTTTAAACATGCTGGTGTCCACTTCAAGGCTGTGTGGTCTCGCTCCTTTCCTGTTTTCGAATAAGCTGATGATAACCATCCCGATAATACAGAATATAAATACGAAGCCCATGCGATCTAAGAATGGTATTTCGTAAACCCCCTGCGTATTGGGAACTGAGAAACCAAAAGGTGCAAGGAAAGACAAGTCAGCGAAACCGGGTAAAAATTTTAAGAAAAGTGACATAAGAAAACCACCGATGGTAGCAAACAGCGCGGCGTTAGAGGTAGCTTTTTTCCAGAAAAATCCTAAAATAAACATGGCGAAAATACCGGGTGATACAAAACCTGTATACTCCTGGATATATTGGAAGCCGCCTTTTTTATCAATACCCAATAACGGAGCAATGATTACTCCAAGGATCATAGCAACTACTACCACTATACGTCCCACCCTAACCTGCTTTGCTTCGTCTGCATCAGGATCGATTTTTTTCTTGTAAATATCGAGGGTGAAAATGGTAGAAATACTATTTACTTTACCAGCAAGTGATGCAACGATGGCTGCAGTAAGTGCCGCGAAAGCAACGCCTTTCAAGCCTGGTCCTAAAAGATTTAATAATACCGGGTAAGCATAGTCCGGGTTAACTTCTCCTCCTTCAAGCATCTCCTTTTGAAAGAAACCTTTTTGATAGAGCACATATGCCGCAATACCGGGAAGTACTACTATTACAGGCATCAGCAATTTAAGAAAAGCCGCAAACAGGATACCGCTTCTTGCTGTTGGTAAATCTGCACCTAAAGCACGTTGTGTAATATACTGGTTACAACCCCAATAATTCAGGTTTACGATCCACATGCCGCCTAATAACAAGGTAAGACCGGGTAAATCCATATAATTAGGATTATCTCTTTTAAATATCATATGGAAGTGATCGTTCGCATGCTCCATCATCAGCTTAAAGCCGTTAACAGTACCGGTGGTACCAAATTTCTCAGACACAAGATTCAAAGCCAGGTAAGTGGTCACCAGTCCACCGAGTATTAAAAAGAAAACCTGGATAACGTCGGTGTAACCAATAACCTTCATACCACCTAATGTAATAAAGATGGCAAAAATGGCCAGTACGTACATACATAAGGTGGTATTAAGGCCTGAAATACTATGAATGGCTAATGCACCTAAATAAAGAATAGAGGTAAGGTTAACCACCACGTAAAGCAACAACCAGAATACAGCCATAATCATGGCTACCGTTCCGTTGTACCTGGTATGCAGAAATTGCGGCATTGTATAGATCTTGTTCTTCAAATAAACAGGGATAAAGAAGATGGCTACGATCATAAGGGTAGCGGCCGCCATCCATTCGTAAGTAGAAATGGCAAGGCCCATTTTAAAGCCGCTTCCGCTCATACCAATAAATTGTTCTGCAGAAATATTAGAAGCAATTAGTGACGCGCCAATGGCCCACCAGGTAAGAGATCCTTCAGCCAGAAAGTAATCGTGTGAGGCGCTAATGCTTGCTTTCTTTTTTTTGTGATATATCCAATAGCCGTAAGAAGCTACAATAACAAAATAAACCAGGAATACAATGTAATCGGCAGTTGAGAGACTTTTCATTATGGTTTGCGCTGTTTAATTTTAAGGGTTAATTTTTAAATATACTTATTTATTAGATTCTCTAAATATTCCTGTCTGCCGCTTCTAACTTCAGGCTCCCCATTCTCAACTGCATAAGCTCTTAGATCTTCCAAAGATAATTTTCCTTCTTCAAATTCTTTTCCTTTACCGGTGTTGAACGAAGCATAACGGTTTTCGCGGAAATTTTTATAGTCGGAATGTTGAAGAATATTATCTGCAACAATTAAGGCTCGTGCAAATGTATCCATCCCACCAATATGAGCAAAGAATAAATCCTGAGGATCAGTAGAATTTCTTCTTATTTTGGCATCGAAATTTACGCCACCACCTTTCATTCCTCCTACCTCGAGAAAAACCAACATAGCTTCGGCTAATTCATTCAGGTTATTCGGAAACTGGTCAGTGTCCCAACCGTTCTGGTAATCGCCGCGGTTAGCATCAAGTGAACCAAGAACGCCTGCGTCTGCCGCCACCTGTATTTCGTGTTGAAAGGTATGACCGGCAAGGGTAGCGTGATTCACTTCTATATTAATTTTAAAATCGCCAAGCAGATCATATTGTCTTAAAAATCCTATTACAGTTTCGCAGTCGTAGTCGTACTGATGCTTTGTTGGTTCCATTGGTTTAGGCTCGATAAAGAAGTTTCCTTTGAAGCCCTGTTTTCTTGCATAATCCTTTGCGGTATGCAAAAATCTTGCAAAATGCTCCTTTTCTTTTTGCATGTTGGTATTGAGTAAGGTCATATAACCTTCACGCCCTCCCCAAAAAACATAATTTTCTCCGCCAAGTGCTATTGTTGCATCCAATGCTGCTTTTACCTGTGCCGCGCCGTGAGCTAACACTAAAAAATCAGGATTGGTAGAGGCACCGTTCATATAACGTTTATGCGAGAAAAGATTCGCAGTTCCCCACAGCAGCTTTACCCCACTTTGTTGCTGTTTTTGTTTTGCATATTCCACCATTGCCTGTAGTCTCCGGTCATTTTCTGCAATGTCGTCTGTGTAGTCAACTACATCTACATCATGAAAACAATAGTAATTTAAATTCATTTTAGTGATGAATTCAAAAGCAGCATCCATTTTATCCTTTGCCCTTTCAACAGCGTCACCTTTCTGGTTCCAGTTAAAAACATGTGTTGGGCCACCGAAAGGATCTGTTCCGTCGTTTACAAAAGAATGCCAGTAAGCGCAAGAAAACTTGAAGTGTTCTTTTAATGTCTTTCCCGCTACCACCCTGTTCTCGTCGTACCAACGAAAAGCAAAAGGATTATCGCTTTCAATTCCTTCAAATTTTACTTCAGGTATTCCTTTGAAGTATTCTTTATCTCCCGTTAAAACTGCCATAGTTTGTATTTTTTTGAATGATGAATGTTGAGTGTTGAGTGTTGAGTGTTGAGTTATGAATGATGAGTTGTGAGTTATGAGTGATGAGTGATGAGTTATGAGTTATGAGTTATGAGTTATGAGTGATGAATGATGAGTGTGGAGCCTTGATTACAGTTATTAAATGTGAGTTTTGAGTTTTGACTTTTGAGTTTTGAGTTTTGACTTTTGACTTTTGAATTTGACGTTGCTACTTCAGAGTCGCAAATAACGGTAAGCTTAAGCTCTTAGCTATCTTCTTTAGGAAAGATGTTTTTCCAACACCTTCAACCATTGGCTGTACTCCTGGTTATAGATGTCTGCTTTATCAGGCTCCACAAGTTGCAATGGTTTCATTTTATTAAAAGCTTCCTGTTCGTTATTAAAAGCTTTTACGCCTATTCCGGCACCAATTGCGGCGCCTACACTTCCATCGTTTGCATAAAGTTCAACAGGTACGTTGGTAGCGTTCACAAAAGCCTCTGTAAACACTTTACTTAAAAACATATTCGATTTGCCCGCCCTGATCACTTTTGGTTTCATGTTATTTTCGCGCATGATATCAAGACCATAACGGAAAGCAAAAGCAATTCCTTCCTGCGCAGCCCTGAACAGGTGCGAACGGGTGTGTGTGTTAAGATCGATGCCATCGAAGTGAGCACCTATCAATTTATTATTGAGCATTCGTTCCGCGCCATTTCCAAATGGCAATACTTTTAACCCATTGCTTCCGGCAGGTATTTTAGCTGCTTCGTCATTTATCTGGTTGTACGAGATTCCCGGCGTTACTGCATCTCTTAACCACCGGTTTAAAATCCCTGTTCCATTTATACATAGCAATACGCCTAACCTTCTACCATCTGTTATATGATTAACATGGGCAAATGTGTTAACACGCGATTGTTTGTCGTAGATGAGTTGATCACTTACACCATAAATTACTCCGGATGTGCCTGCTGTTGCTGCTACTTCGCCTGGCTGCAGTA
>Ga0115856_100668_pt1 | contig 12415 bp, 8 predicted proteins | sample InSIn4gowninarea_FD_83870 | JGI IMG/M metagenome (GOLD analysis project Ga0115856, IMG submission 83870)
ACATTGTCAAAAGACCACCCCACCCTCGCCTTCCACGCGTCCATCACAAACTCCTTCGGCAAAGGCTCCCTCATCGCCCTCCTCCGCCAATTCTCCTCGCTCCACTCAGAACGCAAACAAATCTCCTGCGGGCTCATCGTGTACCCCTCGGTCGGCAAATCCTCCGTCATAAACACGCTCCGCAAGAAAAAGGTCTGCACCGTCGCCCCGCAGCCCGGCGAGACGAAGGTCTGGCAGTACATCACCCTTATGAAACGCATCTATTTGATTGATTGCCCGGGCATCGTGCCGCCCCAGCAGAACGATAGTCCGGAGGAGCTGCTGTTGAGAGGGACGGTGAGGGTCGAGAAACTAGAGGAACCGCACCAGTATATCGAGGCGGTGCTCAGGAAGGTGAAGAGGCAGCATGTGGAACGCACGTATGAGATCAAGGGGTGGGACACCACGCTGGAGTTTTTGGAGATGCTGGCGAGGAAGGGGGGGAGGCTTTTGAAGGGCGGAGAGGCGGGTTTGGATGGGGTGGCTGAGAGGGTGTTGAATGATTTCTGTAGGGGGCGCTTGCCGTGGTTTACGCCTCCACCGGTGCAGGAGGGCCAGGAGGAGAGATTCCAGAAGGGGGAGGGGAGACTGGGGGGAGATGAGCTTGAAGAGGGGGAGGGCGGAGGAGGAGGAGGAGGAGGAGGAGGAGGGCGAGAGCTTTGAGGGGTTTGGGAATAATGATCAGCCGGTTGGTGCGGAGGCGGCGGACTCGGAGGGTGCTAGCAGTGATGGCATTTCCGACGAGTCGTCTGAGGCTGAGGTAGAGATAGAGGCAGCTGAGGACGACCTCGACGCAGCTACCATCGTTGCTGAGCAGGACGACACAGTCAAGCTGGCTGATGATAGTGGCAGTATCGACGAAGCACCACCGACTAGCAAGTCAAGGAAGCGGAGGCGCAAGCAGTAGGCGTATGATCGCTGAACTGGACAGCTGTTGTAGACACGAAAAGATACCCATTTGAATTGCATTGAAGTGCCCGTAAATATTATCGTGCGCGTTGAACACCGTGATGTCCTAGCTGCAGCAAGATTAAACTCGCCGCGAGACCACCCACGGCATGAATACGTCACACACGTTGACAGCAGGCACGGCAGAGGCAGTTCCACGCTCACACCGTAAAGATTTCTCTTCCGTAGAAACTAACAGGAGCGGCGTCTAAAGCTCTATCCGGATACGTATCTTCTAAACATGACGTCTTGTCCCTAACTGCTACAACCCATCACCAACCCCTCATTCAATCCTCTTCTTCCCCTCCTCCAAATACCCCAACCTCGCCTCGCTCTTCCCCCGCTCATGCCTCCCAACCAACGGCCCAATAATCGGCGCCGTCCTTACCCTACTAAGCGCGTCTTGGTAGCTCTCGATTGCGTGCGGCGGGGTGTTGAGTTTGGGCCAGTTGACCTGTTCCTAGTCAGCGAAGCACAACCGCGACGTAGCGGAATGGGATGGGGGTATACGTACGTATAGCGTCCCATGCGACCAAATGAACTGCGCGCAAGCAGCAGCGATACCGAAGCAGGTGAGCATGAGTAGGCGCAGCGGCCAGACCGTCGCGTCCGCCGACCGCCGCGTGAAGGAGCCGATGAGCACGAGGAAGATGCTCGCGGCGAGGACGTAGGGTATTGATTGTATGAGCACAGGTCTACGGTCGACGAAGAGGAGGTTACTCCCGATGTTCGACGTATCTGGTAGATAGTTGCCCAAGAACAAATCAAACGCGTCCTGTCTTGGGCCGTCTGTGAAGTTATTCCGCACATATCTCGTACACGAGTTATTGAGATCGTTAATCATCCCTATTCTGGTCCTGTTCCCCGTGCGCGTGAAATCCGTCTTCAGCGCACCGGTGCCGGAGTAGGCTTTCGAGACCACATCCGCGTTGTCGGCCCACACGTTCCGGAACAGAAACTCGAAAGCGGCGTCGTCGGAGGCGTTTTCGCCCTCCCGCAGGATCCCGAGATCGATCAGCATCCTGCTAAGGATAAAGCGACCGAGCATGCTCTGTACAACGTTCGTGCGGTCGAGGCAGTCCATGCAGTTCGTGCGGACCACAGCCGTTTGTCTGTTCCTTACTTCGACTCCGTCGCCACTGCCGGGAAGGTCGACACCGCGGAAGTAGCCGTGCTGGATGACGGGCTCGCGGAGCTGCTCCATTAGCAGCTGCGCGCGGTGCCAGCGCAGCCCCTTTGTTTCGTTGTGGAAGTCGAAGTAGATGTAGTGCAGGCGGTCCAGCTCGTGCTTCTGCCGTTCGGGCTCGAGGATGTGGAATTTCTCGCGTGTGACGCGGTCCGCTTCTGTGTCTTCGGTTGGGGAGGAGACGAGGCTCTTGACCAGCTGCTCGTAGGCTTCTTTGACGCGCCGCTCCCGCCCTTTCTGGTTCACGAGGTTCACGAGCCAGTTGTCGCCGTAGAGTCGGATCTGCTCGTCGAAGTGCAGCTTTGCGGCTTGGGTCGCGCTTTCCACGCCGCGAATTTGGAGCGTGGGCGTGTATTTTAGGGTGTTGACTTCGGCCCAGTAGACAGGGACGCTGCCGCGAGTTTGAACGTAGGAGAGCACTTGGCGCTCCTGTGCTGCGGCGCCGCCGAGCTTGCTGTTCTGGTAGCCTAGGTCGCCTGCGAAGCCGCCGAGGCCGCTGGACGAGTCATCGTTGAGGATGATGGCTTGCTCGGTTTCATTGAAGTTGGAGACGTGGCCGTACTCGTCGATGCCGCGCGAGAAGTATCGGGTACCCGCACGATGTCTTGACCGCCGCGTGATCAGCACGAACGTCAACGGCTTCCCCTTGATCGACGTGTTCTTGATCTCCAGCATGCCGAACATCACCGGCAGTATATACGGGTCCATGCCAGGCTGCTGGCCCAGAGATTGCCGAAAGCCGTGCGCACTCCCGCCGCCAGTTCTGAAGTCTATGAGATCGGTCTGCACGAAGCGGTTCCAGAAGAAGCGGTCGTCGGTCCGTTTCCAGAGCGGCGCGGAGGTGTCGGACTCGGCCTGGCGCTGGAAGCTGTTGGTGAGGTCGAAGGAGTAGGAGAAGTACATGGGCCCGGTCTTGAGGAGGGTCTTGATCAGCGAGAGGTAGGTGTCTTCGTCTGGGTCGTGGAGAGGGCGTTCGCGTAGAGGGAGGAATTCGGTCGCGATCACTTTGTAGATCATGTGGCCTTTTAGTCGGCCCATGGGCTGCGCTTTCGTGATTACGACGATGTACTTGTCTGCACTTGGTGGGTTAGCTTCTGTAGTAGTACCTAACGTGATTTGTATTGTGGGACATACCCAGGCGCAGCTTGATAATCCCCAGAATACCCGCTACACTCGAGACTCGCTGTGTGCCCAGCAGCTTCCCATCATGCAGGCGCAGGTCTCCAGACGGCCGGTCAACCACCAACGTCGGCGAGGATGGGGAGGAAGGTGAGGAGAAGGCATAGTGGGAGGGCGAAGCGTGAACGTTGATGTCGCGGAAGGGAAAGGTTGGAGCCATAATAGGTCGCCAAAGCCGTTCAGCGGGCAGTGACAAGCTCAAGGAAGAGCTAGAGACAGTGACGAAAAGGCTGGTTATTGATCAATTGTTTTCACGAGCTGTACATGGCGGTGCTCGAATATCTTCGCGGATGGCTCCGCAGGGCTGGCGATAGGCGCGCTGGGGATGTGACGTGCGCGGGCAGAGTTTCGGGGTCGTCGCCTCAGGGTCCAAGGTGTCTATTTGGTGAGCAGTAGCTACCTACTTACTCCGTACCTACCTAGGTACCTCCAGGCATGTGGGCTCTACCACTCCAGCCTCTCCTCTGTCTGATAAATAGGTAGGACGAATCAAGGCGGTAGCAGTTGGCCTTGGCGATAGTTCCATAAATAGTTATGTGAGCCCCTTTATGTGAGCTGAACGGGCGTTACAACCCATCTAACTGTCTATCATCCACTCACTCCCGTCACTTCTATCGTCTCAAGTGCCTTTTGCCGACCACTCGTTTACACCTTGGAGTTTGTCTCAATTTACCGCACATATACCACGGCCGATAGCTCAAATGAAATATGATGTGCTGCTTCCAAGTCGGCGACAGATCAGACTCCTGACATTACAAGCCTCCAGGAGATTCAAGGACCCCATTCAGTGCAGCCTCCACACGATTTCTCTCGACAATGAGCCAGAGTTCTGGGCTCTTTCATATGTCTGGGGAAATCCATCCGTTACCGTGGATATTACGGTTGATGGCTCTCCAGTTGAAGCAACAACCAATCTTGCTTCCGCTCTGCGCCATATCAGACGTGCATTCGGTCAGGTCGTTATATGGGTCGATGCAGTCTGCATCAACCAGAAAGATGACGAGGAGAGAGGCAAGCAAGTCCAGATGATGGGCACCATCTACACAAAGGCCGCCAAGGTTATCGGATGGCTCGGTCCGGAGGCAGACAACAGCCGTCTCGCACTAGCTACCCTCCGAGGGATTGCCAGAGCGAAGATGGACTACATCCTGAGCATGTGTGCCGCTGGACGCTGGGACGACGTCGCACAGGCAACCAGCGCCGACGCCGAACGGAACCATCTAGGCTGGCTAAGAGAGGCGCCGCAACTAGGCCCGAAGTTCTGGTGGGGTGGGAATCTGCGGTCAGTCGGTCTGCTTATCAAGAGGGGAGACTGGAAACATCTGGCGTGGACGTTGTACCCCAAGTTCGCCGTGCTATCCCCGGCATGGAAAGCTATCAGGCACTTCTTTCAGCGCGACTACTGGATCCGTGTATGGATTCTACAAGAGTTTGCCCTGGCTACAAATCTTGTCCTGATGTGCGGCCACGATATCCTCGAACCCGAAGCAATCGAGTCGCTCTCACAGATGCTGAACACTCTGCATCTCTGCGAACTCGGACAACATCCGAAGTGGATGGACAGCGGCGCCTTCAGTGCTTTTAGTAATGACACCACCTGGAAGCCCGCCTACATGACCGTGATGCTCCGCAGCCAGCCTGATACGGATCGGCAGCTCCGGCATCTTGTGGCAGACTTCCAGGTCCTTGAGGCCACCAACCCACGAGACCGAATCTATGCGCTGCTTGGCCTCGCTGTTGACGCGATCGAGCCGAAATACGGTAGATCCGTCGTCGAGGTGTATTCGGAGTTTGCGGCGAAGTGGATAATGGAGGATAGGGACACCAGCATTTTGGCGCATGCTGAGCTCAGCGGTTATAGAGAGCGCAAGCTTTCCAAGCAAAGATCAGATCTGCCCTCATGGGTGCCGGATTGGGAGTCTGCAGCAGGAGAAATGGGTAAACTGTTCCGCTTTGGATCCAGGCTACAACACGGCAAAGGTTCCATGGATGAACTAGAACGGTATCGCGCCTCGCTGGATCGACCGTGTACATGGCGCGTGTCAGATGATGGCAAAGTTCTCTTCGCTCCGGGGCTCCATTTGGATGTCATCAGTTCTCTGGGGCCAGATCTGTCTCTTGGTGGAAGGGACAGGTTCCGGGAGTATTTCCTCCAGTACTCGCAGTTCGGCGACAGGAACTACCCCACTGGAATATCTAAAGCCGAGGCTCTCTTCCGCCTTTACCTGCTAGACGTGGACCTTTTCACACACGAGCGTCTCGATTGTCGCTCCCGTACCTACGCCCAACTGGCCTATGGATTCGTGTACGGGATCATCGCGCAATCCGATGCGGAGCCGACATTGAGCCAAGTAGAGGCCGCGGTTGCATTAGCCACGGAGCTCTCGGCTTTGTACCTAGAGGACGCCCTGGAAGGGGCAGCCGTTTACACAACAATGTTTGCCACACTCTTGGGTACTACCGACAGACTTGACGCCGCGCACGATGCCGCACGAGAAACTTTACAACTAGATCTCGTGAACTCTGCGAAGGATGCGGATAGTCTCCTCAAGATGCAGCACGGCATGATAGGCTGGATCAATCGTCGGAGCGTCTTCCAGACGGAGAAGGGCTATTTGGGCATTGGTCCGCAGGAAATGCAATCTGGAGACATTGTCACCGTGCTGGAGGGTTGCAACATGCCTGCGGTACTGCGACGGGTAGATTCGGACTACGTCTTTCTTGGACTCTGCTTCGTCTTAGGCTTGATGGACGGTGAGGGTTTCTCGATGCTGGAAGAGGGGGGAGCCGTGGCGGAAGAATTCGCCATTCGATGAGATCGATCTGCCTCGAGCCACAGAATTCTCGAACCGCCATCTGAGTGCTCGCCAGGCAAATAACGTTACCACGCCAATCTCATATGGGTATGGCGGGATGTGCACGACGGCGACAACAAGAGGACAACTGATTGATTAGTTACCCGCCGGCTACACATCCGCGCTGGAAAGTGGCTGTGCCGCCGATAGCCTATCCCAACTCAATCTCTTTCCTCACAGGTCCTGCCAGGCCCCAACCCGCCTTGTGAACTTGACCCAACCCGACCCTATAGGCTATGCCACCCTTTCGTTCTATCAGCATAACATTATACGCAGGTTCGTGGACCCCATCATCCACTCCGCCGTCCTGAACGGCGTCAATATACTCGTCCCATTTCGCCGGTAATACCCTGTGTTTAAGATTCGGCTCCAAAACTCCGGAAAGGACAATGAACTCGCAGGGTACTCCGTCCGCTCCAAGACGCGGACAGGACAACCGTGCATGGTCCGCGCGTGTGAGAGGCTGTTTGGACCTTGCCTGAACTTTTCGCCTCCACCTTGCTCCAAGTAGGCTTTCCGCTACCTCCCGGTCGAGAAGCACGCATCCGATGCATTCGCCTCTGTGGTAGATCCTGAAGACTGCTGAGTAGTTGCTCAGGTTCACGGCTCGATTTTCGACAAGCAGGATTGCAGAGTCGGTGGCGAAGCAGAGGACACCCTCTTCTGCAAAGGCGAGATGGGCATCCTCCGAGCACTGATCGCTTTAGTCAGTGAAACGTGAACATGAGCTCCTTTGTGAGTCCCTGTGCGTACACGCTTCGTACATGGGAGGATAAAGACCCGATAGGGCTGTCAAACAGTAGTTCTTAGAAGCAAGATGATTCTACGGGACGCCTACCTGAACCTCCGCAGCTTGGCCTCGATCTTCCCTGAAGCGCTCAAATACGGACACCCGTTGCTTGCTCTGAGGAAGCCTAACCGACCAACGCGTGATTACCCTGACATCCTCTACGAATTGTGGATCGTTCGCAAGCATTGTACCTAGGTTAAACTTCACCGGACCGATCCACCCAATCCAGGACCAACTTGGGAAGTTGCTTGACCTGCGGCTAGACGAACTTTCACGACGGCTCAATCGGCCTCCCGATCGCCACAGAAGGCCGTGTTCGAAGACACATGATCCTGGAGTGCCGCATATAAATCTTTCGTCGAAAGTCCTACTCATCAGATTTAGGATCCCAAAAACAGCGGGTATCACATCAGCCTGGAACGTCAGCTCACGATGGGTGTAAGCCGCAACGGCTGTCTCGTAATGCGTTGGAAAGTTCCTCCCAGCACTCTGTGCAGAGCCTTCCGGGAGCTCGAATCCCTCAATGTATTCCCTTGGAGCTCGGGGACCCCGGAAATCCTCCGAGACACATTCGGTTTCGCAAGAATAATACACCTGGAAAGGCGTGAAGACTAGAAGACGCTTTGAGAAGACATATTCCTGGAAAGTCCAGCCTCTAGTTGAATAGGAGAATCTATCCATGACCTTCACAAGCTCCGGGGCGGCGCTCACGAGCCGCATGCCCTGGATCTCCTCGACTACTTGCATGTGGCGTCTGCTACCAGGTCGAAAACATGGCAACCCTGCGTCTGCATGGTCGGCGCCAGCCGCGACGATGGTGAGCGCGGCGTTACAGTAGATCTTGTCCATGTGTCGAACTTGATCTATGTAGCTATCTTCATCGTCCTGACAAATGCAGATCGCATCGATCCAAGTGTAGCGCTCCCCCAGGGCACGTGTCGCGCCTATGGCGTCCTGGATTGTTCTGGGAAGAGTGACGCTTAGCAGACTGCCGGCTGTTTCCATACTACGCAGGTTGGCTTTTGTCAGCTTGAACAAAGGCATCCCGCCCCACATATACGACAAAGCCACGTAGTCGGGCTGCGGCGTCACTGCCCTGATGCAGTCATCTTCGACATCAACGAAGCGCATGGAGGTTGGCAGCGAGGCTCTCGTCCACAGCTTCACCTCTTTTCCGCAGAAGGTTCTGGATGGGTGCTCGCATTTCGCTCCGTGGATCCGCCGACAGTTCTGGTAGCTCAGCCTCATGAAATCGACGTCGCACTTATCGGGATTCACGTCCCATCCGAGGTTGTATACGCTCTCATCCAGACCTAGCAGATGGGCATCCTGACTGTGCAGTCTGAAAGCAGCCGGGTACATGCGTTTCTGTATCCGACCGGGCCTTGATCCGGCGTCCGGTGTAGCGAATGTGAGGGAGAGGTTCCAGTCCAGCCGCTTGCCAGATCTCGAAAGTAAAGTGTCCTCCCACCCAGTATAGCAGTGGATGTCGCGTAGGTCAACCACGGATTGGTCGTCACACGACTTGGTCGCATTGTATATCCGAACAATGAACCGACATAAATTGCAGTTTTGGTTGCCCAATATGGAATCTAGGCAGCCGAAGTCGATTCTTTTCGAAGTTGCGCGTGTTGATGGCGGCGTATATGGTCTCGGGTCCGGTGGCTGTATAAGCTGCTGGACAATATTTTTGCAGTAGCCGCAGCTGTGGCTGCTGTCTCCGCTAGGAAGAGCACAATATGCGTCCATTCGGCGTAGCCTCCGTTGCCCTCGAGATATCGCTAGCGTCGGAGCAATGGTCTAGTAATAGAGCAAGTCTTGTATGGAGTTTTATATCGTCTCAATATCAGCATTCGTCCAGTCAATCATGAGTTGAGAGCTCGTCAAACCGACACAATGATCATTGTAGTGTAGATGTATCAAGTAATAACTGTAGAACTCTACGGGAGGTGTTGTTATAAATAGATATTTGACGGCTGGACGTTGTAAATGTACTGCAATTACGCTGAGTGCTCCTGTTACTAGTACCACTCATCCAGATCGCAATGGAGGAGTGCATCCAGGCAGCCTTCATGCACGGGTTCGAGTTGAAGCCCAATTCGTTGACCCGTTTTCTTGTCTCTGAATCCTACGGCATCTCGCACGTGACCGTCGCCTTGCGGCCCTAGGAGATCCCTGTTGTTTTAGGGCATCAGCACAATCGCTCGTCGTCCGGTCCGTGCTTTCTCTTCCAAAGTGACCCATTGATGCTGCCCATGCATCGAAGCGATATCATCTGGTATCAGCCGTCAACATGCCAGGCGCCGAGGTGAGCCTTACGCTCAGCGTGTACGTTACACCTGACGATTTGCGGCGAACTCCATCCGTGACACTCCTTGACGTGCATCACACTTGACATCGCCGATAGAGAGTTGCACACCATAGGGTCTTGCAACACCCAGTCCCATCAGTAAGGGAGCGGCTGTCGCCGGGAACTACGTAGGTGGTAAAGAACCAATTATGTTTTGACCGTGCAAGATTCTATCGTGTGCAACACTCTATCGATGATGTTACCTTGTTATTGAGCTGGAATTATACGAAATCATGAACGGCTATTCGGCGGGAGCTCACCAAGCTAACTCCCTTACAACTACGTGCGAGTCTGTAACACACGTCTGAGCCAAAGTTTTGGTAACGATGATGTTGAGGGTCTTCGATCGTGACATCGCTAGTCACAGAGTACTGCTTGCGGGCGATAGAAGAAGCATGATGCAATGCGGCTTGTTGGCTGAGTATATATCACTGTCCTCTTTCTCACGTATCTTCTACCGTCAATATCCGCTTTTCTACCCACACGTACTTACCTGTCCAACGTCCAACTATCCAAGCCTCGTATCAACCGACCACATCGCGCAACATGGGTGACAAATTCCAGGAAGGCGACAGAGTTTCGTACAAGCCGGTCGGGGGCAAGTACTACACCGATGCTGCCTCCTCTTGTTTCCTACACCCTCTATTCCTAGCACTGTTTAGGATATTGACACTGTACTAACCTCTCCACAGGCCCCGACTCGAACACTTCAATCAGTACGGGAATCATCCTCTCAGTCCTCAAACAAGACACTGAGATGGATGGCCGCACGATGCACGCCAACCCAAATCATGTTCGCTATGAGGTATGCCTGCTTTGTTTAAGATCCTGATACGTGATATTTACTGACACTCACTTCAGATTGAGAACGTGAACACCGGCAAGGCGGCGGCCGTCTTTGAGGAGAACATCATTGAGGTGGTTGGCGACGACGAGGTTGTTAAGGGCCGGCCATAGTTAGGTGACGAGGGGGTTTGCTTGCTCTAGCGTAGATACCGCTTTGTGGTAAACTCACACATAACCGGCTGGTTATCCTTGACGAGATTTCTGAGCCTCTGATGTTAGACTTGAGAGAGGAATCTTGGAAGCTATCAGCTGTACTGAGCGAGGGCTCGCTGTAAACACTCAAAGAACACCCTCGTCAAGATATCAAACATGACGCGAGGTAGAATTACCTGACTTCTTAATAGCCATCCGTGAACTGTTGTGATGATAAGTACCTAACATCAAAAGCTTCAGCAGCAGTGCTATCAACAAAGAATGACCGCCCTCTCAGACCTGTGAGCAGACTCAAGTGCTTCGCCAAGCATAATATCGTCGTCGATTCGTCGAGGAAGCAATCCCTCACCAGAACCCCATAAACCGAGCCTTCCTCACGAAGTTTCTTGCCAATTGAGCGAACAATGAAAGGGATATTGCCACCATGCAGAACATATACCTCGTCACCAGGTCGTGTGCAAGGAGGTGCAAGGCTCATGTCGCCCTTCCTGGTGAGGAAGAGCCTTCGGTAAGCTGTGGCGGTGCCAACGGCCACATTGCTGGCCGGACTTCGCACTCGAGCACGCTCGTCGGATGTGAAGTAGCAACTTTTGCGGACTTCGCAGTCACGTGGTCCGACCCTTCGCATTCTTGGGATATTTGAATCGGGAGAAGGCCGCGGCGCTGATGGATCAATCGGGATAGCATCGCCCAGGATAGTTCGCCAAAAAGAAAGCCTAAAAGCCACGTTTCCGACGCGCGTGTGAACATCATCGCGCCAGTAATCAAGTACATTATTAATTCCCTCCCAAGACAGGTCACTTGCGAGTGTAAAAACGGCTGTTACGGTACCCACGAAGATGCCGTGTGTTCGTAGCATTGAGTTGCCGCAAGAGACAGCTACCGCAAACAAATCCTTCGATGCTTTGGCGAACATTGGCCATGGAGCACTCATCGCTCCATAAATGACCATGGCCCTGGAGGGGGTCATTATTCAAGGAGAATGTACTAGTTGTAATGTGGATGCAATCTTCCCATTCGCCTGGTTGATCGGCAAGAAGGCGGATCTGGTGAAGATCTGAATTAAGCGGTTGGTAGACAATACTTCGGGGCAGGTGCCGAGATCAGAGGTGAATCGATGAGAACGGGAAAGGAAGTCCTGCAAACGCCCGCAGGTAACCCATCAGTACCTAGGCACCTTAGCAACAGACACTACGGTAAGGCTCGAAGGAAAAGTTCGTGGCCGCATTCTAGCAAAGGAAACACGGCACTTGCACCCTTTGCAATCTGCACGTGACTCGCCCTGCAGACAGCCACAGCTCAGCCACATTTGCCGAGCCCTCGCTCGTCGTCACGCTTCTCTGCAACCACGAGCTCAATCAAGAGCTCTAACTCAACTACCAACCCCGTACACTTCCACAGCCACTTCTCTTACCACCGTAGACCTTCAACACCCTTTCGCGACCGCCTAGCTGCCTTGTTCACCACTGCCGCCTCTCGCCCAACAGCCCGCTTACAGCACCCCATCATGTCAGCCAGGATGCCACAAGGCGGTCGTCAAGGCGGCTCGCGCTTCGCCCAGTTCAAATTGGTCCTTCTGGGTATGCTACGCACACTATCCATGGGTGCGCCGTAACTCTGCTGACTGTCTTCGCAGGAGAGTCCGCTGTAGGAAAGGTTAGCAACCCGCACACGCTTCGTCACTGCCTAGCCCACTAATTCCCGCGAACAGAGTTCACTCGTACTCAGATTTGTCAAAGACCAGTTCGACGACTATCGAGAGTCAACAATCGGTGCCGCCTTCCTGACACAGACCATCGCCCTCGACGAGTCCACGACTGTCAAGTTCGAGATATGGGACACCGCTGGCCAAGAGCGCTACAAGTCCCTGGCACCCATGTACTACCGCAACGCCAACTGCGCCGTCGTAGTGTATGATATCACGCAAGCCGTGAGTGGACCAAAATCACCCGCCGTGTGTGCTGTCGCAGGTGCTAACAATCCCTTCCGTGCAGGCATCTCTAGACTTCAGAACTGGCGGCGGGAGTGCGCACGGCTTTCGGCAATCTCTGGGCCAGCAGCCTGGCATG
>Ga0115856_100600_pt2 | contig 12379 bp, 16 predicted proteins | sample InSIn4gowninarea_FD_83870 | JGI IMG/M metagenome (GOLD analysis project Ga0115856, IMG submission 83870)
GACAAAACAATCCTTTGATGATGTGGGCGGATTTTTTCGAGAAAAACTAGGTATCTCCTTTGTTGGTGTTTGTATGCGAGAAGGCACGACTGGTAAAGGAGAGATGCTGAGTTTTTTTGAGGACGACTTGCCAAAATTATTTCCGCTGATGGAGAAGGCTGACGTGATCATTGGTTTTAACTGTGACTCGTTTGATATGCCGACGTTTACAACCTACTACGATAAAGATATCGCAAAAATTCCAACATTAGACGTCATGATGCGGATTAAAAAAAGTGCAGGACACAGAATTGGCCTTGATGCTGTAGCCAAAGATACTCTAGGAATTGGAAAGTCTGGGGATGGTCTAGATGCGATTAAGTACTATAAATCTAAAAACTGGGCAGCGCTTGAAAAGTACTGTTTGCAAGACGTAGCTGTAACTCGAGACGTTTATGATTTTGGCCTACAAAAAGGCTTCGTAAAGTTTAAGAACAAGTGGAATCGTCTGATCGAGTGCCCGGTAGACTTTTCTTTTACTCCAAAAAAAGAGTCAGGCGAACAGATTTCTTTGTTCTAAAATGCTCAAAAGCTTAATTGCTTAACTGTTGATGTACTCAAGTGCTAATCTGCTTCATTGCTAAAAAATTAAATCGTGTACATTCGTCTTTAAGCATATAAGCCGTTCTGCCTTTAAGCAGTTCAGCCTGTCTTACCGTTTTCCACAGACCGGCCAAGCACCGATACCACCTTGTGAGATCTTCCAGGCAGTCGTACGGATAGCTTCTTCTGCGTTAAACCGCAATTCTGGGTTAGGGTCTAGGCCCATCTGTTTACGAGTGCCTACCCAAGTACTAGCAACATACTGGTACATACCGCCGTACAAGCCGTTTTTAGATACGACACCAGCGTTAAAATTTGATTCACACTTAGCAATAGCCTTTAGTTTTTCCCAAGATACACCGTACTCAGCTCCATACTTTTGAAACAGTGAGTCAAGCTCATGAGCAGGTAACTGAACAGCAGCTACAACTGGTTTAGGGCTTGGTTTAGGAGTTGGGACAACTGTAGGAATTGGACTAGGCTCAGTAGTTTTAATAACTGGCTCAATGCCTACCTTTAGCTCTGCTACAGCACCACTGGTAGCGACGGGATTTTTAGAAGGCTTCTGAATAGAGGCAGTTGTTGACTCCGGTGCGATTGTGATACTCAGAGCACCAGACTTTGTAGCAGTCTGTAAAATTTGACCACTTTGGCCAGCAACCGCATACTCAGGAGCGATAGTACTGTGCGCAGTAGAGATAGTAATAGATGGCGTAGTCGTGAGTGTACCTAGTACCTCTGATTTAACAGGAGTTTTAGCATACATGACACTGGTGGCGACGATAGACGCCATACCTAAAGACGATAGGAAGTTTTTTAGCATAATTGCCTTTTTTTGGAAATGTTGCCTGATGTTCACCTGCTCGTTATTCATGTCAGGTTTGGTAGGCAGAGAACTCATATTAGGCTTTTTAGACCGTTATTTTGAGTTCATATATAGATCAAAGTATATCAAATAAGTAGTGTTTTGTCAAGTGTTAAGCTTATTTTTTGCTTGAATTTCCAGGCTAAAAGGCCGCATTGTCATACCCGACTTGATCGGGGATCCAGAACTAATTGTACCGCTTGGTACAACGTACGACGTACGTGTTATTAACGCTCTTCACCAGCTGGCTCATAGTTCAAAAACGACAAAAAGAGAACATTGATAACCAGTTATCGATACCACTTTACAGTACACAAGCCAGTCCGAAAAAGCAAAGTATGCAAGTACGCTAGTAAGCCAGTTTCATGTTACTATATAGCTATGCAACTACATGAATACCAGGCTAAAGTCTGCTACACGGCTGCTGGACACTTAATAGTAGATGAGAAAATACTGCTGATAAAACACAAAAAACTCCAATCATGGCTTTCTCCAGGCGGGCATATTGATGAGAATGAGCTACCTCATCAGGCAGCAGAGCGAGAGTTCTTTGAAGAGAGCGGAGTAAAAGTTAGGGCAGTTTCATACAATCCAGTTCCTTTACAGTTTAAAGACGCTGAGTTGTTGCCACAACCCTTATTGATAAATCTCCATTGGGTATCTAAAGCTAACTATGATTCTAGATTCAAGATTAAAGATTCAAGAAGTAGGTCAGATACAAACACCGATACCGATACCAATACCATTAGTAATCCGTGGAAGAAAGGATGTGAACAACATCTGGGCTTTTTATATCTACTAGAACCTGTCGGTTCACTGGACTTTTATCAAAATGAAGAAGAAACAGACGGTATAGCCTGGTTTGGCCTAGACGAATTGGCAGATATCGAGATTCTCGAGAACGTTCGAAAAGAGATAGAGTACACTTTCAAGCTTAACCTTATCTAATTCTTACACAATTATCATTTTCCGAGTACATTTTGTAGCTAAGCTACTAGTAGTATTAATAATTATCTCGTTTATTGCGGGATGATCCCTCCTTTCGCGAAAAGAGGGATTGCAGAAAGTGTATATGGCTACAATTGTAAATAATCCAGGCAATGCTGGTGAAAGTAACAACGGTAGTGGCTTTTTGATGGGAGTAGTCCTATTAATAATTGTTGGATTACTCTTCTTCTACTTTGGGCTACCAGCTCTTAGACAAGCTACTCCTCAGCAAGATATTAATGTAGAAGTGCCACAACAAGCACCTTCTGATGTCAATGTTGATGTTCCAGATGAGATTGACGTGAATGTCACTAACCCTGATGATGCTCAGTAATTCTTGTAAAAGTCGTTGCAGCCATTAGCTCAAGGCATATACGCTTTGGCTAATGGCTGTTTGCGTGGTAAAATGCCCTTCATGAGTTTACAGATTTCAAACCTGAAGGTAGCAATTGATGATAAGCAGATTCTTAAGGGAATTGATCTAATCATTAATCCTGGAGAAGTGCATGCGGTGATGGGGCCAAATGGCTCTGGCAAGTCGACCTTAGCCTATACCTTGGCTGGGCATCCAGCTTATGAAATAACGAGTAATGATGCACGAGTAACAATTGACGAGGAGGATATTGTAGACAAAGCACCAGACGAGCGAGCCCAAGCTGGCTTGTTCTTGGCATTTCAGTATCCTGTAGAAGTGCCTGGTGTAAAAGTTCAGACATTCTTACGCCATGCGTATAATGCCAGATTTGCAGATCAACCAGATAAACTATTTGCAAAAGTAATCGAGTTCCGCCGTCACCTAGAAGCGTTGGCAGACGAGTTTCAAGTTAAACGTGAGCTTTTAACCCGTGGCTTAAACGAAGGTTTTAGTGGTGGAGAAAAAAAACGCCTTGAGATCTTGCAGATGGCGCTCCTCGAGCCAAAGTACGCAGTCTTGGACGAGACTGATTCTGGCCTTGATATCGACGCAATTCGTATCGTGGCGGAAGGTGTTAATAAAATTATCCAGAAACACAACACGGGTATCCTAGTGATCACTCATTATCAAAGAATTCTAGATTACCTAAAACCTAACTTTGTTCATGTTGTCGTTGATGGCTTGGTTGCAGAGAGTGGTGGACCTGAAATAGTTACTAAACTAGAAAAACAAGGATATGGGCAATTAACGAGTAACGAGCAACAATAATCTGTATGCAACACAGACTCACGGAAAACGTAAAACTACTGCAAAAAGTTTCTTTGTTCTATGAAGGGACAGTGCTTTTGCTAAAACGCTCAAGTGCAGAACACTCTCGCCCTGGTTGCTGGGACTTGCCAGGCGGAAACTCGGAGTGGCCAGCGACAGGGCAACAAGGCGACATGGGGACAGGGTTGCATATTCGGGATGTGATTCGAGAGGTGCAAGAAGAAACATCGATAGAGATTAAAAATTCAGAATTAAAAATTAATAATGTATCCTACCTTGAGACACATTTCGATGAAAAAAAGCAAATCTACTCGATAATCTTTGGTTGGCATGTCAGCCTAAATGAAAAACCAGAGGTGAAGTTGAGTCATGAACATACCGAGTATGCTTGGGTTGCTCTAAACGAAATAGATAATTATGACTTTGGTGCTAATGGTGGTTGGATTAAGGAAGTGATTACTAGTAAACAATAATTAGATGAGATCCCCGATGCAGGCTCATTCATTAATAAGAGTCGCATTACGTTCACTGCCTCCTCGAGGATGACAAACCGGAATATGGCAAGATTTGCAGCAAAACACACGAGTTTAGATGATCAAGTGCTGACTTCCGAGTATGAGCACGGCTATTCCTATTCTACAGATAGCTATTCTAAAGTCTTCGAGCCGGGTCTGACTAAAGAAACCGTCGAGGCTATCTCGCATATCAAAGAAGAGCCACAGTGGATGCTCGAGCATCGCTTGAAAGCCTACGAACAGTTTGTCTCAAAAGAGATGCCACGCTTTGGGGCAGATTTATCTGAAATAGAGTTTGATAAGATCCGCTACTACTTGCGGCCGACTGATGATCAAGTTGATTCATGGGATAAAGTACCTGCAGACGTCAAAGAGACATTCGACAAGCTCGGTATTCCAGAAGCGGAACAGAAAGTCTTGGCGGGCGTTAAGGCTCAGTATGATAGTGAGGTTGTCTACGGCTCACTGCATAACGTCTGGGCTAAACAGGGAGTAGTTTTTTTGTCGATGGACGAAGGTTTGAAGCAATACCCGGATCTCGTAAAAGAGTACTTTGGCAAAGTTATTCCTAGTGGTGATAATAAATTCGCGTCACTTAACAGTGCGGTTTGGTCTGGTGGTTCGTTTGTCTACGTGCCAAAAGGTGTGGAAGTGCAGATGCCACTCCAGGCTTACTTTAGAATTAATGCCGAGTTTGCCGGGCAGTTTGAGCGTACGCTGATTATTGTTGATGAAGGTGCAAAAGTGCACTACATCGAAGGTTGTACCGCCCCAAACTTCTCGTCTGGCTCGTTGCACTCCGCTGTAGTCGAGATCTTTGTGAAAAAAGGTGCTCGCTGCCAGTACACCACTATCCAGAACTGGTATAAAAATGTCTATAACCTAGTCACGAAACGTGCCTATGTAGAAGAAGAAGCAGAGATGATCTGGACTGACTTCAACATGGGCTCAAAAGTGACGATGAAGTATCCAAGCTTCATATTAGCCGGCAAGGGTGCTCGTGGTGAGACACTCTCGATGGCTTTAGCAGGAGCTGGTCAACATCAAGATACTGGTTCTAAAGCTATTCACCTGGCTCCTCACACCTCATCAACTATTATCTCTAAATCTATCTCTAAAGATGGCGGCCGCACGAGTTATCGCGGTTTGGTGAATGTCGGGCCAAAGGCATATAACTCACAAAATACCGTTATCTGTGATGCGTTACTCCTAGACGGTGAGTCGCGCTCTGACACTTATCCGGTAGATAGAATCTATAATTCTCATGTGGCTATTCAGCACGAGGCTACTGTCTCAAAAATTGGTGATGATCAGCTGTTTTACCTCATGAGTCGTGGCGTGACAGAAGAAGATGCCCGTAAAATGATTGTGAATGGTTTTGTGGATGATTTGGTCAAAAAGCTACCACTGGAGTATGCCGTGGAGATGAATAGACTTATTGACCACGAGATGGAGGGGAGTATTGGTTAAGTGTATATTTGCCGCGTGCCAACTCTCGTGATTATTAAATTCATTATAATATCACTACCGTAATGTCACGCTTACAAACATACACTTACTAAATTTGAAGGGGCAGAAGTAGCTAGGTTAAAAACGTCATCCTGAGCGAAGTCGAAGGATCTAAACAATATGCAAACATACACAGTACAAAAAAACGAGCACAGGGAAATCACAATCACAGAATCAGGTGAGTATTTGGTGGAGCTCGTGGGTCCTGGCGCAGAGGCAACTATTGGAGGGACGTTTCTAGCAGAAAATAGCGACCACATAGATATTCACCTGGTTATTCACCACAAAGCGCCAAATACGCTGGCTAACACAACGCTCAAAGGGGTTGGTCGGGATAGATCGAAGATCACTTTCTTGGGCCGTATTATTATCGATCCAGAGTGTGGTAACTCAAACTCGTTATTAACCGAGCGAATCTTATTGTTATCTGACACAGCTAGTGCTGATGCCATTCCAGAACTAGAAATTCTAACAGATGACGTGAAGTGTTCACACGCGGCGTCAGTAAGCCGTATTCCAGAAGAGCACATTTTTTACCTCATGAGCCGCGGAATTTCTAGAAAAGAAGCCGAGGAGATGGTGATCGAGGGGTTTTTAGAATCATCCAGTAACGAGTAGTATCATAAACCGTTTTGGCCGAACGGATAAAAGTTTGCTGCGCTTTACTTGTCCTGAATGTATTCTTCTATCTCTCCTGGAAAACACTGATAGTTGCGCAAAGTACCATCAGCATTAATCGCAGTAAGTGAGCTATTGATTATCTTCCAGTAACAATTATCGATTGCTAAGATACCGCCTTCAACTAAGTAATAAGAAGCAAATTCTAGCAAAGAATTCCTGAGGGAGGTTAATGGCTCTTGCATGCCACCAAATCGTGACACTAATGTCGGTGAGACGTTGTACCCAACACCCATAAGAAAACTAGTCTCAATGATAAGCAATTTATCTTGTAATGTGACATATTGATGTAACTTCTCATTATCGATGGCTAATAGCTGTAAAACATCACCATCATTTTCACCAATGTGTTCGTAAAGATGTAAGTCAATATCGAGTGAGTTCATAGGCTGTATGTCAAAATTAAGTACTCGGGCGCCTGTACTCCCAGCAAATCTTGGCAACCATGGTTGGAGATAACCATCTCCTGCATCGCCTCCACCACCTATTGAAATAATTAAATAATCTTTTAAATCTTTGTATAAAACGTCCGTGAGGCTTACTAGCAGACTTAATCGGTTTAAGCTTCTTTTTCGTGCATTCATTACAGCTTTTTCATGCTCGGAAATATCGCCATTTGGATTGTGAGCCATATGTAATATAACTGCATAAGAAAGCCATTCTGCCATAAATGGTTCTAACGTATCGGGGAATGGTGAAATTTCTTGTTCCATAGATGTAGTATACAGATAGTGAGTACTAATCCCGTAATCTTATAGCACTCGCTTATGCATGCGCGATATCGAAAAGAACTAGAGTGAGAAACTTTATAACTGACCTATTTCCATTTAAAACTCCAGCCGCAGAGACGTTGAATGGAGTTAATATTTTTCATATCTTAGTCATGAGTGGTTGAATTTCTTTATGAGTGGGTAAAAAGATTAAAATCAAGTTGAAAAGATATAGCTGAAGGCTTTCTAAGTTTAGGATATTTCGTGTGGCTTAAATAGAGATTCAATATATGGATCTAATTCAGGAGCAGTATCTGGTAAATTTGGCTTTAGTTTATTAAAATTTGTTGACCATAACCTATAGATAGTGCTACAGATTTTGTGAAAATGTAAGTCTTCTAAAAGTTCTCTACTACCTGAATGTACGTGGAAAAAATAAAATGTATTTTTATTAATGCGGTCACTATAAGCAGTTGCACCTAGTAATTTAGGATCAACAAATAAATTATGAGTAAATGACTCGTCTTTTCGTTGAGGCATACCGATGATAACTGCATCAGAAAAGTGACGTAGTTGCTTCACGCTTTGTGTTACAAATGCTACCTTATTTTCAATGGAAACATGAGCATTAGTAATAACTCTATGGGAAAGAGAGATAACTACAGGGCCGATAATTCTTTTATTTTTGTATAGGATCTCAAGACAAGCATGGATAGGGACTAGTTTACCTTCAATATTAGCAGTATAAATGGCTACATCTACTTTTGCACCAAGTCCGAGACATATTTCATGAATTTCAGCAATTCTTTCTGGACTAAACAGTTCAGTGACTACATTTGCTGGCAAGTATATATAGTCCGTATCTTTAAATACACGAGTACTTGCTTGCGATATGCGACTAAGTATATCGCCTCGATAATGTTCGATGGGGTAGGGAGATAACTCGAATGCTATCATACAATTATTGTAAATAGTTAGTCCTATAACTTATATTCTATCATAGTTTCACTCGATACTTCCGACAAAATAGCTCTCGGTGTTCCTTGGTTAACCCATACTTCTGAATAGCTTCTCTGTGTGTCTTTGTTCCGTACCCTGCATTCTTTTCCCAGCCATATTCTGGATGTTGTTGCGCTAAATTTGCCATCAGCTCATCACGATATGTTTTTGCAATAATGCTGGCTGCAGCTACAGAGTAGATCGTGCCGTCGGCTTTTGGTTGGTAGATAACGTATTGGTGCCGGTGCAGATCTCGGCATTGGTTAGAAAACTGAGCGATATCTTTATACGGTAAGCCATCTATTACTAATCGTGATTTGTTATTTGTTATTTGAAGTTCGGTGATAGCCTCAGAGATCGCATGCTGCAGTGCAAAGATGATTCCTTTTTCATTAATCAGCTCGACTGACCCACAGCCCACACTCCACACCCTACATTCTGACTTAATAGTATCTGAAATATTTTTTAATGATTTTTTAGGAATTTTTTTTGAGTCATTAATGCCAGAAATAGGTTTGTGCGTCTTATCAAAAACGACAGCGCCCACGATAACCGGTCCTGCTAGTGGGCCGCGACCGACTTCATCGATGCCGATGATGTAGTCAACTCCTTGATTCCACAACGTTTGTTCGTATGAAAGGTCTAACATAGTTGTCCTAGGGTTTATAATACAATTAATGACAAAAAAAGAGATAGAGAAAAAAGCACGTGAATGCTTAGAGCTGATTAATCTTGAGATCCCTGTGCCTGTTATCGAGATTGCCGAGAAGTTAGGTCTAGAGGTGCATGAAGTTGTGGCACCTGATGAAGAGAGTTTAAGTCAACTTAGCGTCGCTTTAGTTAAAAATGATAGACACTGGTTAATCTTGGTGAATGAGGAAGAGATTGCTACTCGCAAGCGTTTCGCTATTGCGCACGCTGTTGGTCACTTTCTACTACATCCTAAAAAAGAGAAGATCGACTCATTTGTTGCTGGAGAGACTATAGTTCTGAAAGATGTTTATGGTACAGAAGAAAAAGAAGCAAGTTACTTTGCCTTAGCATTACTAATGCCAACTCTAGAATTAAAGGAAGCCTGGCAAAAAACAAAAGATGCAGAGACGCTGTCCAAGCAGTTCTATGTCTCACAGGTTAGTCTGACTGCTCGTTTACAAGCGCTCAATCTGGTGGAGGGAGTGTTATGATCGATAAACTTCCTAAACCACAGTCACAAGCTCTGTTAAAACAAGTAGGCTTTAATGGTGGTACTCAGCTTTCCGACCAAGATCTAGAACGAGAGCGTGAGCTCCTTAATCTAGAACAGAGTAAGCAGCGCTTTGAGTTGGAGTCGGAACGTCTAAGACTCGACATGGCTTTAAAGCGCATGACGGCTGCGCGAGTCTTTACTTTTTTAGGAATCGAGACGTTACTCGTACTACTTATCGTCATACTGCAGGGGCTCGAACTTTTTGGTTTTGAGCTGCGCGACGCCACTCTTAATATCTTTGTGACGGCAACTATCATTCAAATCTCGACTATGGCAGTGATTATCACTAAACATTTATTTCCGACTGAGAACAAGAAAACTGATTAATAGTACACGATACCTTTGGCTACTCTGTAGCTGTCTACTACATCCCATTTGATTCTTTCTAGCGCCTGACGGACCATCTCTACTAACATCTCGAGAAGTCGACCAGAAAAATAATTATAATCTTGGCTTGTGCGTGCTGCAGTCTCAAGATAGTATCGGTGAAGCTCTGTATCTGATATCTTTCGCAACTGGATAACAATAGCTTGCATAAGTTGTTTGATCTGCTCAATATCTTCACTATCATACTGCGCTATAACCTCTTTCAAATATGCAGGTTCAGTTTGTAGTCTTACATAATCAATTGTGAAATCATGATATTTTTCAGGAAAAATGATGCGAAACGTATTAGAAATAGTTAATAATGTTGCTTCTTTACTTGAATCTAGCAGCTCCTGAAGCATTTTATTTGCTGGTACTTTACCAGCTCGTGTGACGAACTCCATTGAATCTGGAATAAATACTTCTTTCACTTTATGTATTTTATGTAACTTAGCAATTACTCGCGTAGTTTTGAGTACTTCTTGTCTCTTCATCTGTGCGCGGCTGTGCGCTAACGCCACTTTCTGTCTCGACGCCTGCCACAACAACATCTGACCATATAGACTCAGCTACCATTGTAACTGCTTTAATCTTAACGGGATTTGTAGAACCGACGACTATTTTCATAATAAATCCTTAATCATAACTCCCAAAGCCCAACGCTTTTCATTGTCTATTAATCACTGGTCATTATTAATTGTTAATTGTTAATTGTTGATTGTTAATAGATTCAAAGCCTTCTGCACTGCTTTTAACCCCAACATCAGGCACTTCACTCGCCCAACCGATATCTGATCAACTCCCACCAACTCTTCCATCTCTTCTTTTGAAAGATTTTGTATCTCAGCGATACTCATACCTTTAATTTTTTCTGATAATAAACTCATAGAAGCTTGACTGATAGCACAACCAACACCGGTCCATCTAATATCCAGTATCGAGTATCCAGTATCGTCTGTTTTGATAAAAACAGTAACTTCATCACCACAACTTGCATTTGTCTCTTCGACAACGACATCAGCATCTGGCAACTCACCATAATTCTGGGGGTTTTTTAGTTCATCAAGGATAGTTTCTTGGTATAGATTACTTGAGTTCATTATGAATAAGTATTATTAATAATTAATTTTTAATTTAAACTTTAAATACTTGTTTAACTTTAAGTAGACCAGTTATTAAAGCATCAATATCTTCTTTTGTGTTATAAACATTAAAACTAACTCGTGTCGTTGCTTGCCAACCAAAGTGAGTATGGAGTGGCATGGTGCAGTGGTGACCAGAACGAACGGCGACACCTTCACTGTCTAGAATCTGCGCTACGTCATGAGCATGAACACCGTCATAAAGAAATGCTACAGAGCCAATTCTATTCATTATTAATTTTGAATTATTAATTTTTATTGGTCCTGCAATAGTTACTTCCGGTATCCTACCAAGTCTTTCAAGTGCATAGGCTACAAGTTCTTGATCATGTTCATAAATCTTTTTCATGCCAATTTTCGAGAGGTACTTACAAGCAGCAGCCAAGCCGACTGCCGAGGCAACATCTGGTGTTCCCGCTGTAAATCGTTCAACTGCTTCATCGTGAAAATGAGTTCCATCAATTAAGACACTACTGATCATTCCGCCACCAAAGAGCCATGGTTTAAACTCGTTTGACTGAAGTAACGACTTACGCACCAGTAACCCACCACTACCCATCGGCCCAAGCATCTTGTGGCCACTAAAAGCAAAAAAATCGATATCTAACTTCTTGAAATCAATTGGCATGTGCGGTGCTGACTGTGCACCATCAATCAGGATCTTTGGTCTAGTTTTTTTGTCTGGGAAATGCTGTTTTACTAATGTAACAACTTCATCAATTGGATTATGTGTACCCAATGCATTTGAAACATGAACTAACGAGATCATTTTTAATTGTTCATTATTAATTATTAATTGTTCTTTAAGATGATCTAGATTTAAAGTACCGTCATTATTGATATCAATAAATATAAGCTTAGCATTGACTCTATTAGCTGCCTCTTGCCACATCACGATGTTCGAGTGATGCTCCATTAGAGTCGTCAGGATTACATCACCTTCCTTCAGAGTATGTTCTAACCAACCGTAACAAACGCTGTTAATTGCTTCTGTTGTATTGCGAACAAGAATAAGTTCGTCATCTTCTGCTCCAAAAAAATCTGCGATCACCTTTCTGCTTTCGCGCCATACAGTTGTACTTTCATCAGATAACGTATGCACCCCACGATGTACATTGGCATTGTGGTTTTTGTAGTAATTTGAGATTGCATCTATTACTTGAACGGGTTTTTGTGAAGTAGCTGCACTATCAAGATAGACTAATGGAGTACCATTAATGGTTCGCTGTAAAATTGGAAAGTCATTTTTATCTGCTATCATACGTGTATTGTAACAAATAAACTAAACTGTCATGGCAAGAGAAAGAAATACTCCCGATCAACAACCCAGACTGCACAAAAAAGATCTTGATACTTCAAATCAGCTATTCTGGGCGTATTTAGAGGGTAACGCATTGTTTCCACAGATAATAAACGGCATTGGAATTTTTTTAGCTACAAAAGTACTCGAACAAGGATGGAGCGAAGATACTATTTCTGCCTTAGAAAATCTTCAGATGGGTGAACAAGAAGTACTCAAAACTACGCGAGTAATTGCTAAGTTACATAAAATACATAAAGTGAAAGAAGTATTTATTCCAGATTCAATGGAGTTCGT
>Ga0115856_100670_pt1 | contig 12371 bp, 5 predicted proteins | sample InSIn4gowninarea_FD_83870 | JGI IMG/M metagenome (GOLD analysis project Ga0115856, IMG submission 83870)
GCAGAATCATTCTCAGATCCGTTAATACTAAAATTTGAATCCAAGTCACTTCTGATTCCGATTATATTGCAAAACATTTATGTGCTTTTCGTGTAGAACGACACATCGAAAACATTTTTCTAATCTGTGAAAAAAGAAGGAAAATAATTAGTTTTAGTTTCTATTATTGTAATTAGTATGAACAATTAACAAATGCAAAATACAGGGTTAAAGAACTCCTAAGTTTAAAAATTCGTATCGAATCAAATAAAAATATCGATAAGAAATAATATCGCATCAACTAGGTCAACTCAGTTAATTTTGAATAAGTCAGTATCTCATTATATTTCATTTACATCAGTTTTTTAACCATTGGAAAATGGTTTTTGCTTTTTGTGTTGGATCAAGTGTCTTACCACTTTTATTCGATCGTTGATTGGTGACTTCAAATTTTTCCATATTTTTGATTGGTGAAGATTATTTTTACTTTCGTGTGAATAAAATGGACGTTGAATTTTAGAAACACAAATTAATGGGGAGTTTAGTTGTTTTTCTATATTTTTCATGAATAAAATATTTTTTCAACACGGTGGAGATACGAAATGGGGTGTTCTAGTGCAGAAAATGACGGGGATCAGAAGCTCAGTGGCAAACATTTTATTTTTAATTTAGAAAAGAGATATTAATTTTTAATGCACATCTGTGCTTCCCAATATTGAATCTGGCAACAAGATTGACAAAATCATTTACTCTTTGATGCCATGGAAGCGGTTTTCCTTACGGTCGTAGAAGCAGACGATCATAAAAATCAACGCAGTGTTAATTATTTTTCTACATTTTCCATAAAAATATAAACAAATAAACAAAAAAGTTTTTTGCAGGTTACTGTTGCAAACATCATTTCATCATTTTCCAATGGTTAAACTGGATTACCGGCACCGACACGGTTCCAAGGTCTTTATAATATTTGTTTTTTATTTGTTTTTTTCAACAGTTGTCAGTGTTGCGCGTCGAACTTCAACCAGCGTAGCCCACGCTCGCACAGCTAGTGCTATACAATAGTAACGCCCCAACAGAAGGTTCAATGACTAAACATTTGGCTTGTACAAATTGTAGCTGTTACTATTGTACAGCGGAACTTTCTATGGGAGCATCATGGCAATGCATATAAGAACATAAACACTTGTCAATGGCTAAGTTCAGGGGGGTGGGGAACCTCCGGCAAAGTGTGTTTAAAGTCATTTTTTTGGTCGGCCACGCGAGACTGTAGAGAACGCACATAGAATTCGCACTTCTTGTCAAAAACGTCCAAAGAAAGCTTGAGCAGAATTATCTGCTGTCTTTATAAACGCTGAACCATTTCAGAATAAATATCAAAATACGTACTAACATTAAGCACCCTAATTATACTAATAAAAGTCTGGAATTTAATTAACTTATCAACGTTCTTCGTCTGCTCATCCCTTCCTGAATCACAGCCTCATTTTCCCCTTCCCTCCACCTCATACGGGTTCCCACCTATACATGCCGCAAACGTTAAATTACAACAGAACTTTTTCCCCGTTCCCTTACACACCTCTCTCAATAGATGAAAAGCCGCTATATACAAACGGTTACAATTGCCAGGATGCCAATGTGTGTTGCCTCGTAGGGGAGGGAGGGAAATTTCTTCATTAAACGCCCAATTGAGTTTCCCCAGTTTTCCCGGCCTTTGCTATGAAAAGGGAATTAAAGACAGTCTAATTAGACCTCTTAAAGGGAAGACGCGGTGGTTAAAAGACGTGCGGGCGTCAATTCGGTGGATGAAAACGGGGAGGGGGGAGAGTTTTCTGCAGACGACTCTCTTTCGTTCGTTGGTTCCATCGTTCCGAAGCAGATGTTTTGATAAGCGCGCAAGTGATTTGGTTTTTCGTTACTTGATGCGTTGGGCGTTGTGTGAAAATCATTAAAAGTGTATCAGAAAGCATAGATTCATAAGGATTTTTTTTTTGTAATGTTGTTTAGAAGAGGTGGCATCGTTAGGAAAGAAAGAGAAGCTAAGCAATCATGTATGTTTATAAGTGTCTTGATAGGTTGGTTCGGGCCACGGCATGCTCCTGCATCCACTTCCCTTTCGGGAGCATGACAGTTGAATGAGCATGCCCTTGATAGGTTGGTGTCTTCAAAGTACCGGATTTTAGGTAGCTACTCCTATGCTCTTCTGGCAACCATAGCGGTTAAATGTTAATTTTAGTTGCTTTATCTTTATTGTAGTTGTTGCTGTCATATCCATTTTCTGTTAACATTTGATAGAAAGTGGGGGCCTTCCTTTTTTAGGAAAGCTTCAGTGGGTGGAAATCCTACTTCTACTCGGATGTTTGGATCGCTTAATTTTCAGATGAGAGATCTTTACCTGGGTTGGCTCCCTCAGTAGTAGTTTGGAACATGATGGGCATTGGACACGGTAGATTTTCAAGGTGGCCACAGAAAAACTGATTTTTTAATTCCCTGATTTTTCCCTGATAATTCCAGGTTTTACATACGCATTCCAGGTTTTTAGTGCCAAATGTTTATCGACTTTTTTTTTTTCTTTTTAACTACCAGATCCTCTTTTATTTTAATTTAAATACAGAAACTATGCATACACTTTGCACTTAGAATACACAAAAAAAAATAATAAAAATAAATAAATAAATAAATAAATATTTGCATTAAAAAAATACTAATTTAAACTTGTTTCCTTTAGTCAAGTACTAAATTTAGTTGTATTTCAAAAAGGGAGCGGAGGTTTGTATAAAGTTCGTAAACTCAAAATATATTTTCAAATAGCACATGAATAAAACGATTTAAAAATAATTCATACACAATCAAGGAACTTTTAGAGAAGTTCCGAAATACAAAATTGCAAAACGTTTCTATAATGTTTCACCGATTTTGTAATTTACTATGCTAAATAACAAATGCAATACTTTAACGCTCCATTAAAAGGAGTCAAAGTTCAGCATTTCATTATGTAACATAAAAGAAATGTTTACTAAACGTACATTTCTCTTGCAGCTGTATGATAAAAAAAGCTTACAAGATATTGGTAGTTATAAAAAAAACTGATATCTCGTTTTTAAACATTTTACTCTCTAAAAGCATCTACTATATAAACATTTTCTTAGCCATTTCAGCTTCTAAAATTTTTTGTATGGTGATATCAATTTTTTTTCTTTAACATTTGAGTACTTCTTTTCTCTTTCTTTCTAAAATCCTCAGTTTATTGAGATCTAACATTTCTATATGACACAAGAATTTGCAAATTGCATTATTTTCAATGGTTACATTTTTACAGCATGAAATGTATCCCAAATAATGTTTTGTGGCACCAAAGCTTTTACATGTTACAATCCAGTTCACTGTAGGATGATACATGTCAAAACAAGGTCGGCTCGAGTTCGTGAAAACAATTATGATGCGTAATAAGTATTAACATGAAACATTCCCTGAGTTTCCTCAGATTTCACTGATATTTCCCTGATATTTCCCGGTATTCCCGGTTTTCCAGATCTGTGGCCACCCTGATTTTACATGCACCGGCTCCCACTAGCGTACACGGTCCCGCGCAGAAACCAGCCGGAGACATGTATTCAGCTTCCCAAGTACTGACCGAAACTTTTGCTGCCTTACTTTTGGTGTTCTACTGAGAATCGAGCAGCTAAAAACTGGTCTAAGTCAGGTAATTTTACTTTTACAGATAGGTTTAAATTATGTTATAAAAGAGCTTGAATGCCATGCAGTACAGAATGTACCAACTATAGTATTAATAAGAATACTTGGCGTGACATTTATTTACTAGTACGACATTTGTATGCTAAATTTGTATCGTAAATGCTATTTAGTTTATCCGAATACTTATGATTACATATAGGATCTGAAGTGGCAGGTAATGAAATGTTGCTTTACTGAACCGAACGCGAAGCTGTCCGATAATATGAATCTGACCTGATCGCTGCAGAGTAATGGGTCATGGTGGCCAGGGTTCCCACCCTTACTAAACAAAAAAATTTCAAAACTTTTCAAGGACTTTTCAAGGATCGAAAATAATTTTCAAGGACGTATAAAATATATTAATTAAAACTGATAACTAATTTAATGTATTTCCTCAACTGCAGTGGGTAAAAAGACGACTACGATACATCCTCCCTGAGCTAAGTGAGAATAAAAATTGCCATCGCAATGTTTGAAAATATATTTCAATCATGTCGATTAATTGAGTCGTTTCGGGAAGTGGTTTATTTGCATTATGGTTGCAGTTAGCAGTTGAACGATTGCCCGGGAATTAACGGGCCTTTTGGATCGTCTGCTTTAATTGCGATGAGGGAAACGAAAAAATGGGTGTATGAGCTTCGATATTCAATTTGAATTGAACCATGACGTCACAGGTCAAAAGAAATTGCTACTGAACACATTACATCAGAGATCAGATAATTTTTAATTAAACCGGCTTAAAAAATAATAGGAAGGATATTTCTTTGCTTTTTTTTCGAAATGAGTTTTTTAAAATTTGAAATACAGTTTTTAATCGAGTTTTTTTGATCGAAGGAAATTTGATGTATATTCTAAATTTCAATTTGTAACGCATTTTCGAATAACTTATTGAATATGTACTAAATATAAAAAAAGTTTGAAAACTAATAAACGTGAATAAAACTAGTACTTTAAATAAAATTAAACTAATGAAATTCTTACATTATTTCAGAAAATGTTCTGTTTCCAATGAACAATATTTATGAGGAATTCAATCATAGAATTTTTGTCTAACAATGACTGTGATGTAACAGAAGTAAAATGGTAAATAAAATAGCAATGGTAAGTAAAATAGCAGATATTTTGGATTCTGTTTATATTTATACGGTTTAGCAGTAGTATTGAAGTTGGCCACTTAATAATGTGTGTTCCATTTTCCACATTTTTTCTCTTTTTTCCTTAATTTTTTCTTTTTCTGTCGATAGACGGCGCTAGTTGTCCCATCAAGTCATGTTTATTAGGCACCGCCTCTTTCTCTCCCCCTTTTCTCCCATTCTATAAGACCTTCCTGTCTCTCGGACCAATAGCTAAATTACAGATATATAGTTTCAGTTAGAACAATGTTTCTATTGACGAAAAGATTCATATTACATGCTGTTTGAATCCATAACTGTATTTATTTAAAAATTACGAAACCTAATATTTTATACAGCCCCCTGGACCTATAAATCAGATTTAGTAAAATATTCTTTGTCGTCTAACAAATAAAACATTCAAGGTTTTACATTCTTAAGAATTTAACACCAAAAATTCCATTCTTATACGATTAAAACTGGCCGAGTCATACAACTTTGAATTTCACAAGTTTTAGACATTTTCTTTATTTGTGGAAGCAAGCTATAAAGTGCCCATAAATAAAAGTAAATCATGCCGATATGTAAATAATTGTAATAATTGTCGACTAAAACACATTTGTATATGACCCCCTACACGAAAACGTTTATACTTTAAAATAGTATAAGTCAACCAATTTTAACTTATAAATAATAGGTTCACTGTTTTATGCATTATTTAACCAAGAATATCTTATTAAATATTACTTATAAGATCTTGGGCTGTATAAAAATTTAGATTTCGTAATAAGAATCAGTAACAAAATACTTGTGGAGCTAAATTAGTCAGCTTACTTTATCAGAATTAAGAACAAAATAATGTACTTTAAACCAAGTTAGTCAAGTCATTTATATAATCAGAATCAATAAAAAGTACTTTACTTGAATTTAAGTTAATCAAGTTATTTTATCAGAACAATTTACTTTTAGCTAAGTTAGTCAAGTTACTTAATCTTAAATTATTCGAAAAAAAAAAAAAACCCCTATGCATACATTCGGAAGCATACTTCCAAAAATTTCAAATTAACCTAAAGATACAACGCCAAATAGACGGCGAACATTTACCAAAGTTCAATCGGGCCTACCCCACAATATCAAAATCGCATTACGAACCAATTTGTGTTCGTCGCCAAGCGCGCCAAACCCGCTCTTAATGTTTTAAAATGTAGCCTCGGAAAGAGGGGAGTCGATCTCTGAGAATAATGATATCAATTTCGAAGCATCAAGCCACGTGACAAGGACGTAAATGAGCAATAAAAAATAAAAAAAACTGCATTGGGATACATTTTGGAACCCCATTTACATGGGTCTCATCCAACAACCACGTTTCCCAGGCAATGGTTATATTTGCCCTAGAGAGCACAACTTGAAATTTATCCCCTATGCAGATACATGCGGCGAGTTACTCGACAATGCCGCTAGGGTGAAAATAGAGGTGATGCCACGCAAGGAAATGGTAACTTTTTCTCCAGATTCGAAATCTCCTTTTTATATTTATATTCGAAGAGCTTTCTTATTTTTTTATCTTTCAAGAAAGGGGGTAGACGTCTCTCTTATTCTTTTTTTTCTTTTCCTCCCTGGATTTATTTTATTTCTCCCTCTCTTTCTGCCCTTGCGTTCTTCCTTTTTTGCCGGTTGCTGCATCTTCTTTCCCCGACTTTAAGTAGATATAGGGTTGCCTCAATTCGAGCTAAAAGCCAGTTCGGAAACGCGCTCGCTAAACTGTTTAGAATTACGAAACAGGAGATTTGAGCGAAGGTCTTTACTTTAGAGCTTAGAGAATGAGATAGTAAAAAGGGAAAAAGAAATATGGAAACAAAAAACTGAAAAAAAGTAAGCAATTAAAATGTTTTAAGCAATGTTGTTACAGTACGTCTAACAAAAAAACCCTGACTTTTCCTGAATTCAGATATACAGTGGAACACCGTTGAAAAGCGATTCGGTCAAAAATAACAAAATATGTTTTGCTGTAAGCAATTTTAAACATCCTTTAATACAAATTTTATTAATAAATTACAAATTTAAGCTTTAAAATATTGTTTTGTTACATATATAACTGTAATTTTATTTGTTTTCTTTTTTAAAAAACTTATTTTTCACAGATTTTGCTTATACGTTTTTTTTTGTTGGCCCCTTGAAAAACGTATAACCGGTGTTTCACTGTATTTTTTATAAATTTTCCTGATTTGATTATTATAGCTCTCATGATCATCATCTGATTACAAGGCATCTTTCAACTTTATGAAAATCAATTTAGTTTACAATGGGTAGAATTCCTATTCTAAATACACTACTTTGTTTGAAACATTCCCTTATAAACCATTATTATTTTTTGTACAGAAATTTTTAGAAGAGCTATATTGTTATTTAACCACTTATTCTTCATAACCATATACATAATCAGCAAAATGTTTTTACCACTTTTATACTTTTATCCGTTTAAAATCTTTCATAAAAATGAAAAACGCAAAAAATCCAAAAAATTGACAATAAGCAATTCTACTTTAGAAAATAAGTCTTCTTATTCAAACACTTATTTAAAATGCAACTTTCTGAATGTAGTCCGTCCCAAACTAAAGGTCTGTAAAATAATGAGTATAAATGTAAAATAAATAATTGACTACTGGAGAGAATAAATATCCATTTGTTAAAAATAAAGAGTTATTTTACATGCTGATATATCGATATATTAATTAAATAATTAGCACTAGGAAAATGAAAATTTGAATACAGGATGGAAAAAGATTGCATCTGAATGTTGAGCAGACACTTGTTTTCATCATTCTGAGTCTTCTTAAATTTCCCTGACTTTCAAGATACATGTTTTCACAAATTCCCTGATATTTCCCTTATTCTTTTGTTCTGTCGTCATCCTGTCAAATCATAAAACTTCTTTTTTGTAATAAATTCTTATTTAGATCTGCAAAACTATTAAAGAACAAATCTAAACATTTAAAGATAAACTTGTGAAATTATTAATTATGGCGCATATACCTCAATTTACCAAATAACATCTTATCGAATTAATGCTTTGACAAATTCATATTTTTCTACATTTATACCCACCAAACTGAAATTAATTGTCAGATTGTCAAAATAACCTATAAAGAATCTTTAATGTTGCATACATACATTAGGTTAGCACGTTTCAAAGACAAATGTCTACAGCAGAGTTCCTCCAAGAGAAGGAAACATATTACAAGAGTACATTTTATAAATGTCTGACAATATTAGGTTTATCTGTAAAAAGAAAAAATATATCTATTAAGCATTAATGACCTTTGGAATTCATAATCGCTAGTTCGTATGACTGAAAACACAGATGCCAATATACTTCTCAGATTAGCCGAAATGTTATTGATTCTGAGGGAATGTTGTCAACAATATGCGAAACAATCTGTTGTGACAGCCACGTTGTCAGTGAAGTATATAAGCTTCCATGACTCACGACCCTACGACGATCGTTTTAGATTTTAGACCAACAAATAAAGGCCTTTAACTAATTCGCATTTGATTCCATAAAAACAGATACTTCGATACCAATCTAGACTGCAGCTGCAATTGGTGGTACAGTTGTGGTTTCGAATACTATCCATCGTACAACTGAAACAATTTTTAACTGTAAGAAAATGCATAGCGACTCTGGATGAGCATGCATTGGTTAATGGCGATGTGACCTATTGAACAGCTAAAGTAAATCGCAAAATCTCAAAGTGTTTCAGCATGCGAAACTGTAGCTTGCGTCAAGAGCAAAAAGTAATCATCTTATTGGCCACGCATAACATATTTAGGGGGAGTACTGTAGCGGCAGTCTCATTTTTTATTTTCTGTCAGGTTTCGCTCTCTATTTCTGGGGCCCGTGATATTTCCGGGCTGTAGTATTTAAACTGACACGGTAAAAAGATTAAAAACAACCATTTCGCAGCCCGTAAATCTTTTTATTTAGAGTATAAAATGTTTATTTGTGTAATACGTATTTTATTATTTTACTTCACTAAGCACATGATTTATGTTCAGTGAGAAAATATGTTGTAATAATAATTATTAAAATAATGTTTATGCTATATAATCGGAATCAGAAGTGACTTGGATTCAAATTTTAGTATTAACGGATCTGAGAATGATTCTGCAACAATTGATTTTTTATAAACGTTCGGAGATTAAACTTGACAGCCAGGATGATGACGCTGTATTGTTGCCTGGTCGAGTATAGATTAAAATTATGTATATTTAATTTTCTTATGCACAGGTTCTACATAACTCATTTTTATTGTTTTAAAACAGGATTTGTCATAGTTACCTACTTACACGATAATTAACATTCTGTCAAAATTATCATGAATATTGGCGTTTGATATTTCAAGCTAAAAAACAATCCAAAAACTAAAAATGAATGCCTTTATTTTTTATACACTTATTATTAAATAGTTTCCTTTAATAAAATAAAAAGGTACTTTTATGGCGATTTTCATGAAAACAATACGATCGCTAAGGGGTTAAAACATTTAAAAAAATCATATGTATGATTGCAAACAAATTTGTAAGATCGTCCGATAAATACTCGTATATAACAATAAAAATTGGTACTAAAAAACTCGCCAAATTGGCGAAATCTCTGCAAACTAGAATACTTTCCACAGGTTACGGTTAACCCGAAAGAGCATCCACGATGCGTAACCATGGCGACGAGTGATGCCGGAGAGCTCACAGCAAAGAAGGCGTGGTGATCATTAGCATCGATTCGTTTCGGACAGGGGGGGGGGGGTCCCGACCATCCACACTTGGGATAGATACCCCTCCTGCAGACGTTCGCCACGTGGAAGGTCGGCCTTTTCATTCCTCGGAAGGGTCTCAGATTGAAGTAGGTTTAATCTTAACAATAGAATTTTTGCATTAAATTTAGAATTTAGACCAAATCTGAAATGCATATCAAAATCGTATGGGATACAATACGACATATACTCTCCTAGACAGATGTGTTTGAGGAATATATGAATGATGTTGTGAAAGCAAGGTTTACGAAATATTGATTTGTTGCTTTTGTTTTGCTATTAAGATTATCCTTAGTTTACAACAGAGTCTTCGGCAACCGATGACTACATTAAAATAAGCAATGGAAAAGTCACAAAAAATACGACGACTTTGATATGACACACTTTAAATATTAAATAATCAATGAGTATTGAATAATTTTTTATACGTTTTCAAGGTATACAACAATAAATGTGTTAATATGACGAATTAAATGGTAAAGTTAGTCCATCATGAGTTGGTGTTTGTGACGTAAGTTACGTGGCATGAACAGAGCCATTTCTGGCTATTTAGCGAAAGAATATCGAAAGAGAAAATTAAATTAGGTTTATTAGGATAAGCTAACCACCATAATCTCCTTTCTGACCTTTTGCTATATTGCAGAAAATAACTCTCTTAATCACCTCTCGCCGCTGGTTGGCACGCGGGATTGAGTACGCTAAAGGGAGCTAGTGCGCGTAAAATCTGTCGTGGCTCCAATGTACTCCATGTCTCAATTATACCTCTGGGGGTGCCAAGCCAGGTGACGATCTCTCATCTGGAAGTTGGTTCAAAATTAAGAGATCCAATATCTGAGCAGAAGTCAGACTTCCACACACTGGGGCTCGCCTAAAAATGGAAGCCGCCCCCTCTTTCCATTGCCTGTCAAAAGGAATGGGCACGACAACAACAACAACAACAACTTTCTCAATACCACGTGACTATTACGTCACAAGCGCCCAATTCGTGATGGGCAGACAAACCCTCTGAATAGGGATTAAGCTACAAAAAACGTTTTTTCGGTTGTTTTCATAACAGTAGCTTCAAAAATGAAAGTACTCGTATTTTCCTAGTTTTCCTTTCAAAATTACATACGTTGGGTGAGTAATGGGGGAAAAAGCTTTATTAAATACTAGTCGTCTGGCTTTTACATGTACCAGAACGTATAAAATACACATGGTCATTATCTATATAAGGTTTCGGCATCAAATTTGGCTGCAGATTTCCGAGACTAAACTCCAATAGGCTTATTACTGTATAATACCCATATCGTTCCATTAAATTAATGGTTTGCCTCAAAAATTTGCCGTAAAACGATGTTTACTGAGAAAAAGCAAACTACAGATTTCGCTACAACACACACTAAAGTCGAAGATGACTAAAAGGGTAGCAGATCAGCCGAATGGTTTGGGAAGGGGTGATCTAATTGTGCCATTAATCATACGTGAGAGGGTTTATTGGCAACTACAGATGGACATCTTGCGTCGATACCCATCGAATGCAACGCGGAGCGCGGGAAAAGTGAAAATGAATGGGTTGGGAAGTGTATGATTCACCCTTTCTGCAGTGATCATAGTATTGGGACTTCAAGCGTCTTTGAGGGCTTGAGAGAAATTGATGGGGTTTTAGGCCAGCATTTTTAAAGATATTGCATTATACCAGTAGAGAAACCTATATATTGTACTTTATATTGGGGTATTGCTAGATAAACAAGCTTTATTCAAAAAGCCTTGAACCGAACTAAATGATTTTCTACGATTTTATCTTGCATGAAAAGTATTTTTTACGTTTTTATCATAACGTAACATTTGTATGATAGTCATGACTTAGGCAATCTATATGTCTAAGTCACGATTTATATCAAGTCACTAAGATAAAGTCATCTTAGTGACTTGATACAAATCGTGTCCGTGTAAAGTCACAGTGTACCGTACGTCCGACTGTTTACTATGATAGCTGCAGATGCACTGCTCAATTCCCATATTAAAATTAATACCGACATCAAAAAATAATGATAAAATAATGAAAATGCTTCTTAGGTTTAGAGTGTTAAAATACATTCCAACCTAATTCTATCGTTAACTATTGGAAAATGGTTATTCTGATGTTGAAAGAAATGTCGTTGAAATTTTATTCGATCGCTGATTAAAGGATTCAATTTTTTTTTCTCTTGTGTGGATAAAATTGACGTTGACTTTTTTTCACCTTGATACCATTGCAACCGTATTGTTACGATCAATGAAACAGAGGAAAAAATGCACAAGTTAATGAGGAGTTTAGTTGTTTTTCTATATTTTTCATGAATAAAATATTATTTTAACACGATGGGGATGCGAAAATGGGTGTTCTAGTGTAGACATTTACGGGGAGAGAAACTCAGTGGCAAACATTTAATTGTTAATTTAGAAACGAGATTTTAAATTCAATGCACATTTCAGCTGGTCAATCTTCAATCTGGAAACACGATTCTCAAAACCATTAATTATCAGATGTTATGACAACGATTTTGCTTACGATAGTAGAAGCAGACGATAATAAAAATCAACGCAGTTTAGTTGTTTTTCTACATTTTTCATAAAAAAATAAACAAAAAAACCGTTTTGTAGCTTAATCCCTATTCAGAGGGTTTGTCTGCCCATCACGAATTGGGCGCTTGTGACGTAATAGTCACGTGGTATTGAGAAAGTTGTTGTTGTTGTTGTTGTCGTGCCCATTCCT
>Ga0115856_100671_pt1 | contig 12364 bp, 14 predicted proteins | sample InSIn4gowninarea_FD_83870 | JGI IMG/M metagenome (GOLD analysis project Ga0115856, IMG submission 83870)
GGGGGGGGGTAGAAGATGGTGGGGGGGGGGGGGGGGGGGGGGGGTGGGTTAAAAAAGTCTACTCAATCCAGGGTTCATTTAGGATTTAACTCTACAGCGTAGAAGTAGAAAATTTATCAGACAAACTGTTTTCTAATCTTCATTCGAAGTATAGACTTATATCCCGACTTTGTGTTAAAGTCCAGAGGAATATTTTGCTTGGAGAGATGGCCGAGAGGTCTAACGCGTCGGATTGCTAATCCGTTGTACAATCAATATGTACCGAGGGTTCGAATCCCTCTCTCTCCTCCAAGAATTGATTGATCTGCTGACAGAGTAGTCTCAAGAAAACATACAAGATTTTGACTCTAACTTAATCCTTACGTCCAGGGTTCCGTCCAGGATCGTTTGATAAGAATCCGAAAACGAGAAGGGAAACAAAAAAGATAACTACTGTATAGACAAATAGCTTAAGGGTAAGCATGATCTAATCTCCATGGTCATAACTATGGGTAAAATAGAATGGAACATTTTTGGTTGGAATATATATATATCTATATATAGATAGATATCTGCTCCTTCCGACTTACGAAAAAGATATAAGGGATCAGGTGTTTACCAATAAAAATCTATTCTATGTCTGAGACTATATAGATCATCCCTAAAACTATATATATATAGTTTTTTTTTTATCGAGTCGTAAGGGGTGTGGCGAATAGATAAATCCCGAGTTAATAAAAGTTTCATTACCGAAAACTCACCGCAGCCTGCCGCACAAAAGCTAGAAGAAGAAAAAACACTGGTATGACTGGCATTACATCCACAATTGGATCAAAAATAGCATAAGCTTCGGGTAATTTAGCAAAAAAAACGTCATTGAGGTGAAGAGGATTATCCAGATAGATGTTATACAAAACTATCATTTTTATTCTCCAATAACAAAGAATTTTCTTTTGAGACGGTGACACTTTTTGATCGGTCAACCTATCAGGTATATACTATTATATAGTCTTTCATTCAATTAGGTAGAATAAATAGATTTAATATTCCACCAGACCAAACTAATAATTGAATGGGTCTATCGTTGAGATCTTTTTGATTTGATTTCATTGAATATTATTAGTTCCCAATTTTCTTTGGTCCCTTATTGTTGCTGTCCCCACATAACCAAGTCACACATAAAAAAAAGGTTGACAGTAAAACCAAAGTATGAGAGTATCATTATACTGATCATTTATGGGGCGTGGCCAAGCGGTAAGGCAGCGGGTTTTGGTTCCGTCATTCGGAGGTTCGAATCCTTCCGTCCCAGATCTCGCTATATAGGAAAAATCTATCACGTTTCCGCATACTAAATATTGGGTAAGTTACAGCTGATATTTTTGGCTTTGGCTAATTAATCCCCCCCCCCCCCCCCACCCCCCCCCCCTCTCTTTTTTCCCTCCCCTTCACTCCTCCTCCTTCTTCTTTCTTATGTTTTCTAATACCTAGATCCCTTTATGACGCGGAACAAAAAAATGATATTAAAATCAATTTATGAAATTAGCTTATTGGATGCATGCTGGACCTGCTCACATTGGTACTCTACGAGTAGCCAGTTCTTTCAGGAACGTACATGCTATAATGCATGCCCCTTTGGGAGATGACTATTTTAATGTAATGCGCTCCACGTCGGAAAGGGAAAGAGATTTTACCCCAGTAACTGCTAGTGTAGTGGATCGTCACGTATTAGCACGTGGATCTCAAGAAAAGGTTATAAATAATATAAGCCGAAAAGATGAGGAATAATGTCCCGATTTGATTGTTTCGACACCTACGTGTACCTCTAGTATCTTGCAAGAAGATTTACAAAATTTTGTAGATCGAGCCTCCTTATCTTCCAAGTCTGATGTAATTCTCGCGGATGTTAATTACCATTGAGTTAATGAGCTTCAAGCGGCGGATAGAACCTTAGAACAAATAGTTCGACACTATTTGGATAGGGCTCGTAAACAAGGTACATTGGATCGATCCGTCACAGATACACCTTCGGCAAATATTATTGGAATCTCCACGTTAGGTTTCCATAATCAACATGATTGTCGTGAATTGAAACGTTCACTGCGAGATTTGGGAATCCCAGTCAATCAAATAATCCCAGAGGGGGGGTCCCTAAAAGATCTAAAGGATTTACCGAGAGCTTGGTTCAATATAGTACCTTATCGCGAAGTGGGTTTAATGACAGCGACTTTTCTAGAAAAAGAGTATGGAATGCCTTACGTATCAGTAACTCCCATGGGGATTTTAGATACAGCTGAATTCATTTCACAGGTGGAGAAACTTGTCAATGCATGGGCTTCGGTCCTATCAGAAGAAAGAGTTAATTATATGTTATATATCAAAAATCAAACCCGATTTGTTTCTCAAGCGGCTTGGTTTTCAAAATCTATCGATTGTCAGAACCTGTCTGGAAAAGAAGTAGTAATCTTCGGCGATGCAACTCACGCAGCCTCTATTACTAAAATACTTGTTAGAGAAATGGGAATTCGTGTTAGTTGTTCAGGTACGTACTGTAAGCATGACACGGAATGGTTCAATGAGCAGGTTCAAGGCTTATGTGACGAAATAATAATCACGGAGGATCATACTGAAGTTGGAGATACGATAGCTTGTATTGAACCCTCTGCCATATTTGGAACCTAAATGGAACGCCATATCGGTAAACGTATCGATATTCCGTGCGGGGTTATTTCTTCACCAGTTCATATTCAGAATTTTCCCCCGGGACATCGGCCCTTTCTGGGTTACGAAGGAACTAATCAAATAGCTGATCTAGTCTATAACTCGTTTAATCTGGGTATGGAAGATCATTCACCGGACGTTTTTGGTGGTCATGATACTAAAGAAGTAAGCACTAAGTCCCTATCCACAGATAGAGATCTTAATTGGACCCCCGAAGCTGAATTAGAATTAAATAAAATACCCGGTTTTGTAAGGGGTAGAATCAAGAGAAATACTGAACTCTTTGCAAAACAGAATGACATTACAAAAATTACAGTCGATTTAATGTACGCGGCTAAGGAAAAATTAAGCCCCTAATTTGATAAAGTCTTTAAATATTAGTGATTTAATAGAAAATTTAGGCTATCTATATTAGAGTTATTCCGCGAATGCGTCGTAAAAGTGATAAAAGCAACCCCGTCCAGGACCGTTGCAGTAACAAATAGTTAACAATAAGAGAATTCTTGACTTCTAGATATTATGGTAAAACTTCGCTCGAAGCGACATGGTGGGAAGCAACGTGTGGCTCGAACATCGAGATCGTTTTTGCGGAGTCTAGTAGCCGCCATTTCTTAACGGGAAGACGCTCTCGCTTCAACATTTGTTGAAACCCATTATCAAATGAAACTTGAAGAATCCTATCATATCTATCGGAATTTACTCATCTTTTTTTTTTTTTTGAGAGGGATAGTGTCTATGGTTATTTCTACAGAATGGAGCTATTAAATCTCGTTATTCCACGGTTGTTGGAGGAAAAAATGTTCTCACCAGGAACTTAAAACTATAATTCATTTGGATTATAAATCAATATCATTGAAGTGAAACGATTTAATTATTCGACCTGAATTGAATCTCGAATTATCGAATAAGAAATCCTTGACTCAATGATATTTTTTATGATGGGTCAGTGAGGATAGGTTCTGTTGCTACCAATTCCCGATTTGGATAACCCTTGGGGTTAGGCTCAAACCTAAGGATTCTCAGAATCGATTTACGAACGAGAGGATACCCGATACGCAAATTAATACATTGGTAATGGGGGTGAAGACTCTGATGTTTCTTACAAAGTAATAATTAATTGGTAAAGAGATAACTCAATAAGTGACAGAATATCCATATTGCACACACGTGAGTTAGGAGCATTCTCCATACAATTGAATAGAAAACAAAAAAAAACGGAGCATAGTTGAATATTTATCTATTTGATTGGAATTGCAGCTTAAGCCGTATGAAATTAAAGTTTCATATACGGTTTCACGGGGGGGAGGGCGGGTAGGTTTACGTGCACCCACCTCGATAAATCACTTACCGAATAATTGCAATTCATGCTCAGTCCCGGCGAGAGGGAAAGGCCATTAAGGAGGTTGGGTTTCATGATCCGCGGAAAGAGCAAACCCAATTAGACGTTTCTGCTATTGCTTCTTTTCTTGAAAGGGGGGCTCAAACAACAGAAACTGTTCGTGATATATCGAAACGGGCAAAGGTACCTGAACAAGTCAAAATCAAAATTTAATTAAAAATCAAAATTTAGGAGAATCTAATGGGCCCAGCTTACATTACTTTTCAAATGTTTTTATATTACCCTTCTCTCCTGCTTATACTCTATATCTATGCCGTCTTTATCATTCCTTTAAGAAGTAGGGTGTTCAGAAATGAATACTGGTTCTCTATCAAAGATTCCTTCGAAAGAAGTGATGTCAGACGTTTCTTCACGAAGAGGTGGGGGAAAGGGAGGAAACATAAATAGTCTCAATAAATAAAGTTGATTCCTTAACAATAATGTAAGGGTTGATAGTTGATTCTAGATTCAAGGGTTTCGTATCAATCTCTGTGAGTCCCTTCAAGAGGCAGTTACAGTCCGGTAAAGTTTCAAAAATTAGACCGAAGATTATTTTATTTGGTTGAATATATCTTCGAAAAAAAAAAGTCTTCGATTTTGAAAGTACCAATTCAGTTCATTCAGGGTCCCTCCTTTTGTAGAATTATACTTCGCCTTCCCTCCCTTTTTACTTTTTTTTTTTTTAATCTGGTTATGACTAATTCCAAATAGATCAAAATTACTACTTATCAAAATTCGACATTCAATGAAGTTGTTGAGATAAAATAAAGTGGCGAGCCGTAGGTAACGAATAAGCATAAACATTAGAAATAGACAAAGGTTAGGATCTTTATTTATTTGAAATAGATGATTAGTAAAATAGATTTGTATCTACAAATCTGTTCGTAATATGTTACTCGCAGTTTCATTTAATACTATATTATTGTCAATCCAATTTTATTCAATCATCACCGATTGTTGGCTGGTAAACTAGTCTAAATTGAAAATGAAATGGTTGATTCATGGGTTTTACGGCGATAATCTAATAACTCTATATTCAAATGAACTTTCTACAGATAAGGATCCACAGCATGGAGAGAGAGTTGCTAATAGATTGAATATATTGAAGAAATTCCATTGCGTGAGATCTCGATGCTTGAGGGGTTACTACTACGAGAACTGTTTATGGATCCTTGCCCAGGTTTGGGACGTTACGGAAAAGTAAAAAAATCACTCTCAACCAAGAGTGTTTTTTGTATCCGTTTTTTTTTAAAGATGATTTTTACTCAATTGCTTGTAAGCGTTTTTCGGATGGACCAAGCATTGATTCAGTATTTGGAGCGTATAGTATGATATCGGCGAAACGTCTAATTGATAGGATGCGCCACCAAGATTATTCAGAGATTATTTATTCAGAATCTGGTTGAATTTAATCCGGTAGCTGGACTACAGATTCGTATTTTTACGCACTTTTAAAAACAATATGCTTAGTTTTGGAAATACCCCTTCTGTCTCGGATAATACCGTTAGTTATGAAAACAAATAGTGATTGGAGACCTTCTCAATCCATTCATTCAATATTTCTATTTTTGGAGGATAGACTGCCGAATTCCAACCATGTTCTAGATACAAAGATACCTCTGAATCTTCATATAGAGACCCCAATTCGAATGTTTCGTCGACGAATCCAGGATGCCCCGTTTTTACATCTATCAAGGTTGGTTCTCCATAAATACAGAAATTTATCTGTAAAAAGTTGGAAAGGAAATGACAAAAAATTTGACATTCTACTTTGGAATTTCTACATCTACGAGATTGAATCATTACTATTGTTTCTATGGAAACAACTGTATAGGTCACAGTTAAGATATTCTGTATCTACCGATCAGAATAACATTACTCGGAAGGAAAGACTTTATAGATATGGGCCCCAATTCGATACAGCAAGCGTCAATTCTTACCTCACTCGAAGTTCGTGCATTCACTATGGAAGATATAAGAATCACTCCCTCATAGCTTTTGGGGGAACCAGGTATTTTGCAATAAAATGGATTTATTCTATTTTGATACTTGTAGAATCCCATTGTCATTATCGGACTGAATCTAATCAAATGTGTATCAAATTATTATCCAACAGTTGCGTATCACTTTTAGGTTATATTTTAGGTGTTCAATCATTAACAAAAAAAGTTCGAGTTGGGGCCACAGAGGGATCACACATCACTCTTTCCAGCGCCAAGAATTTGTTGTCTAAAGTCCCAATTTCGCTTCTAGTTAAGCTTATGGCAAAAGAGAATTTTCGTGACAGTACCGGACGTCCAGTTAGTAAATTAGCTTGGACTACGTCAACAGATGATGATATTTTAAATAGATTCGTACAGACTTGGAGGATCTTTTCTCTCTATCATAGCGGGTCAATAAATCGAGATGGATTGCGTAGATTGAGATATATACTACGATTTTCATGCGATAATACTTTAGCCTGTAAACACAAGAGTGCAACACGCTCGTTGCGACGTAGATTTGATTCAGAAATAGTGTTGGATAATTATTTAAAAAATGATGAGATGTCTCCTGCGTCCAGTACACTTAACGTGTTAAATAATCAAAGAGTTTGGCATTTGAACATAACCCGGCCTGTCTTATCGACACTCGGTGCATTAGAAATATGAGTCTAACATATCTGTTTGTATAGATAGATCTATGTTCTTTCCCTCTCTAACATTTACCCTCCCTCGCTATATTTGATTCAAACCTTGTTGTTGAATCGATTCATCCATCAAATACAAAAATTGTGTTGTCGCAGTTTACAGAGATACAAAAGTACCTAAATGATTGGTTGATCCTTCAATTGGATGTGACACAAATTCTTCCATCTTCAAATATTACCCTGATTTTTATTACGAATAATATTGATTATTTCCTCTCACCCGGTAACTTGTCAATTTTTCCAGAATATATTTTGATTCTCAGTTTAATCACAATTATTGTCATTGATTTGTCATATAAGGGAAAAGATATACTCTTGCTTCATAGAATTTCACTAATATCTCTGTTAAGTAGTATCGTTCTTTTACTGTGCCAGTGGGAAGTCAAATCCGTTTCGATTGCTCCTGAAAGTCTTCAGATCAACACTCCTAGCAATATATTCAGATTATTTCTCTTGATTCGCTCACTACTATCTGTTTCATTATCGGTTGATTACATACGATGTACAAAAACAGCTTTAGCAGAATTTTTATTATTTATTTCAACTGCAGGTTCGGGGGGAATGCTTCTGCGTTGCGCGAATGATTTGGTAACGATTTATGTAGCCTCGGAGTGCTTAAGCTTATCTTCCTACCTTTTATCTGGATATGCCAAAAAGGATATAAGGTCGAATGAAGCAACAATAAAATTTTTATTGATGGGTGGGGCAAGTTCCTCCTTTTTAGTTTATGGTTTTTCTCTATTGTACGGCCTTTCTGGTGGAGAGGTTCAGCTTAATAAATTAGTTGATGGACTCCTATCTACTCAGATGTGTGATTCAGTTGCAATCTATACCTCTATTGCGTTTGTTGTGGCAGGAATGGCTTTCAAACTTTCTCTCGTTCCATTTCATCAATGGACTCCCGATGTATATGAAGGAGTGTGGTTCGTTCGAGAAACAATCGAGTCTTTATGAATAATCCCATAATAATTGATTTGTTTCTTTGCAATATCTTACAGGCAGTTGAGAAACGAAATAACTCTCCCGAATCAATATTTGCAGCAATAACTGACTCTTACCGTACGGGCAATTCGTGGGAATCGCTTGAGTAATCTTGCACGAGTAAAACAGAGTAGAATAAAACAAAACAGAAAATCTAGTAGATCTAGCAGATAGGATTTACCTCCCTGCAAATAATCTATCCCTTTCTTAATTTATCTACCAATTTTCATAAAAGTTTATCTATTAAGGGTAGGTCCAACAAAAGAAGGCAGGTTAGGTAGATGTAGTGGTATAGTTACTTTTTTACATATATTTTATCTTCTTGTTGATAGAAGTTCGACTGGTTCGGTCCTTCAGAAACTTTCGATAGATTCTTTCAACCGAAGAAATCACCCCAAGATACAATTGTTACGTCTGTTAGGAACGAAAAAAATTGTAATTTATCTCTCCCGCCCAATGTATGTTCTTTTCAACCCATACAATGTTTGTCCTGTGGAAAGGAGTTTCCTGGTAACTGAATAGGAACAAACAAGCAAGAATCCGAAACGAAACTACTGGTGGGTAATCTAAACAAACGATGAAGGATTCCTCGAGAAGTTAACAATTAGTACTCATATTGAATGATTATGAATTATTCAAGGAAAAATGGATTTGAAACATACACGAGGAAGGTTCTAGGAGCAATACTAGTTAGAAATCTCTTATGAACCAGGAGCCGTGTGAATTAAGAATTTCATGCACGGTTCTGAATGAGCGGGAAGATCGAAAATCTTCTTTTCGACTCTAACTCTCCTACACCAGTCGTTGCTTTTTTTTCTGTTACCTCTAAAGTAGCAGCTCTAGCTTTGTCTACACGACTCTTCGTTATTATTTTCCCATATTTATCCGGTGAATGGCATATCGCTTTAGGGGTATTAGCTACTCTTAGCATGATATTAGGAAATCTAATTGCCGTTACTCAAATAAGCATGAAACGTATGCTAGCATATTCTTCTATAAGCCAAATTGGATATATTATGATTGGAATACTTGCTGCAGACCCCGAGAATGGTTATGCAAGTATGATAACTTATACGTTCATTCATATACTCATGAATCTAGGAACTTTTGCTCGTATCACTTCATTTGGTTTACGAACCGGAACTGATAATATTAGGGATTATGCGGGATTATACATGAAGGATCCTGTTCTAACATTCTCTCCAGTTCTACGTTCACCATCCCTAGGGGGTATCCCTCCACCATCCGGTTTTTTTGGTAAACTCTATCTCTTTTGGCATGGATGGAAAGCTGGTTCGTACCCATCAGTTCCGATAGCGCTCGTCACAAGTGTCATTTCTATATATTATTATCTAAAAATCATTAAATTAATGTTCACTGGGAAGAATGAGAGAAGCGACATATCCACAATTTATATACAAAATTCCTTAGTTTCTTCATCAACTTCAATTTCGAAAAGTTCTATCGAAATAGCTATGATTATTCGTGCACTAGCATCAATCCTATCGGGTATATTAATAGATCCCATTATCGGGATCACACAGAATACCTTATTTTAGACTCATTTCGAGTTGTGACACGAAATTCCTTTTCAAATGATTTTTGTATTAAAAGCCGGTTCTATTGTCCCAACTAGTCTGTTTCTGCAACTTATAATGAAATAATTATATCTTCTTCGGGAATTGATCCTGACATTCTCCTATCTAGCTTGTATTTGTCTTTTCGCACCCAGAATCACTTGCTAGGAAAATGATCACTCGTCTATTCCGGAGGAGATATAAGTATTTCCGCACGATGCACAATTGGGGTTGTGCAGTAACAACCCCTGCTACTACATTTAAGTATCTAGGCGAAAACAAAAATGCCCTTCTTTTTTTGTTCTTCCTATGGTATCATTATTCTGATAATGAAGAAAAGATTTGCTCGCGAGAGAGACGTGGGCTTGTTAGATCGTGATAAAATTCTCTGTAAGAAGGGAGAATTGATCACCTCTTTAGGGATGATTGATTGTGGGCGAGGAGGCAGTCGAACCCTCGACCATCCCAGTGTCTAAGGAATAACTTACCACTCCATGAAGAATGAGTAATGAAAAAGGTCCGGGGGCTTTCCTTAAACCTGAATGAAGTCTTATATTTGATAAGTTTGGGAAAGAAAAAAGGAAAATTCAGTTCAGCACGGTTGACAAGCATATATACATATCTGTAGAATTGAAATGGTGAACGTAACTCTACTACGTTCTCCTGCCTCGATATAAAGGTAAGCACACTAGACTCAAAATATAGTCCTGCAGAGGACGGGGGTTCGAATCCTCCGCGAGGCGTCCAGAGTTCATTTCTGGAAGAAGTCTTTCGACTTCTTGTTTTCACCAATAGGACCTGAAATCCCTATTCGGGCGATTTCTATGCTTGTCCTCTCGAATCAAAGGAGCACTGAAAATTTTCCTTTGATTCGAGAGATGAGCGGGTCCTATTGGTGTCTCCCAAACTATCAAGAGGAATAGAAATCCTTGAAGGATTCTAGCCTCTCTAGTATCCAATCTGGAAAATTGGATTCCAAATCCTTGGATTGTTGACTATTGAGACTAGAATTCCTCATTGTTTGGAGGTTCAAAGATAGTTAGTAAGTCTCGAATAAGAAGAAACCGTTTTTTATCCTCTCTCTTCCCTAACTAAGGCTGGGACGGCAAATCCTCACATCCGAAGATATTGGAGCGAGACTCAAAACCCTAGTAATAGTAATAGTCTTACAAACAAAAGAGATAAGAAAAGAGTGGCTGAGGTATGAACGTGAGTGGTATAATAAAAGATGAACGTGAGATAGGACTAAAAATCCTAGTAGTTAGAGCTTTATCAAGGGGGTGGGACTGAAAATCAAAATCCTAGTAGTTAGAGCTTTATCAAGGGGGTAGGACTGAAAATCAAAATCCTAGTAGTTAGAGCTTTATCAAGGGGGTGGGACTAAAAATCCTAGTAGTTAGAGCTTTATCAAGGGGGTGGGACTAAAAATCCTAGTAGTTAGAGCTTTATCAAGGGGGTGGGACTAAAAATCCTAGTAGTTAGGGCTTTATCAAGGGGGTAGGACTAAAAATCCTAGTAGTTAGGGCTTTATCAAGGGGGTAGGACTAAAAATCCTATCCCTCTTCTTTTGGAAATGAAGAAAGTGAAGGACTCAAAATCCTTCGGGTGGGACTCAAAATCCTATCCCTCTATCAAGTCTCTGGTTAGAAGTCTCTAACCAGAGACTTCTAATTTCCAATTTAATTTTTAGAATGAGTGTAAATAATTCATCTAAAAAATAGATGAATAGAATGCTCCTATCTCTTCTTTCTATTCTCGCCAATCACTGAGAATTTGAATCGAGTATCAAGCTCGATTCGGCTTTCTTTGGTCTACGCCCGAAATTACATGCCGACCCCAGAAATATAAGGGACATTTTGGGATGATTGATTGTGGGCGAGGAGGGATTCGAACCCCCGACAACGTGGTTCGTAGCCACGCGCTCTAATCCCCTGAGCTACAGGCCCCGCCTCCACTGGATCCGTTCCAGGAACCACTTTTCTGAAATAGACTGGAATAGAACCAACTTTTTATCTCTCCATCTATTACGGGTTGGTGAAGATGCGTAAGCTTAGGATTCTCCCTAAGAGAAAAGAAAGGTAGGGCACTTTCCTCTCATCACTAAAAGATGAAAGAAAGGATTTGCTAGATGGGGTTCTCGATAGAATAGAGACGACCGTTACGAGAATAAACGGCATTCAGCATTTTATTTTATCTAGTTTATTTCATCCTGGCGTCGAGCTATTTTTCCGCAGAGCCCCCCCTGCAGTATCGTTACCGCGGTAGAGTTTCACCACCAAGTTCGAGATGGATCGGTGTGGTTCCTCCACGCCTGAGACACCAGAATATCAACCCGTGAACGAGGAGTAGCATAGAATGGGGAAGAATTGATTAGTTCTTACTAGGCTACGACTCCAGTCCGGAAGGCACACCAAAGGGAAAGGTGCACCTTCCAGGTAGAGAACAATCCCCTGACCCGCTTCTCCGTCCATCCCTTGGACGGACAGAGAAGCGGGACGGAACTCTTTCTTAGATTCTTAGATCAGTTTCGAGGCTGATACTGTCAGACAATTGAATAATAGGTGGCATTGCCTGATCAATTTGATCAGGTTCTGCAGTAACAAAGTTCAAACCTCTCGGTCTGTTAGGATGCCTCAGCTGCATACATTACTGCACCTCCACTTGGCACCTATCGTGGTGATAAACGGCTCGTCTTGCCGTGACCTTATCTCGGGTTCTCAAATCAGAGACATCTGTCGTTTCACGCTTCGCGGGGACGAAGAATCCGTCGTTGCCCCGGCTTTTTCTGTGTCTAGAGTCTCCCGAGTAAGTACGAGTAGGAGAGCACTCATCCTGAGGTGGGCTTCCTACTTAGATGCTTTCAGCAGTTATCCACTCCGCACTTGGCTACCCAGCGTTTACCGTGGGCACGATAACTGGTACACCAGAGGTGCGTCCTTCCCGGTCCTCTCGTACTAGGGAAAGGTCCCCTCAATGCTCTAACGCCCGCACCGGATATGGACCGAACTGTCTCACGACGTTCTGAACCCAGCTCACGTACCG
>Ga0115856_100672_pt1 | contig 12342 bp, 15 predicted proteins | sample InSIn4gowninarea_FD_83870 | JGI IMG/M metagenome (GOLD analysis project Ga0115856, IMG submission 83870)
TGACTATTATATAAAAATATAACTTTATTTTCTTTGACCATAATTTTTAATTCATCAGGATTTACACCATAAAATTCTAATGTTCCTTTTATATGTTTTATATATTTATCTATCATGTAAACTCCTTGTTTTTAAAAATTCAAACAATTAAAGGTGTTTTTGTGCCTTTTATTAGTTTTCTTGTTTTTCCCCAATAAAGAAAGTTTTTATCCTGCTTAATAAATTCTTTTTGGGTTGTTTTTGTTCTAACTGCAATACCCTGTCTGCCTGCATAAGATCTATTAACTTTGTATTAAAATTTTTATAATTTTCTAACACTTTTATTCTTTCTATTCTTTCATCTTCATATTTTTCTTTTGTTTTTGCTAATTCTTTTTCTAATTCTTTATATTTTTTTAATAAGTTTTTGTATTCCGTTATATCTATTTTATTTTCTTCTGCGTTTATATTTTCTAATCCCTGTTGTAATAAAATAATACAAGTATTTGTTAAGTTGTTATTGCTTTTCTTTGCATATTCTCTTATATCTTTTTCCACTTGATCTGGCAAATTTAAGCTTATCTTAGCCATTTTAAGCTCCTTTTACGTATTCTAATTATATTCTTATTGTAATATTTTGGTATATTATATATTATATCATATTTTATTGATATATCAGGGTATTCTTAAATATTCTTATATATTTTTATTTATATATAAAAAAATATTCAAGAATACCTTATTTTTTATATAGTTTTATATAATTTCTTAAAGTTTGGTAATTCATTCCCGTACTTTCTGCACTTTTTCTAATACTGTATCCTTGGTCTAGCAATTTAAAGGCTTGTATTAATTGTGGACTGTCCTTTGTGTATTTCTTTTTTCTGCCCTTGTATTTTCCTTGTTTTTTTGCTAAAGCTATACCTTGCTTCTGCCTTTCTTTTATTCTTAAACGCTCGCTTTCAGCCATGTATTTGTATATTTCAATTATAAGATTATTTATAAGCCTGTTTAGATTTGGATCATCTGTCTTTGTACTTGGCAAGCTTAATACTTCAAGACTTGCTTGTTTCTCATTAATTATATTTATTATGTATGTCAAATCATCTGCTTTTCTACTAAGTCTATCAAGCTCTGTAACAACTAGAACATCATCAAACCTTATAATGTTTAATAATGCTTTAAGCTCTTTTCTATTATCTAAACTTGCTCCAGATTCTTTTTCTTCAAAAATCTTATCAACTCCTGTTGATTTTAGTAGTTCTTTTTGCCTATCTAAATTTTGTCCTATACTACTGACCCTTGCATATCCTAGTCGTGCCATATTTATATCCTCCTAATTTCTTTCAATTACAAGCATATAAATATATGTCTCAAATATTAAAATCGCTTAAAACTTAAATTAGAGCCTGTAATTTTAGTGAAAAATAATATAATTAGCTTATTTTTATATTAGTCAACTTTATTTAGTCAAAAATAAGCTTTATTTATCAATGTTGTTGTGTATTATAATATAAGTATACTCTATTTAGTCATATTTATATAATAAGCTATAAAAAATAAGATATATGTTTTAAAAACAAATGATATATTTTATATTTACATACATTGATTTGTGATATATAATACTCTAGTGAAAATAATATTTTAAAGGAGATTTTATATGAAGAAAAAATTCAAATTCACATTTTCGTTATTATTTTGCTTCGCTTTTATTTTAATATTAAATAATAGCAAGGTGTACGCTTCATCAAATGTAGACACAGAAAGTGAAAATTTACCTGAAATGAAGCTATCAGAAGTTATCGAAAATAATGTTAAGGAAGCAATAATTACTGATTTCGATGTTCCAGGATTTCCTCAACCACCTATTGATAATTCATATGATTATAATAGTTATGGCTTTATGGTTTTGGCTTCTAAGAAGAAATCATCTAAAGGTAAATGGGTTTATATGTATACAGCACAACCTTATGCTTTTTATAGAAATTCTAAAACTGGAGCTATAAAGGTTGTACAAGTAACTCCTACAGCTCAACATGTTGCTAATGTAGTTACTAAAGGATGGGCTGATTCAATAGCTAGAGGACCAGCTTATTTAGGAGGGAGATAAAGAAATAATAAATGAAAAATAAAGAAAAGAAAAGAAATTTTCTAAGCAAGATGAATGATATTTATAATGATAAAAATATACACCTATCTGCAAAAACAAAAGAAGAAATCTTAAAACAAACTAAAGATTTAGTTAACGATAAAACAAATATAAATTATGCGTCTTATCATCTTTACCCTCTTATTAGGAATGAATGTTATGATAATGAATCTGAAAATTTAGATGAATTCTTACAACTTATTCTTAAATATAGATGGAAAAGCTATTTTGGAATGATACTAAGTTCTGCATTTACTGGTTTTAGATAATTCGAACTTAAAAAAGAGGGATAATACCCTCTTTTTTAATACCATTTTTTACCATTGTATTCTGTATTTTCTAGATCTATTTTTTCCCAGCCACCAAACTTTTTAATATATAAGTCTTTAAGCTTTTTATATTCCTTATCTTCTACTTTTTCTGTGTCTATTCCCATGTAATAATAATATTCTTTATCTTCTTTATAAAATTCTTGTGTGAATTTATTAAGAATCCAATTTCTTTTAGATATAGGAATAGCTTTATCCTTTACTTTCCTTTTATTTTCACTTAGCCATTGCCAAGCTGTTTTAAATTCATCTTTAATTCTAAAGTACTCTATTTCTTCTTCACTCATTGGAATTATATCATCTTTAAAACAATATTCCTTATAGCAATCATTTGTAATATAATCTTCTATATCATTACACATATAAATAATACATTCTTCATCTTTAGGTTTTTTCCCATCTCTATACCAATAATCCAAACTTTTTAAGTTATCTGTTATATCTTCTTCTTGCCAATCATAAAGTACATCATTTTCAATCTCTTTATAATAATTTTGGGAATCTTCTTGTATTTGTTCATGGTATAGATCTTCTAATCGTCTATCTTCATAAATTTCTGCATCGTCGCTATATTCATCTTCTAAAATTGTATTTGGATCTAGTTTATAATATTTAACTATATTAAAATCTATATTTCTTTTCTTTTTTTCATCTTTAAAAAGTTCTACAGCATACAACCAAATTACATCATTTTTATCATTATCCTTAACTATTTTATATATTACGTTTAAAACTTTTTCTTTATTAAAATAACTTATTTTTTTAAGTTTATATTCTTTCCCTGTGCTTGTTTTTAGCAATAAAAATTTATCTTCCATATCTATATTTTCTCCTTTTTTTAGCTAAATAAATTTTTAAAACTTTCCTTGGCTTTTGTATATTCTTTTACTTTATCTTTGCTAGCTAAATTTATAATATAGTCTGCAATACTAACATTTTTTAATATTGCTTTAGCTCTTAACATTGTGTAATCTTCTAGCGTACATTTAAAACTTATAGTCTTACTTTTTACTTGTTTTTGCTCCTTTTCTAAGCTTTTTAGAAACTTCTCTGCTTGTTGTTCTTTTTCCGTTTTTTGTGTAGTATTTACTTCCTCTCTTACTTGTTCTTGTTCGTTATTATTATTGTTTAAATTTTGCATTTTTAAGCTCCTTTCTGCTTATTTTTTATTATTAATTTCGCTTACACTATATATATGTATTTTTTTAATTTAAAAAATAAAAAAAATTACTTTTTACTTACTTTGGACTTACTTTTTCTAAAATAACAATGTATTATTTTTTACTTATTTTTGTCTTAAAACCCTAACTGTTTATATCACTATTTTTAAAAAAAATGGGGATATAAACAGTTAGGACATTTTTTAGATGCATATCTTTTTAAATTTTTTAGATCCTTTTTTTTATTTTTTAAACAAAAGTACACATAATAAATGTAATTAAATAATAAACGGAGAATACAAGTATTTAAGTTGTAATCCGTGCAGTGTTCGTAAAAATTTTAATAAAAATATATTAAGCATAAGATCTAAAAAAGAAAAAAATAGTAGTGGAATTTAAAAAAATTAGGTAAAAACAAGATTTTAAAATATAAAATTAACAAAAATATTAATATAAGACAAAAGTTTAATTACTATACGGCTAATAGGAAAAATATTAATAATTAGCACGTTTACTAAAATATTATAAAGTTTAATACAACTTTTAAAATAGCGTATTACTCCCACCCATAGGAGTTATAATTTTTTGGATATACCAAAAAAACACATAAGTATATCCTCCCAGAGGGTTACGCCGTTAACCCAATGGCTTTAACTTTAAGTAAACCAGTAACTAAAAACAAAAAAGGAGAATAAGAAATGGCAGGATTTAGAAAAAGCAATAAAGATTTTTATAAAAAATTTGGTGGCAAAAATACACTAAAACAGGAAACTTATAAGATACTCGCAAGCAAATTTAAAGCTGGCAAAGGAAGAAATAAAAAAGAAGATAAAGAAAATGGAATAATAGATAAATACATTTACACAAACAACACACACAAAACATACAGACAACAAAGCTACAGATTTGTAAATTGGCTAAAAGAAAACTACCCAGAAATAAAAAATATGCACCAAGTTAAAAAATACCATATAAATAAATACCTTAGCGGCATGATAGAGGAAGATCTTAGTCCTTATACAATTTCTATGGCAAAAAGTGCTTTAAGTAAGCTTAAAAATATACCATATGCAGAACTTTTAAAAACACCTACAAGAGAACGTAGAGACGTTTTTAGAAGTAGGTATAAAGTAAGTACAGACGACCATATAGCAAAAGATAGAGAAGCATATTTTGCACGCATAACAAGTGCTACAGGATTACGTAGAGCAGAAATAACTAGGATAAAAGGAACAGACTTAAAATATAGCAGTAACGGTTATTACTATTTAGAAGTTACAAAAGGTACAAAGGGAGGAAGACCTAGAAAAGCTTTAATTCTAGGAGAAACAAAAGAAGATACAGAATACATTGTAAATATGTTTAAAAATGCACAGGACAGGCTTGTAGTGCCAAAATTGCCCAAAAATTTAGATAACCATTATTATAGGGGTGTATATGCAAAAAGGGTATATAATAAGTTTTCCAGACCAATAAAAAAATTAAATAGTAAGGAAAAATATATAATGCGTAAAGATCAAGCGGGAAAAGTTTTAGACAGAAAAGCTATGCGTATAACTAGTAAATGCCTTGGACATTCCCGTATTAGTGTAATTGCACAAAGTTATTTATATTAAATAATTAAAAACAAAATTTTAATTATCCCTTAATTATACCTTTAACTATTTTATATTATAAAACTAAGGCACATAGCTAAAAACAGGCAATTTCCAACGGAATTTGCTTGTTTTTTATTGTATACATAACAAACTTTAAGTTTTAACTTGTTAAATCTTAAAGTTATCTTTTTATGCCTTTTTTATATTACTACATCAATATTTTTTAATCTAATAGATATTATATAAACGTTGAAATTTAAACATTTACACTTGCTTTTTTATTTTTTATGCAGTAAGATAATATTAAGAAACAATATATACTATCTAAATAAGATATTATATTAGTATCGAGGAGGGAATAAAATGGATAAGATAGAAAAAAAATTTATGAAAAGTTTGGACTACACGAAAAATCCGTACTTGGAGCTTTGCATAAAACTAGATGAATTGGCAGAAAAACAACATGAAAATGCCATTTTTACAGAAATGCCTTTTATACAAGAATTTTTTTTTAAAATAAGAAGACCTGGTAAATACGTATTTAACGCAGAAACAAAAGTGGAAGCTTTGGCACTAAATAAAAAGGTTAAAGAAGTACTAGCAGAAGCAAATAAAAGCCAAAAAAAGATGGCAAACAAAAAAGGTGAAAAAAGGAAAAAACTTTATCTGAAAACAAAAATTATAAATGGTGGGGGAGATGTAAAGCTTAGCGTTAAACCAGCTTACAGAGTTAAAAGATATAAGAAGAACGAAGTTATAAACCTTTTTAAGAAACATATAACTGAATTAAAAATGCAATCCTCCAAAATACAATCCTCCAAAGAAAAGTACGTAAAGGAAAAGGAATCGACTAAAGACTTAGAAGTAGAAGAACTAGAAGAAGAAATAAAATGGTACAAAAAAACTATAGAAAAAATTAAAGCCATGCCAGAGGATACTAAAATAAAAATAGCTAGGCAAACTGGTAATTTATGGCGTTTAACTTACTGGGATGCAGAACAAGGAAGGCGTAAGCAAGTTGCTTTTGGGGATGTAGTTATTTTTTGGGGTGTGCCAGAAACAAATGTTACTATGCAAAGTAGACAGAAGGCCCGTACGGACACCAGATTTGCAAATAAGGGCTATATAGATACACATCCAGGCAGATATTTCGTAGTAAGTAAAGCTTAATAATTTAAACTAACTAAATAAGATAGTATAAAAAATACCTAAGTATAGAAGATAAAAACAGGCAATTTCCATTGGAATTTGCTTGTTTTTTATTATATCCAAAGTAAAAAACATGTTTTTAACTTGTTAAATCTTGTTTTTATCCTTTTTTATATTGCTATATCAATGTTTTTAATCTATTAGATATTATATAAGTGTTGAAATTACAAGCTTGGACTTGCATTTTTTATAATTAAAGTATATAATAAAAACAGAATGTTAAACAAATAAAAGTGGAGGTCCAAATGGAACTAAAAAACATAGCATTAGATAGCAAAAAAGCCTATTTGGGCGTTAGAATTACAGAAACAGAAAAAGAACTTATAGAAAAATATGCTAAAAAAAATGATACCAGCATGACTAGATTAGTTAGGAGCATTTTAATAGATTATATAACAGAACAAGAACAAAAAAATAAATAACACAAATAGACACAAAAAAAGCACGTTTTGCAGAACGTGCTAGTCGGTATAACCTCTTTATTACACAAATAGTATACCATTATTTTGTTGTTTAAGCAAGTAAAAAGTAAGAAAAATTACTACATTTTTTATTGTTTATCCAATAAAAATCAATATTTTATATATTTAAAAATTTAAGGTTATCCGACTGCAAGACAGAAAGGATAACTTTTTTTATGGAAAATCTCAAACCTAATACTAGTAAAGTATCTAATTTTAGAGACTTTACCCTAAAATCAGAAAACCAAAAAGAATTACTAAAAACAATGTATCAAGACTTGTATGGGGGTTACCCAGTCTACTACAGAAGCCAGTACAAAACTTTTTCAAACTCTGGCTTTGTAAGTAATACAGAAAGCTTTTTTAATCTAATAAAGACTAAAAGAAAAATACATATCAGCATTTTCAATAAAAAGCCAGAATGGAGGGATCATAAAAACGGCAAAACTTACGCTAAAAACATAAAAGATAACTCTGTAGCGGCTAGGTTTTTAGTAGTAGATATAGATTCGTCGCAGATTTTTTCTACTGAAGATGCTTATGCAACCATAGAAGCCCTAGAAAAAAATGGTCTATACTATAAAATACCTAAGCCAACTTACATTGTTCACTCAGGGGCAGGTTTACACCTTTATTACTGCCTAAAAGACTATATTTTTCTTAACTATGTAGAAAAAATAACAGAACACAAAAATGGCACTATGAGTATAAAAAAAGAGCTCGATCAAAACTCTGAAAAAATTTTAGAATTTTACCAAGACATGACCGAGAAAATAAAGGGAGTTATACATAAGAGCTTAAAAGAAATTATTCCACAAATCAAAAGTCATAGCGGAAGCTGGAACACTAAGTATGTCTTAAACTCTTTAAGGGTAGACCCGTATGTAAAAGGCATACAAACTCAATTAATAAGAGCTCCAGGTAGTTATAATTCAAATGCTAATATTTATACAACAATATTAAGACATAACCCAAAAAACAAATATAGCCTCTACGATTTTTCCAACTACAAAAAATTAATTTCATATATAAGACAAGAAAATGGTATCTTTGAGCTACACCCATTCAGAAACACAAAAAGAAATTACACAGAGGAAGACGCCTATAGGTTAAATATTGCAAGACTGGAAGATATGCAAACACTTATAATGATAAGAAAGCAAAATGGAACAATAAGGGGCAATAGACAAAATATTCTTACTCATGCATGCTGGATACTGTGGAACTTACAAGATTGTTCTAAAGAAGTAGTAAATATATACGAAAAGCTAAGAACTCTAGGAGAGCTAGTAGGAAGTGAATTTGATAGTGATACCTGGATAATGGAAAAAATCAGGCACGCAAACACATACTATTCAAGAAATCCCTACTTGAGAAAAGAATCTACAATAAAATTCTTAAGTATAACAAGAGAAGAACAACAGTATCTTTCAGTATACACAACACTAAATAATAAAAGTAAAGAAAAAAGAAATAGAAGAAGCACTAAGGAAATAAAAGAAAGAGAAAATAAAAGGGCAATAAAAGAAAAAAGAGGATAAAGAACAGGCACAAAGAGAGTAGAACCCCCGGGGCAAAAGCCCTAGGGGTACTACCCTTAATAGTACAATTTTTTCCCTTTTTCGTCTTTTTTTTAACAATCTTTTTTATAAGAATGAATTTCCCGAAGATTAGAAACACCTTAAAAAGATTTGACAATATGGGTTATAACACATAAAATTATACATATAAAGGAATTAATTATGTGTAATTTTAAAGTAGAATTTTACGAAAGTGAAAATGGGAAAATACCTGTAGAAGAATTTTTAAACAGCTTGCCTAAAAAATTACGAGCAAAAAGTTTAGGAACTATTGAACTATTGCAAAATTTCGGAAATGAATTGAGAGGTCCATATAGCAAAAATGTAGAAAAAGATATATTTGAGCTAAGAACAAAGATTGGAACAGATATAACTAGAATATTTTATTTTTTTTATTATGATAAAAGAATAATTTTAACAAATGGTTTTATTAAAAAAACGCAAAAAACCCCAAGAAAAGAGATAGAAAAAGCAATAAAATACAGAAAAGATTTTATAGAAAGGGAAAAAAATGAAAACATTTGATGATTATTTAAAAGAGCAATTAAAAGATCCAGAATTTAAAAAAGAATATGATTATATTAAACCAGAAATAGAAATCATGAAGATGTTAATAAAAGCAAGAAACGAAGAAAAATTAACACAAAAAGCTTTATCTGAAAGAGTGGGAATAGACCAATCTGATATAAGCAAGCTAGAAAATGGAAATGCTAATCCAACATTAAAAGTTTTACAAAGATTAGCTGATGGACTAAATAAAAAACTAGAAATTAAATTTATATAAAAATATAAAAACGCAAAAAAATAGCACGTTTTGGCGAACGTGCTCATGTCGGTATTAACCTTAATTATTATCAATTTAAGTATACCATGTTTTTATTGTACAATCAAGCTAAAATTGAAATTTTAATTGCCATTTTACATTGATACTACAATAAAAAAACTAATAATATACATTATTATAAAATTACAAACAGGTTATCCGACTACAAAAATAGAGAGGATAACCTGTTTTTATGGAAAAAAACAAATTACAAACACAAGAAGAATTAAAAAATAAACAATTAGAAGAGTTTTTAAGTTTGCTTTACAACTTTAAATACCCTATTTTTATAAAAAAGGATTACTATAATAATAAAAAAAGGCGTGTGGTTAGTAATTATTATTACACAAACGAAATTAAAGGCTTATTTAAAAATATAAATAGTTACCATAACGCTATATATATGTCTGTTTGCTCCAAATATCCAGAATATACCGAAAAAGGAAGAGCTCGAAATACAGAAAATAATACAGCTTACGCAAACTATTTTGTAATAGATATAGATGCAAAATATGCCTTAACTACAGCTTTAGCTAATAAAATAATTAATATAATGCTTTTAACAGATATGTTTAAAAACTGTCCTAGACCTACAGCAATAACAAAAACTGGAGCAGGTTTACATTTTTATTATGTTTTAAAAAAACCTGTGTATTTTGGAAAATCCCAATACAAAGAATATTTTAAAACACAATATAAAATGGCTGTAAATACAATAAAAGAAGCTGTAAACAATAATTTAACGGAATTAAAAAATAATATATCTGATGCCTATTTAAACGGGCACATAAACCATTTAATTTTTAAAAGTTTAAAAGTAGATAATTCCTTGTGTGGTAGCTTAAACCAACTTATAAGAATACCAGGATCTTTTAATTTTTCTGCAAAAGAACAAGTAGATATATTATTTTTAGAAAAAAATAATATATATTTATTAGGAAATTTAATTACAGAATATAACAAAAGATACACAGAAGATTATAAATTCCAAGATAATATACTTCCAGCACAAGAATATACAAGATTACAAAAAAGAAGAGAAAATAAAAACAAAAAAGATTTATACAATATAGATATTAATCCTGTAATTTTAAACAACCAAAGACTAGTTGGATTAAAAAAACTTATAAAGCAAAGAGAAGATAACGGAAATTTAGAAGGTACTAGACAAAAAATAATGTGCCAAGCTGCTTGGTGCTTAATTAATATAAACTATAACGCAGAATTTCCAGAAGAAGAAATTTCTGTAGAAGAAGAATTACAAGAAATAGGCGATCTTATTGGTGGGGAATTTGCTAGATATAATTACATAAACAGTAAAGTAAGACTTATGGAAAGATACCACGAACACAGAAATAAGTTAAGTAACAAAACTATATGTAAATGGCTAGAAATAAAAGATAATGAGCTTAAAGAAATCCCTGAATTATGGACTACAGAGGGAACGTTAAGAATACAAAAGAAAAAAAAGAAAGCAGAAATTAAGCATAGAGCGTACGTTTTATGGTGTAAAGGTGAAACACAAAAAAATATTGCTATAGAGGTAGGAAAAACAGAAAGAACAATAAAAAACTGGGTTAAAGACTGGAAAAATAAAGTAATAAGTATGTAAAGCAGGCAACAACATGTACGATACAAGAAAAGAAGAATATTTAAGCAAAAAAAAGGCCCTAGAGCTTTGGGATAAAGATATTTTAAACGAATTTGAAATTGGAACTTTTAAAGGATTACAGCAAATACACATATACATTTTCGAAGATGTTTTTGATTTTGCTGGCGAAATAAGAAATGTAAATTTAATAAAAGGCAATTTTAGATTTACACCTTTATTGTTTTTAAAAACTAATTTAGAAATAATAGAAAAAATGCCAGAAAATGAATTTGAAGAAATCGTTGAAAAATACGTAGAAATGAATATTTTGCACCCATTTAAAGATGGAAATGGCAGAGCTACAAGAATTCGGTTAGATTTAATTCTTAAAAAAAATATTGGAAAATGCGTAGATTGGCAAAAAATTGATAAAATGGAATATTTACAGGCGATGGAAAGATCACCTGTAAATTCGCTAGAGCTAAAATTTTTAATAAAAGAGGCATTAACAGAAGATATAATGGATAGAGATATTTTCGTTAAAGGAATTGAAAAATCTTTCGAATATGAAAATCTAGACTATTATAAAATTTACGATATAAATAAATAATTTAATACGTTTATTTACAAAACATATATAGCTTACAGGATTGTTTTAAATGCAACCAATACAATTATATGTCTTAAACCTTAAAATGCCTTAAAACGCAAAATACGAGCCTGTATTTTTGTAAAATGTACTATTTTTACTGTAATTGTAGTGTTTTAAGGCTAAAAATGTAATAAAAAATATAATTGATTTATTTAAGAGGTGGTTAAATGAAAAAAATTTATTTAAGTTTATTATTAATTTTTTTAGGATTAATAACACATCTTATATTTAAAGATTCAAATAAATTTGTTGGTGTAACTTTAATAATAGTTGGAACATGTTTTCTAATACGTTATATTTTATTAAAAATTAATAAATGAAATTAATTGATTTTGTTTATTGTTTTTTAAAGCTATTTAATTGCTTGTAGCTTAGATTTATATATTACTAATATAATTGTAATATTCTAATCTGAAAATATAATTAAATAAAACAAAAGACGGTATTTTAGATACCGTCTTTCTGTGTTCTAGATATAATTATTATTTTTCTAGTCACTAATATTATATATCTTAATGTGATTTATAATCTATTAGGTAATTTTCCATTTTTTTAAGTTCATCTAATTCAACAGTAATTTGTATACCGTCTATATTATCCTTTTCAAAATCGTCTTCTTCGTAAGCAGATAAAGCTAAATCAAATTTCATCCCTTCTTTTCCTAAAAAATTCAAAAGATTCAAACTTATCAATGAAAAATGACTATTATATAAAAATATAACTTTATTTTCTTTGACCATAATTTTTAATTCATCAGGATTTACACCATAAAATTCTAATGTTCCTTTTATATGTTTTATATATTTAT
>Ga0115856_100675_pt1 | contig 12332 bp, 11 predicted proteins | sample InSIn4gowninarea_FD_83870 | JGI IMG/M metagenome (GOLD analysis project Ga0115856, IMG submission 83870)
ATCTTCTATTTTCTTTTAATCCTTGTATAAAATCATAGAAAAAACCACAAGTAAATATTAATCCACAAAATGGATTATCTATATATTTTTTAACCTCTTCTTCATCCCTACTTAGCCAGTCAAATTCTGTTTTAGTATTTTTAAACTTTCTATTATTTCTACCGAATATTAAGTTATCTATAAATTTACTTCTATATAATCGTCCATGTTTTTTTATTTCTCTATTTATTATTATCTCTGCTAAATTTAATATAAATCCATGGTCTCCATTTGAACCTGACAATATAACTCCATCTATATTATGTGAATACTTCATAATATAGTTTTGACTAGCAAAAGATCCCATACTGTGCCCAAATAAATATATAGGAAGTCCTTCATTTTCATTTTTTATAATATTTGTTAATATGTTCATATCCTCAACCAAATGATAGAAGCCATTTTCCTTCGCTAAATATCCAACATTTTCAACCGTCTTAGCAGTCTTGCCATGACCTCTATGATCATTTATATAAACTATATAACCATTTTTAGTTAAATGTTTCGCGAAATACTCATACCTACTAGCAGTTTCGTTCATACCATGTGCTATTTGAATTATACCTTTTGGCTTGTCTGTTTCCCCTTCATACTTATATACATGTATATCTAAATTATCATTTCCCTTAAAATAAAAATTTGTACACCTCATATATTCTTTCAATTCCTTCTATTCATTTTAATAATTATTATATCAAACTTTTATAATCTATAATATATTTTTTTATATAAATTTACCCAGTATTAACTTTTTATTTTTAAATAAAAAGTTACCAACCTACAATATGTGCATTGATCACTTTACCTTTTTAATCTTTTTCTTTTTATATTTCTTCTTTTTAGGTTTTCTAATTAGATCGGCTATCATTTCATCATCAACAGTCTCTCCTATAGCATCAGCTAGGGTGTCCGTCTCTTCTAATACTTCTTCCTCCTGCTGCTGGCTTAATTCTGTTTCTCTTCCCGCTCTTATAGCTTCTTGCGTTCTTAGCATAACTAAATCTCCATTTAACATATTTATAAAAGATATTAATAAGCTTAAATCTTCCTCATTTAATTCTTCTACTATTGCATATGCTAATGTCGAAGATAGCAATACAAAGTCTGCATAAGAAAACCTATCTAATCCCAGACTTTGAGTACCTTTATTTGATTTAATTTTGGAACACTTATCAATTGCCTTTTTAATTTGTTTATTTTCTCTATTTATATTATTTTTATTATCCATAATTAAATATACTCCTTGTAAAAGTATACGAGTTATAAATATTCTATTTGAAAAATTTATATACTATATGTTATATTCTTACAGTTTTTTAAAAATTCTACTTTGTCTACTTTTTCAATAAATTACATTAGGTTGAAAAATTTTTTTAAACTAGTATAATTAGAGTTGAATTTAATTTTAGACATCTAAGGAGGAACATTTTTGAGTATTAAACATATGAGAAAATCTATAATAGCATTGTTATTGTCTTTATCATTTATGTCAAATATGACTATATCAAATGCCCAAAGCTATAAAGTATTTATAGATGCAGGCCACGGGGGAAAAGATAATGGTTCAAGCTATGGTGCTAGAATAGAAGATAATCTAAACCTTCAAATAGCGGAAAAAGTAGAAAAGCTATTAAGAGAAGAAGGCATATACGTTGAGACAACTAGGAATAAAGATGAATATGTATCTTTATCTAAAAGAACTAAAAAATCAAACTTATCTAATTCTGATTTATTTATATCAATACACCAAAATACATCAGAAAGTAAAAGTGCAAATGGTATAGAAACTTATTACTACGATAAAACCAATAAAGGTCTTGCTAATATTTTTCAATCTAATCTATTAAATTCTACTAAAGCTAATGATAGAGGTGTTAAAAAAGGTAACTTGCAAGTTTTAAGAGATAACAATAAGCCATCTATTCTTATCGAATGTGGCTTTATATCAAATGATAATGAAGGATTCAAATTGTCTACAAAAGCATATCAAGAAAAAATAGCTAATGGTATAGTTAATAGTGTCAAAGAATTTTTTAACATTAAAGGAAGTTTTTCCAATATAAAGACTGTATTAAATGACAATGTTAAAGTTAGAGCTGAGAGAGGTACTTTATTTGCACCTATTGGATATTTGCAAAAAGGAGATAAAGTTAAGATAGTAGACACTAAGCATGATTGGCACAAGATAAAATTTGGTAATACTTATGGATATGTATCCTCTGTATATGTTAAGTAAATTTTTATATTATTGTTAGATATAAAAGAGATACCTCTATTTGAGGTATCTCTTTTTTCTTATCATTTATAATATATACCCCAGAAAGTTTCTAAAACATCTTCATCTGGTTCTTTTGTATTTTTAGATATTATTATAAAAGTTATTAATGATAATACTAAGGGAAGTACTATAGTATGCATCCCAAATGGTCTATTCCATATTTGGCTAAATAATATATATGAGCCTATACCTACTATAATAGATGATATAGCACCAGATGAATTCGCCCTTTTCCAATAAAGCCCAAGTATTATTGGCCATAAAAATGTAGAAATTATTCCTGCATTAGCGTATAAATTTAGCCAAACTATTAATTCTGGTGGATTAAAAGCTACTAAATATATTATAATACCAAGAAGTGCGGTACATAATATACTTATCTTTCCGCTTAAATTAGAATTAGTCTTTAAATTAGGATTTATATAATTTGAAATTAAATCATTAACTATAGAACCTGATGCTACTAATAACTGTGAATCTACTGTTGACATTATAGATGCTAATGGTCCTGCAAGTAATATTCCTGCTATTACCGATGGAAATAACTTGGTTGTTAATGTTGGTACAACTAAATCTCCAGATTCTATACCAGTAACTAATGTTGAACCAAATGCCCCTACTAAATGCATTCCAAGAAGTAATATCATAGATACTATCGTTCCATATTTTATACCATCATGCAAACTCTTAGTGTCTTTATAACTCATAGCTCTTTGAGATACTGATGGGATACCTACCACTGCAAATCCCACTAATATCCAAAATGATGTTACCCAAGCTATAGTCATATTTCCTGGTGTTACTCCAAATGGAGTTATCATTCCCTCATTAATAGCTGCCATATTTTGAATTATATTATTTATTCCACCACCTGCAATTATAGTACCTATAAATATAGCTATAGTTGCTATAGTCATTATTACACCTTGAATTGTATCAGATAATGTAACTGCTCTAAATCCACCTACTACAGTGTGAACTATAACTGTTATTCCAAATGCAGTTAATGCAATGTTGTAATCAAGACCTACTGAACCTTGTAAAAGTCTAGCCGCTCCTACCCACTGTGCTGCCATTGCCGCTATAAAAAATATAACTATTGATATCGACGTCATTATAACTACTATGTCTGATTTATATCTTGCTCTTAAAAAGTCTGTTATAGTCACTGCATTTATTTTTCTAGATATTATAGCAAACTTTTTTCCAAGGACCGCTAATGTAAAATATCCTGTTGGCATTTGTGCCATCGCTAAAAACACCCATCCTAGTCCTTCTTTGTAAGCAGTTCCAGGTCCACCTATAAAACTTCCTGCACTTAAATATGTAGTAACTAAAGTCATAGCAAGTACAAATCCACCTAAATCTCTTCCTCCTGTCATATATTCGTCCATAAAAGAATTATCTTTATTTGAATTTCTTGCTCTATTTACAAACTTCATAGAGTAAAAACCTACTCCAAATATAGCTATAAAGTATATAACTATAGGAATTAATACTTTGTAATTTACATTTTCCATTACTTAAACTCCTTTTTGTACATCTCTACTTCTTCTTTGCTTAAACCATCAAGTGGCATATCTTTAAAGAACTTATTTATTGTAATAACTGTAAGTATAGAAAAAAGTATTCCTCCTACTATACAGCTCATAAAAAACCATGCAGGAAAACCTAGTATATATGTATACTCTTTAACTGGTCTATTTGAAAGTCCATATCCAAATCCAAACCACCATATAAGATTTAAGAGTCCAAGAATAAGTCCCATTATAGCTTCTTTATTACACTGTTTATATCTTGGATCTTCTACTATTTTTTTATCATCCATAAATTTAATCCTTTCTATATTATTTAAATAATATAACTATTTTAACCACGTCCTATTTTATTATTTTTTGTATTATTTTGTCTAGTAAAAATTTTAAGTAAACAAAATAGCTATCATTTTGATAGCTATTTATTTAGTATTAATATTCCAAAAATTCTTTGGTATTTGTTTTTCATTTATAGGAAGTATTTCATATCCTTCTTCATTTAAATAAGTAAGTACTTCATCTAATGCTTGTACTGTTTGTTTTTTTTCGTGCATAAGTATTACTACTTCTTTTTTATTTTTAACCTGTTCTTTTACAATTTCTATTATTTTATTAGAATCATTTTTCCAATCTTGAGTATCTATATTCCAATCCCAAAGCTTATATCCTGCATCAACTAAATTTTCATATGACTTGACTGGTGTATACGGTTTGCTTCCATAAGGAAGTCTTATTATATTTGATGTCCTTCCAGTTATCTCATAAAAAGTTTCCTTATTTTTATCAAATTCTCTTTTAGCTGAATCGTAATTTTCATAAAGTTTATTTACATCATGCGAAACACTATGAAATCCTGCACTATTTCCACTTTCGACAATCTCTATTACAGCATCCTTATTTACTTTCATATTCATATCTATCATAAAAAATGTCGCATGTGCATTATGCTTTTTAAGGATTTGTAGTATGTCTTTTGTGTACTTGCTTGGACCATCATCTATCGTTATATAAGCGATTTTATTGTTTGTATTAGCAGTTTCATTTACATCATAATATATAGGTAAACAAGTATATTTATCTATATATTCTAAAGCACTTGTGTTATTTGGTATCATAGCAAATGTTAAAAGTCCTACACTTATTGCTAGTTTTAATCTTACATTTTTCATATGAGTTCCTCCTTTATAGTTATTATAAATTTATGCCTTTTAAGGAACATATTTGTATAAATTTTTACGTTTTAAACGTTTTTATAATCTTAGTATTGGTAAAAACCCTTTTTTATATCACTAAAAGATAAAACTTATTCTGTAAATATTTATGTAATAAAAATAAAAATTTACTTTAATTTATAAGTGTATCAATAAAACTCTTCACATTTTTATATTTAACATAAAATCCTTCTAATAAAAAAGTACAAGCAATACGCTTGTACTTTTTTATTAATTAGTTTTATTTTGCATATAATTATAAATTGGTAATCCTATAAGAGTTATTATTATACCTCCTAAAGATATCATTGTTGTTTGTAAACCAGCAAAACATAGTTGGTTTATTACAACGAATAATCCACTTAATATAGCTATAGCTGGTATAAATGGATATAATGGAACTCTGTATGGTCTAAATAAATCTGGTTGATCTTTTCTAAGCTTTATAACACCTATAAATGTTAGTACGTAGAATATCCATATAGCAAATATTGATAAATCTGTTAATAAGTTGAACTGTCCTGATAATGCATATATAGCTGATAATGTTGCCATTGCTATTATTGAGTTAGCTGGAGCTTGAGATTTATTTAATTTAGTTAAAGTCTTGTATCCTGGTAGAGTTTTTTGTTCTGCTAAAGTATACATAACTCTTGGTCCTGTTAATAAGTATCCGTTAAGTGTACCAAATACTGATATTAATATACCTATTGTTATTAATTTACCACCCATTGGTCCAAACATAGCCTCTGCAACTGCTGCTGCTGGTGCTGAATAGTTAGCTAATTCACTTGCTGGAAGTACCCAAAGATATGCTAAGTTTATTACTACATAAACTCCCATAACTACTGCAAGCCCACCAACTATCGCTCTTGGTAAATCCTTACCTGGATTTTTCATTTCTCCAGCTAAAGCACCAACATTTATCCATCCATCATAGGCAAATAATACTGCTATTAATAATTGACCTATAACTCCTGCTGGGCTTATTCCATCTCCTACTAATGGTGTCATTACTGGATTTGTTCCGCTTCCTTTTATAAATCCAAATACCATTATAAGTGCTAAAGGTATTAACTTACATATAGTAGCAATTGTTTGTATAGCTCCACCAGCTTTTGATCCTAATGTATTTAACGCTGCAACAAATAATATAATACCTACTGCTATAGGAAGAGTTAAAGACTCATTTCCTATTAATGAAACTGCTTGTTGTGCAAATATAACTCCTAGTGCTGCTATTGTTGCTGGGAAGAATAATACCGTTTGCATCCACCCTGTTAAAAATCCTAGTTTCTTGCCATATATTTCTTCAATATATACCATCATACCACCAGTTTTTGGTATAGCTGCTGATACTTCAGCTGCCGTTAATCCTGCTGTTATAGTTATGATACCTGCTACTACCCATGCTATCATTCCAAGTCCTGGCTCTCCACCTGTTGTTTGATAAACAGCTTGCGGCTTAAAGAACACACCTGCACCTATAACCATACCAACAACTGTTGATAAAGCTGCAGACATCCCTAAACTTTTTTGAAGTTCTTTACTTTCCATATATGCCTCCTTATTTATTAAGTTTTCTATAATTTCATTATAATATTTTTTGAAATACTTTCAATACATTTTTTTATTTTTTTCGACAACGTTTTTCTAAATTATGTATTTTTAGAAAATTTTTTTAAGATTACTTTAATTTTTATATTTTTATTTATTATATAAATTTTCTGTTATTTTTTATATTTCAGCTATTTAGCCAAATTAACTTTGTATACTTAAATTTAAATATGAATTTTTTTCTTTACAAAGATAATCTATTTAATCTTGTAATTATTTTTTTCAATAAAAAATCTTTTTGAAAAAAACTTAGTTTTTTTGTTTTTTGTGCAAACATTTTCTTAAAGTTAATTTCAATAATTTAGACAAAAAAAATAGAACTTCTAAAGTTCTATTTTTTTACTTTGTGTATTTTAAGTTTTCTATTATTTTTGTGTGTTTTTATTCGTAATTTATTATGCTACCCTTTTTATATCTTTTTCCTTTTGATTCTTCTTCATCATATAATTATATATAGGCAAACCTATAAGAGTTACTACAACTCCTCCTAATGACATCATTGTATTTTTAGGTCCTGCAAATAATAATTGGTTTATTACTACAAATAATCCACCAGCTATTGCTATTAAAGGTATTACCGGATAAAATGGAACTTTATATGGTCTATGTAAGTTTGGCATAGTTTTTCTCATTTTTATAACTCCTACAAACGTTAACACATAAAATGACCAGATAGCAAACATTGATAAGTCACTTAGTAAGTTAAATTGTCCAGATAATGCATAAAGCGCTGATAAAGAAGCCATCACCATAGTTGCATTTGCTGGTACATCATATTTATTTAATTTACCTAAAAATTCAGGTAATGTTTTTTGTTGTCCTAATGTGTATATTATTCTAGGTCCTGTAAGTAGATATCCATTTATACATCCAAATACAGATATTAATATACCCATAGTTATTATTTTACCACCAATAGGTCCAAATATTTCTGTTGCAACAGCAGATGCTGGTGATGCATATTTAGCTAATTCACTTGCTGGAAGTACCCAAAGATACGCTAAGTTTATTACTACATAAACCGCCATAACTAAAGATAATCCACCTATTATTGCCTTTGGTAAATCTTTTCCCGGATCTTTCATTTCCCCCGCTAAAGTACCGACATTTATCCATCCATCATAAGCAAATAATATAGCAACTAATAATTGTCCTATTACACTAGTTGCACTTATTCCCTCTCCTACTAATGGAGTAGTTATTGAATTATTCCCTGATCCACTTATAAATCCAAATACCATTATAAGTACTAAAGGTATTAATTTACACACTGTAGATATTGTTTGTATTGCTCCACTAGTTTTAGAACCTAATGTATTAAGTCCACCAACTAATAATATTACCCCAACTGTCATAGGTATTACTAAATTTTCATTTCCAAGGAGTATCGCTGATTGTTGCCCAAACATAACTGATATTGCAGCTATTGTTGCTGGGAAAAATAATACTGATTGCATCCATCCTGTTAAAAATCCTAATTTTTCACCATATATTTCTTCTATATATACCATCATACCGCCTGTTTTTGGTATAGCAGCTGAAACCTCTGCTGCAGTAAGACCTGCTGTTATTGTCATGATACCTGCTATTACCCAAGCTATCATTCCAAGTCCTGGCTCTCCACCAGTTAATTCATACACTGCTTGAGGCTTAAAAAATACTCCCCCACCTATAACCATACCAACTACTGTTGATAAAGCTGCAGCTGCCCCAAGATTTTTTTGAAGTTGCTTATCTTGCATATTCATATTCCTTTCTTCACCAAGTTTTGTCATAAGTTGTCGCATTTATAATTATAATATAAGTATAATTTTTTTCAATACAAAAATTTTTAATTTTAAAAAGTTTCAATTTCTAACTTTTTAAAATTCAAACTATCATTTTTCCTCAATTTGATTCATTATTTTCTCAAAAAAAATCCACCTAATTTTATAGGTAGATTTTCTAATAATTTTATTTTCCTGTTATATGTTCTATTGTAATTCTTATTACATTAGTGACATTTTTTCATTTAAAATATATTCTATTTCTTCTTTAAAAAAGTCTTTGCTATACTTTTCTATTAATTTTATAAGTGCCCTTCTCCTTCCTTACCATCTACTTTACATGCTATACCAAATCCTATTACTCTTTCATAATTTGTAGAAAATTTACTTGGCAAAATATTTGTATATCCCACTACACTAAAATATACTTTTCATTGATTTTTATATTTTCTATCTTATGACCACTCTTAGCACTATGTAAATATATAAAATTATTATGATAAATATATCTTAAATGAAGACTATATGGATACCCATTCTCACTTATAATTGCTAGTGTCATATACTCCCCTTTGTCTAGTATTTTTTATTCGATCTACATCTAATTTTCTTTTTGTTTTCTCATTGATTTAAACAGCTTTTCCTCCATGTATATTTACTATTATTTTTATAAATTTTAGCATACCTTAGCCTTAGTAGTAAAAATTTCAATAAAAATAGGATATCTAAAAGATATCCTATTTTTATTGAAATTTTTAATTATTAATTTTTTCAATGTAATTACAGTTTGCATCTATATGATTTAAAAAAATAAGTAATCTTTCATATAGAGGATGTGATTTTTCTCCATACTTTAATTCTAGCTCTTTACCAATTTCTTTTACAGTTTTTTTCCCGTCAATATTAGAAAATACAAAGCTGCCATATTCATCTAGTTCAGTCTTTTTATACATTGGAATTTTAAACTTTAATTTTCTAAAAAACTGTTGAATTTTATGATCTTGTTTTTCAAGTATCGTTACAACACCTTCATTTACTTCATAATCTATTTTATCATTTATTTTAAATACAATTTTTAAAATATCTTCATTAGTTTTCATTGTTTTTTACCTTAGAGCTTACAATTGGCCATGTAGTAAGTACAACTAATACTAAAAGAAGTATAATAGCCATCATATTTGAAGCTGCAAACCCACTAGGACCAGCACCTTTTATAACACCTGTTACTTGTAATATTATACCGACTAATCCTATTATAGAACCACCAGCAACAAGCCCTGATGATAAACTTATACCATTAGCAACTTTGACCTCTTTTTCTTTATCACTTCTTGAAGTTTTTTCAACAAATACACGTATTAAAGCTCCTACTAATATTATAGAAGTTGTTGCAATTGGTAAGTAAAATCCTATAGCAACTGTCATTATAGGTAGATTTAAGAAGTATAAAACTATAGCCATAACTACACCAACTATTACCATAACCCAAGGTAATTGACCAGACATAATTCCTGATGTTAATGTTGATATTAAGTTAGCTTGAGGTAATGCAAATGGAGGATTATCTCCTGTTACTACTAATTGATTTGCAAGTAGTAATGTAGTTCCTACAACTACTATTACACCTACTATACCAGCTATTGCAAAATATTTTTGCATTTCATTTTTGCTACCACCTATTATATAAGTTACCTTTTGAGATTGGCTATATCCTCCAGCTATAGATATAGAAACAACTATAAATGTACCAAATAATAATAGTGATTTATTATCTGCTAAATCAGTCCATCCCATTATAACAAATACTAATGTCGCTATAACTAAAGATGCTATTGTCATACCAGATACAGGAAGATTTGATGTACCTATAGTCCCTGTTAAACGTCCAGCAACTATAACAAATAATCCTGCTAATAATAAAGATACTACTACACCAATAATTGTCATTACTATACCATTTGATATAAAGAATGCTCCTACAACTGCTGCTACAATTCCGCCTAATAGTATAATACTTTGTAATGCGCTACCATCTTCACCGTCAACAGATGTTGATGATTTTGCTTTCATAGTTTCTTTTACAGATGCTATTATAGTTGGTATTAATTTAACTGCACCTATTATACCTCCACAAAGCATCATACCAGCCCCTATGTATTTTACATAGTTACCAGCTATATCATTTACACCCATTTGGTTTATCGCCATTGTAGGATCATTCCATACCTTAGCACCTTCTCTTGCCATATCAGTAAAGTATCCTATTAGAGGCATAATACCAAAATGAGATAATAAAGAACCTGCAAACATTGTAAGTGCAACTTCAAGTCCTACTATAAATCCTATCCCTAAAAGAAGAGGATTAACTTCTACTTCAAATTTACATTTATAAAACTTATTTCCAATAAAGCTTATAACATTATTGGCTACGTTTAAAAATGAACCTGTTAATACAGTTATAAGTCCACTTATACCAAATCCCATACCCATATACTTCATTGAATCTCCACCAGCATCTGAAGCAACTAATGTTTCAGATATAGCCATTGATTCTGGGTACATAAGCTTACCATGTTCTTCAATTATTAAATAATTGTACACAAGTGATGCAATTCCAATACCAAATAAAACTCCACCTACTCCAACTATAAATCCTTCTAAAAATGTAACTTGACTACCTATTAATAAAATAGCAGGTAATACGAAAATCATACCACTTGCAACTGATTCACCACCACTTGCCATACCTTGTACAATATTTTTACCAAGAATACCTTTTCCTTTTGCGAATGCTGCTATAAACGCTGAACCTATAATAGAACCTGGAATACCTGCGGCAACTGTAAGACCAGCTTTCATTCCTGAATATGCTGTTGATGCTGCAAATATTACGGCTAAAATAATACCTATTATCAGTACTGCCATATTTGCACCAGTCTTCGATTTGTCTGTTATGTAAGGAACATAGTCTTTACCTGATACTCCTCCATAAGCCCCAGATAATTTAGTGGGAACAGTAAAAAATCCTACAATAGAAAATGCAAATATAATGATGAACCATGAAAAAGTTAAATTGCTAGTGGCAACTGGAGGGCCAGGTGTTGTTAAATCAGTATTATCTACTGGAAAAAAAGCCATAGGAGCAGATGAAATTACTGACTATTTAATATTCAACATGAAAAAAAATGGGGCATATGAAATAAAAGATAAGGAAACCTTAAATAAATTACAAAACTTAGTCTTATCTAAGGATTTGAAATTAAATACTGAATGTGTTGGAAAAAGTGCAAGATATTTATTAGATAAAATAGGAATACAAGTTGAGGATGATATAAAAGTAATAATAATGGAAACAGATAAAAATCACCCATTTGTTATAGAAGAGTTAATGATGCCAATACTTCCGATAGTTAGAGTCAAAGATGTTGACGAAGCTATAGAACTTTCCGTAGAAGTCGAACATGGAAATAGACATACAGCTATAATGCATTCTAAAAATATTGATAAACTAAGTAAAATGGCTAAATTAATTCAAACTACTATATTTGTTAAAAATGGACCATCATATTCTGGTATAGGTGTAGGTGGAGAAGGATATACAACATTTACAATAGCTGGTCCAACAGGAGAAGGTTTAACAAGCGCTAAAACCTTTGCTAGAAAAAGAAGATGTGTACTTGTAGATGGCTTTGATATCAGATAAGAGGTGAGATTATGGAAAAAGATTTAATAAGCATTATTAAAGAAGCTGGTATAGTAGGTGCTGGTGGAGCTGGATTTCCAACTCATGTAAAATTAAATACAAAGGCAGATTATTTAATTATAAATGGAGCTGAATGCGAACCTCTTTTAAGAGTAGATCAACAACTGATGGCTAAAGAATCTA
>Ga0115856_100677_pt1 | contig 12328 bp, 7 predicted proteins | sample InSIn4gowninarea_FD_83870 | JGI IMG/M metagenome (GOLD analysis project Ga0115856, IMG submission 83870)
GATAAATTTAATTTTAAACCAACGTGTACACAGCATAACTTTCCGTAACGTTAATTGGAAATTTGGAACGAGTTGAAAGTGCGTGACTTTAGTTTTGCTGCATAATGGAACTGGACTACTTCTAACAAAGGAATAACCGTTTTTATAGCTAAAAATTACTAAGGGGAAAACTTAACATTTTTCCAAAAAACCCACTTCGTTAAATATTTAATGTTTGCAAAAATTTACAGATATATCAATTTTATTAGCTGTAAAAACATTAAATTATATACTTCTGTTTTATTTTTAAAAAATCATTTGAGCACAAAAAATTCATGTGCCGATCATCATTTACGAATACACAGCTGTTGATGCATAAATTTTATGTAATTTACTATATCAAAGTAGCATTTAAGCTTCCTCCATCAAAATATCTTTCTCTGTAAATTGCTGCACAGTTACTAGATGTTTCACTTTAGTTTAAATATTGTATACCACTTTCATTTTTATGAAAAATATGATTCGGAACTTATACGTAATATTTCATACTATTTAGAATATAGAGTTCTTAGACAAAACCTCAATTTTAAAAACATTCAGAAACTAGAACGTTTACACGTCAACAAAATTATTGCAAACGATTATTAAGCTACTGGTTTCATTTAAAACTTCTAATGCAGAAATACTCGAAAGGAATAAAATTTTCTTTTACATGTATAATGTACTAAATTTATAATCCTTTCAATATTTCATAATTTTAAATGCTGATTTATATAAAAATATATTTTAAAATGCTGATTTCATATAAACAATTTTAAAAGTCAATAGTATAATATTTTATAATTTGATCAAGAATCTTACTTTTAGAAGAAACTTGACAAGATACTTCAACTTATTAAATCACTATCATCAATTTAAAAACAAATATTCGTCTGGCTACCAATTATATGTCGTTTGTGTAGCAATCAATAAGCAGCGAACACCTAGATTACAAAATTAGAATAAACATCACTGAAGTACATGATCATTCCACAACTTCAGATCGTCGAGACTGATGAATTCGGAGCTTTTACTACCCGTCCAAGAAATGGCGCCAAGCAGTGGGCTGATGGATATTTCAGTAAAAGTGATTGTTTAAAAAATAACAGTATTGGTAGAAATGTTTATATACGCTTTCTAGTTCTAAATATAAGTTATGTAATATAAATACGATTTCAACATTTTCGTTTTTATGTTCACAGTGTTCGATAAATCAAAGAAGTTCAAGACATAATTTCATAAAAAATAAATTAATAAGTGTATGAACGATGAAGTTTACAGTAACTACTAAAAGAATGAAAATGAATCTGAAGTTATCACTGAAATGTTGAAGACAAAAATTAATAAATGGTTTTGAACACAGAAAATAAAACTGATCAAAATATATATGAAATGCTTGAAATCCTATAATTTTAAAGCTTCATTAAAAATATTTATATATTTCATATGTAAAGTCTACATCTTAAGTCAGGGGCCGAGTTCGATTCCCCTGTGATGTCCAGTTAGGGGCAAAGATGGTCCCCGCCTTCCGGGTGCCAGTCACAAGTGGACAATCAATTGAGGCGATACGCCAGAGCTAAAGAGTATTGCTAATTTTGCGACTTATTCAAAAAAATCAAAATAACTATTAATGCCTAATATAATTCTGTAATAAAAAGCGAATGTTATTAATTTTTGAGTTTGATGCCCAAAACATTCTGAAAAAGAGCTTTTTAAAATTAGTTGTCAGTTCGTAGAATAAAAAATATGGAAATTTCACTTGTTAATTAAGAGCTAAAGGAAAACTTAAAGAATCGGAGCAAAAGTTTCCATAAAAAAACAAATATGAAAAGCATTTTATGAAAATATTTGCCAATTTCTTTTATTTCGTGTTTTACAAGTTAAACACATTTATGACAATAGATTTAACACATTTTCAAATATTAAAAGTTAACAAAATAAGTGAAATGGCTATTCATGAAATTTTGTAATTATATGGGAGAAAAAGGTACTCCACATTGTCAATATCATTTTTTCTTTTGCCCCGATAACAAGATTACAAACCCTGCTGTCCGGACTTTCAACATATTTATTAAAAACAGACCCGTATCCACTGACTGGCCCAGGTCTACCCAAGCTTTTCAAATCCAAAATTCAGTGAATTTTAATTTTTTCAGTCACGTACTTTGTCTTAAAATATAAAGCTAAATTTAATTTTAAACCAGAGTTGAAAGTGCTTCATTTTTACTACGTAACGGAACTGGACCACGTCTAACAGAGGAATAACTTTTTATAGCTAAAAAACACAAAGTGAAAAACTTTACTAGGGAAAAACCTTCGTTAAATATTTAATGTTTGTGAAACTTTATAGATTAACAGTTTTGTTCATTAGATATAAAAAGATTAATTTATATACTTCTGTTTTATTAAAAAAATCATTTGAACACGAAACAATTTATGTGCCAATCACCATTTATGACAACACAGCTGTTGGTGCACGATTTTTTTTCATGTATTTACTATACCAAAGTAGAATTTAATGTTCTTGCATGAAAACGTCTTTCTCTGTAAATTGCTGCGCAATTAATAGATGCTTCACTTGTTAGTTTAAATCTTGTACACCACTAATTCATTTTTGTGAAAAATGTGATCGAAATACACGTAATATTTTATACTATTTAGAATGTACAGTTCTTTAGATAAAACCTCAATTTAAAGAATTTCATGCAGAAACGAAAACGTTTTACTTGTCAATTAAAATTATTGCAAGCAATTAAGATTTTTGTTTCATTTAAAACTTCCGATGCAAAAATACCCGAAAATAAAAATTTTCCTGTGCATGCATAACGTACTAAATTTATAATCCTTTCAGTATTGCATTATAAAGATTCAAAAATATATTTTAAAATGCTGATTTCAAATAGACAATTACAAAAAGTAATAGTTTATAATTTGATCAAGAATCTTACGTTTAGAAAATTTTTACAAGTTATGCGTAATATTGTTGAAATATATTAGTTTTTAGTTTTTGTAAAGCAGAGTTTGGCAACAGCTTTAAAAGTGATATTGTGAAAATGATTCAAATAAAAATTAGTTTCCAAGTTGTTACCCTAAAGTTTGTTTGTGAGTATGCATTTTATTCTCCCTTACGCTTATATTTTTAGAGTCCGTTGTTCAAATATAAATATAATTTCAACGTTTTCGTTTTTAAGTTCACAGTGTTCGATAAATCAAAAAAGTTCAAGACATAACTTCATAAAAATAAAGAAATTAAGCGTATGAACGCTGAAGTTTAGAATAACAATTAAAAGAATGAAAATAAGAATCTGACGTGTTAGCACTTGAAACGTTGAAAACAAAATAAATGGTTTTGAACAAAATAGAAAACACAACTGATCAAAATTTAAATGAAAAGCTTGAAATTCTGTAAAAATCTAAATTAAAAAATATTTACATATATATATTTTTCATATGTAAAGTGAAAGCCTAAAATGTGTCAAACAGAAATTCGTAACCATGAACGCAATTGCTAAAATTGTATCGCCTGCATTTTATTTTCCTTGGCACCTTGCCAAGAGTATCTAAACAATGATTTAAATCAACAAGAGTGCGTTACATTGTTTTTTCTGTACTTCAATATCATTGTCTTTAAACTGCAGCACTTTTATAACACAATCATGTAATAACAATTAAAAAATGAGCTTTCAAGTTTACACAAATATTACTTTTCAAAAATTTTAATGTACTTAAGAAAACCTCAACTATATTTTTACCTTGCGTTTTTAGGATACCAACGAAATATTTTGACCCGCATAAATGCATTAAAAAGACATATGACCACATTCAGTGTAATATTCGATTTTTTTTAACATTCAAGAATGAACTACATGGAGTTCTGGGGACACAACTAATTTACATGACATCTACACTACATTTAATAATGGATTCGAAAGCATGACCGAGTTTACACAAAACAACCGATTAATTTCAGAATGAAAAAAAGCTTATTTCTATTAAAATACATTTAGTGCTTACCTGCAGCTTGAATATTCTTGTCATAATTCATTCTAGTATATGTAAAGTACTGGAAAACAGAATTAAATAAACAAAGTATTTTTGACAGACGTGTTGCAAGTCTAAGTCCACGTGCAAATCAAGAAAATCCTAGACAAAGCGCATACAATCACGAGATGTGTGCGCACGTCAGTCCAATCAGCGATCACATCGTTATTTTGCATAAACAACGAAGTTATTTTGAAAACGTTTTAACCAAGTGATGGTACAGAGGGGAATCAGACAACTAAAAACTCAAAAACCAGAAAACCAATTCTAGGAGCTCGTTCTTTAAATTTCTTTTCCTTCATTTTGCCCCCCGAAGAGCGATTTTATTGGAGAATACAAGCTCTTCAAAAGAACCTTTCTATACATTTCATTTAATATCTTGTAATTTTGAATCAATTTCCAGATGAAATATCTACACCTAGCTTGGTACTCACAGAGGTAGACTTGAGAAAATGGAAGATATTGGAGCCACGATGGATTTTGCGTGCACCAGCTCCTATTAGCGTAGACGGTCAAGCCGGCGAGAGGTGTTCATCCTCCTAAGCATTGGCCTTAGGTGTGCCTTAGCTTTGCTTTCGGTGTTCTGTCTGGTTTTTCTTTCCTGTAGAGGTTGTTTTATCGGAGAACATGGGGATTAAGCCAGTCTTGTCTTATTTTCGGGAACTTAATTTCGAAACACGTTTTTGATGAAAAAGTTTCACCTGGCTTGACACTACGTGTACATTGACACAACAAATTTTATGTACATTAGCTCTCATTAGTTTAGATAAATCAGATGGCTGAGAGCCTGATTAGGTGAGGGAGATGCAGGTTCTTGTATGAGAGCCTATAGAGAGGTATAATAAAAATCAATATCTTTATTTCAAAATTGCACATACGTATTTTGTTTAAGGATTTGGAATATAAAAATTCAAATTTTCAAAAGTCTTTTGAGGAAATCGATTGTTGTTGTTGTTGTTGTTGTCGTGTCCGTTCCTTTGGACAGGACATAGAAAGAGGGGGCAGCTTCCATTTTTAGGCGAGCCCCAGCGGGTGGAAGTCCGACTTCCGCTCAGATATTGGATCTCTTAATTTTGAACCAACTTCCAGCATGGCTTGGCACCATAGAGATAATAGTAAGTGGAGATGACAGAGCGCAGCACTTCGCGTGCTTATATGCTTCCGCGGACTATTTACTATGGTCAAACTTGTTGCGTTGTTTCATATTGTGAGATAAATGCATTTGTTCAAAAAATTTAGTTAAAAGATGGTTACTTGTTGTGCTACTGGATGTACAAATAGGTCTGACAGAAGATATAAGCCTGAAAATTAATGAAATGAAAAGATATTCCGGAAGATATAAGCCGGAATATCTTTTCATTCGTAAGTAAGTGCCTTTTTTCTTACATTTTGTCAAACATCATAGTGTAATTTCGATTCATCACTCTGTGTTCCGATTCTCTTTAATAAGCAGTAAAAATGGCCAAGGGTTATTTTAATTATATTCCCCGGAGCCGAGTTTGTTCACAAAACATTGCCGCGGAAGATTACAAAACGGGCACGCTCGTCAAATGCTAGCGTACAGCGTATGCTAGCGTATTGCATGTCAGCTCCCCTTTCTTATATCTCCATGCTTGGCACCCCCAGAGGTATAATTAACATGGAGGACATTGGAGCCACGACAGATTTTACGCACACCAGCTCCCTTTAGCGTACGCGGTGCCGCGTGCCAACCAGCGGCGAGAGGTGGTCACCTTCCAAAGCACTGGCCTCCGGCCTTGCTGCTTCGCTTTCGGTGTTCAATTGGGAAAATCTATTGGTTTATGAAATACAAATTACCCTAATGCCATGAATCTTTTGAATTTTAATAAAATAGTGTTCTAAATACACTCATGAACACTGAAAATAGTTCGCCAAAAAGGAAGCATCGGACTGAAATAAAATTTAATATATACATAGTGATACATTTGAAAGATTCACCAAATCCCAAATTTAAGGCAATTAAGAGTGCAAATTCAATCGCAGATCGGACCGCCTGCTGCACTGCGGTCTGGCATTGTGTTGATTGGACAATGCAATACAATGCAATTACAAATCTTTAAAAGCCATCTTTATATCATTTACAGAGTGACACTATGACATTTGATGTTCCAGCTGGTTCCAAAGATGTCTCTATGATGAGAGAAGTCTGCGGTGTTGGACGGCCACGAAACAGTTAGAGAATGAGTAACTCTAACTGTATGCGGACGAGCATTGGAAATTTGTTCATGGAAGGTCCTTCAGGAAAGATTCCACTTGGAGTCAAGTATACGAGCAACATAACGCTGGTCGATCAAGGTTCCACGTACCGGTTATCATAAGCTATGACTCACCGGACTATCAAGCCTGTTGTGTAACGTTTACCAAGGGTGACTTAGTGACTTGACACCTGTACGCGGTTATTATCCACGTCACACTGGATATACGCTCTGCCTTGGTAGCACTGAAGACGGAGTTGCCGATGGTACAGTGTTTAAGGCAGTACGCAAAAAGGGGGCTTGGATTGTACATTCACTTCATCAAGGCGCCTGGAAAAGGTTTATGGAACAGCTGTCGGCTGTGCTGCGGGGTCTACGGAAATCGAAAACTCTCCAGTTGTTTATATTTCCTAATCTACTTTATGTTGAACATGTCAGAATGATCTCCAGTTAATCGGGTCTCCATTATTTTTCAGTGCTCTGTGTTATTTAACGGTAATTTCATTGAAACATCCTTAATGTTAGTCCAGGATGGCATCTTATAATTTTCGTTGCCTTGTATCTGAGGTCCATCACCAAAGTTACCATTTAACCAAGCTCCATTATGCCATTCACTGCACATATGCTTTTCAATTTCATTGAAGAATTTCTAGTAAGTATTAAATTCGTGTTAGTTAACTTTTATTAATAAGCAAGTTTTACCAAGCTTTTCATGTGAATGATTAAATATGTACATATTATTATAATTTTCATCATAGGGTCATGTCGTTTTAAAAGTGGGTGAAAGACACAAAAAGAATAAGCGAGCAAGTCCTTTAAAATGAAATATTATGTTTCATTACTTATGAAAGGCAAAACATTTCAAAGCTCAAATGGAAAACATAATCGCACCAGAACTGTGATCTATATATAGTATAATTTTGCAAATCTCTTCGTATCGCAGTAAACAGAAATAATCGTTCAAAATAAATTAGAGCACCCCACAACACTAGACGCAATCTGTGACTAAAACTTCCTCGAGATATCTGGAGACTCTTCCTTGATTATTCACCAGCCACACTCCGAAATATCGAGGATTATCCAGATATTTCCAGATACAGTCGTGGTTGCCAAAATTTCTCTGAGTAAATTCGCCACATCATGAGCGAATATCCAGTGTTGAAAGTCTTGAGCAAATGTAACAATATTTTTCTGCTGAAATGCTGCAGAAAAATATTACTACATCTACATATTGCTTTACATAGTTACTTTTGGCAATTTAGGCTAGCATTACTTTGACATATTTAGAACTCTACAAATGCTTTGAAGCTTAAGTCCCTCCCATAGATTTTGAATTGTTACACTCTAGATTCATGATCTTCAACGTCGATTTTGGCGATTTCTAAGTTCTGTAAATCACGCCATTCAGTTATTCGACAATAGTGTCATGGACCTTCCAAAATATGTTGAAATTTTGGTTTTAATCCTTTTCTTTGCTTGGGGTTAAATAACCAGACAGGATATCCCTCTTTAAAACGTTGGTCTGTGAATTTAAAGTGAAATCATGTCTTCGTCCAATCATTTGCAGCATAGACCCTCTAGTAAGCGACCGAATGTATGTTTTTCAAACATGCCTTCCGGCTTCAAGACGATATCGTTTAAGCCGATCGCCAACTCCATCCATCTCCCGTACTGAACACCAAAAGTTAAAATTCCTCCTTACTGTCTTGTTTCTTTCTAAAAGTGGCTAAAGGAAATGTAGATAATAGTTCTTTTGAAGTTAGAAAGAAAGATGCTTTATATAACGTTTGAAATGCAAAACGAAATGAATCTCAAACGAAAAATTAACCGATACGGCACAATTTTGCCAGTCGTATTTTGTCGTAGTAAATGAAGGTAATCACTCAGATTGCTTTTAAAAATAGCTGGAAACAGCTGCAGTATAACCCCTGAAATTCATTTGGCGATTTTCTTGGCAACCAAGTTTTTCGCCAGTACTTGACGTCATTCTGTCGTCTAGTCAGCCACCTTGTTTACCGATCATTGAGGTAGTCATCTTGTTTAAAGCGAGGAACAAATAAGCAAATAACAAATATATATTGCATGGCGCATATTTTAATGGTGGAGAGAAAACGTACAAAATATTTAAGTTTAATACAATTAAGAAGTAAATTTTTAAATGCCGTAGAGAATACGTTTTTAAAAAAGGAAGGACAATTTAAAAGCAGTAATGCACGTAAATTACTTTAAAATATTGAAGATTATTAAAAATAAAAAAAAGATAGTTGAGATTCAAATTTTATGATGTTTCAATTTTTCGTAATGTAAAGGAACTCTTTTAATCAAAAATTTCATTTTTATTTTGTTCGTAAGGACCTTAGGGTTTTTTGTAGCTGCCGATCCCATATCTACTATTATCAAATTTTAAATAGGTCAAAAAATCAATACGCAAAAAATAAAAATGTGTAAATAAATACAATTACGAAATACAAATTAAAAGCAATGTGGATCAGAACGTTTAAAATAAAATATAACGACTAAAAGAAAATTATGAAAGTTCATCCAAACAATACGTCGTCCAATTAAAAGACTAAAACTATAAAACGTAAAAATTCTAAAATCGAACTTTCACGTAGAGCAGAAAAACTTGCCATTTTAGAAATGGCACATCCAGAAGTTTCAGTAACTGAAAATTGCATTAATTGGTGAAAAGAAAACGATCGAAAATGTTATTACATTTCGCCAGAAAGATGGCCTAGTAGGTTTCGGGGACAATATTGCAGTGTGTTCAGTAGTTCGAAGTTCCAAATGATATCTTCATTCTACAATAGAAGCCTTATGAAAAACTCTACTCGACATCCCAGAGCCTTTTATTTTGCACTGAACACACACCCAAACATTTAGCTTTTTCGTTTCTGAAATTTCACAGAACTATTATGTAATTACTTAATCAAAAGCGACAGTGTACACATTAATTATCTTTTTACATTATGTAAAAATTAATCCTTAATTAAAGGCTTTTGAAACGCAAGACTCTTATTAACGGTTGTCTGAAAAACGTTTTATTGTAAAACCTTGGTTAGCGAATAACTTCTTTATAAGTTACTTGATAACAAGCATTGCTTTGGATTGTTAGTAGTACAATAGAACCTAGGATTGCGAGCAGCTTGGCTTGTGTGCGAATGTTTTACAAGACGAGCAAAATTTTTGAAGGAATCTCAACTTGATAATCGAGCAATACATTAATAAAACTTGGTTCCCTGTTGGATGTCACGCCTGTCTGAGGCAGTTTTCCTCAACAGTTGAATCAAATATTCAGTTTTGATTGGTGAACCCTGTCTGGCTGATCACCTTGCCAAAGAAGCCAGTTTTTCACCTAACGCAAAATTACTGCAGCCTCCCATACCGAAGTCATTTTTCAAAAAACAACTTAAGGAAGCATCCTTGGAATTGTGGCAGTCAAGATGGACAACTACGGACAAGGGCCGCTTTACCTATAAGTTTGTGCCATCTGTGTCCATAGATACACTTTTAGGATGTCCCTTAATTAACATGTTCATTACGAACCGAGGCCCTTTTCCATCTTTCCGGTTTTACATAGGAAAGGTGGACAATCCTTTTTGTGTTTGTGGATCGTATGGAGATGCCCTCCATTACGTGTTCGACTGTCCACTTACATCAATGTGTCACCTTCCCAGACCAGACGACATTCAACAAGACTTATGGTGCTCCAGACTTTTAGAGTACCCCATAAATCATACCAAGATTAGACTTCTCATGCGCTGGCTCTGTGAGAATGAGCATGACTTACAGAGTCCTTGATCTGCCATGTCATAATCCACGAACTTCTTCACTTTGCTCTCTCTGTTTTAATTTTGTTATTTATTGTGGTTTTTTCATTTTTGAGTACATTCTCTCTGTAATATTTGTATTGTATTTTCTCTGTCACTATGTTAATGTGTTATCGATCAGTTTGTCGTAAACCTCAGATTTCATGTGTATTGCTCTGAATTTTTAATAAAGGCCATTGGCCTCCACGGTGGGAATAATTTCGTAAACTAACTTCGTCGAAAGCCTACCGTGCAGTGAATTGAATTGAATTGGTGAACCCTGTTGTACAGTCAACATTCATTACGACCGCATAGTATGCATATTTGCATTGTTGCTATGTTTGTGCTTGTCTTTTGTATTCGTATGTAATGATTCTTCTTTAATGTCGATACAGTATTATAACTGAAGCCTGCTGCAGCAACAGATTCCGTGTCCGACAAGATTAACAATAAAGGCCGAAACAAGAAGAGGTGTTACATAGTTTTGAAGACGTAGGAAATTTGCTTTTTTTGTGTGGATGAACGACTGAACCAACGGTTGACAGAGACATCTGTTGGCTCTAATCAATAAAATCGCTGTCATCAATAGATGACAATGATTCCATTATCGCAGAACAATAAAAAATTCTGTTAATTTAACGCTGTCGTCTCTCTCACTGTATAAGCATAGCTATGCATATTTAGCATTGGCGTGCGGTAAATGGACCGGATGGACTAGGCTAGTCCCTAACTTTTAGCTGCAATAAGGACATAAACATTTCGTTAACTTATTTCATCGATTATTCATTAAACTTTTCTTTCGCCAGCAATATGTTTTTCGACTAAATCGTATTTTTCTTCCGTCATTATTTCTTTTCCACCCATTCATGGCACGACATCCGCTAGATGAATTCTTCCCTGCCGTTCGGACTCGCCAATGATTGGCTGGTCCAGTCAACAAATGTCGAGTTAGAAGATACTTGCGTTCGGTAGATAAGAAATTTGCCGCTCGTTTTCTCTTTTCTTTGCAAGCGTATTTCATAAAAAATTTTATATTATCATAGAATAAGAGAAATAATAGAAATACATGTCTAAGTGGCTTCAAAATTCTAAACACAGCATACCTCAGCGCATGGTTTATGTATGGAAGGAGACTCGTTTCCAAGCTCTAGTCCTCTAGAAAGCGGAACAACGGAGCATGCGCCGTTTGGTACGCGGGCAGACGACGGTTTTAGAATCGAATTGCTGTGTTTAAGATCATTTGTTTTGTTTCTCATTTGGAACTATAAGCTTACTGGATAAACAAAATGTTATTAAAATAGACAGAACTCTGCCTGACATGTTAATAAACATAAAAATGAAGAATTACATTCGCCATTTTAAGAAAGGATTTTTGTATTTTTCCTATGTAGTGAATAAACATTTTGCAAAAACAGGAGACCGAAGATTTGCATTTATGTACAAATAAATACGTTAAGTTTTTAATTAATTCAATCATTGAATTTGTATTTTCTGTGATATTTTTAACCCTATTTAAGATTTTTTAATGTATAACATGATTCTGAATATTAATGTAAATAAATAACTTAATACTGTACAAACACTTCAATTTTAAAACATCGTTTGGTAGACGACTTTTTTGGAATAACGTAGAATGTTTCTGTCAGAAAATAGCTAGAAACTCAAAAATATGCAATTATATAACGTAGCATTACTTTTATTTGTGTAGGAGTACTGCACTTAACAATGTAAAATTATGAGAGTGCTTCCGTTCTGTGCATTAAAATTTGCACCTATTCCCTACTGAAAGCACCAACCTCTCCAGGTCTTATTAGCCCTCAAGATCGCTTACATTTAACAACGTTATAGGAAGCACCCGATATTTTAATGTAACTAAGTTTCAATTAGAGAAAATAATGTAGTTTTAGGTCAAGACAACAAATCTTTAAAGTAAGTCATATATTTCAACATGTTTCTTAATACAGAAATTAGATTATTTATATTAAGCTAAAATAATTTGGACACAATAATTCTATAACTTTTATTGTGTCCTACGTTTAAGTAAAATATTTTAGCATCATAGAGATATAAAATTTTAATCGCATAAGGGCATTTTTCAAGTGTTTTAGCGGCATTTTAAAAACATTTTTAAGCATTATTTGTGATTTTTTACGTCAACAAAATCCGTGCCTTAGCTATAACAGTGAATTTAAGTGGAATTAGATGGCAACGCCTTTCCATAACAATGAATAAATTATAAATTTC
>Ga0115856_100631_pt1 | contig 12314 bp, 8 predicted proteins | sample InSIn4gowninarea_FD_83870 | JGI IMG/M metagenome (GOLD analysis project Ga0115856, IMG submission 83870)
AAGTTCTAGTTTAATTATCGTATTAAATGATAAAAAGTGCATTTATATTGAATGTCTTTAAAACTTTATATTTTTTTGGAGGGGGGGAACCCTGAAATTTCATTCGTTTAATCCTACTCGCGCCGTTTATTAGCGAATTTTGGTAACCATAATGCTTCTAAAAGTTTAAAAGTCTTGTATATGCTGTGTTTTCTGTAATGAATATCAATAAATAATAACATTTCTTAAACTTGGCAAAACAACTGTTATTCGTTCCTCACAAAAAAAAAGCAAAAATTAATTCTTTCCCTTTCCCCCAATACGTGAAGAAACCGAATTTAGAATTCTAAAACGAGTTCCACCAAAAAGTTGTTTTGGGTTCGGTCCTACTTAATTATTTCGAAACCATACTTCCATTTCAATACCCACTTCTGTAACTTTATCGTGAAAGAGAAAAAGACAGAATAATGGTATAAGAAAACTTTAATAGTTTCTGTAGCTAACCGTTACTCTCAATGGATTTAATCCATGCACGGGAGAGGTAGCGCAAGATTTCCCAGGGTATATGGCCTCCAGGGGTCGCTGCTGCGCTCTAGACTTAGGGTATTTTTATTAAAGTGGGTTTAAGTTCTGTATGTTAGAGTAGCTTGGGGATTTTTTTATTATTTCCTACTGTTTACTTCTTCCACGATAAGAAATTCCCTTTGGGACGGGGATTTGAGGCAAAAGGCTAGAAATTTCACTTCGAATTTTTATGCTCCTTCCCTCTTCATTCTTCATTTTCTTTTCCGAAGTGTTCGATTTTTATTGAGGAAGAGTAATTTTCATCATTCTTTTTTTTTTTCTCTCTTTTTTATTTCTTCTTTGCGCTGTTTCTTATTTTATTTCTCTCATTTTAAAAAAGGGTGCTTTTGAACTTCCACTGAATTTTCTAGTTTTGCGGTTTGACAAGGGATGTGAAGATGAAATGGGTTTTACGGAGAATCCACGTTAAAATTCCTTCATCGTTGAATTATTTGTTAATGCCTTCCAGTTTTTGGTCAGTTCAGAATGATTATTCCAGGATTTTATTCAATATTTCTTAATAATTAAGGAAATGGGACAGGACACTACTCATAGTGGTTTGGTGCAAACTGATATTCAAAGAGTGCTCGAGACCATACGATTATTTTTGAATTAATACTTTCAGTTTCTCATTTTAAACCTCGCGACAGGCGCACTGAGTGCTTGCAGAACGTAGTCATCTTTGATTATTTGCCATACGTTTAATCAATTAACTTGAAAAATCCTCTTGTTATCACGAGGTAACACATTCACAAAATAGGGTACTCATACCATAAAATATAAAACTATTAATTTTTCTAAATCAAAATGAACTCTGAATTTTGATGAACGGTTCTAATAGATCATTAACTCATTAATAGAATTATGCCATTGTTACAAGAGGGTAATGTTCAGATAAAAAATTTTTGGTTCGCAATCGTGAGAATTTGTTTCTAAGTGCAATCCGCAGAAATGGTGTCATGTTTGTAGCGCTCGTGCCCGGTGCTCGTACCATAAAATAGTAAAATAGTTAAATACGAAATAGTTATATAATAACTCGAAAAATAGTTAAAGCAGCATTTTAACCATGTTTATTACAAAAGTAATACCCACATTTCAATAGATAAGTTTAATTTTTATAATAAATTATGTTTATTTTTTAACTCCGTTATTTATGTATGTTAGCTAAAGTATAATTAAATTAATAACTAATATGTATGCCGATAATAAATGCTACGATTTTTTATATTTCTCCCCATAATTTTTCATTTTATTCCTATGTTCTCCTTGAAAGCCACTTGCTCAGTCTCTTACGGATGTATTAAAGTTACTTTAAATTAGCAGTTATCACTTTCACAGCCCACTTAAAACTCCCAAAGCAATAATACATGTTTAAAAAAATGCCTTTAGTTCACGAGAATTTACTAAAGCAAATTTGTATTGTCTCTAACACTTACGCTATTCTTTTTTCTTATTTCTTACTAATCCTGCTAATAGTATTTTAAATTCACTACGCTCCTTCTTATTAACCAATGAAAAATAGCTTTTACTCTGGCTGGAAAGGGAAAAATTGTCATCAGCTACTTTGCCAGTAACTGTCAACTTCATTGACATATCTTCAATTTTATTTAGCGTGAGCAAGCAGCTAATCGTTCATGTTTACTTTTAATTTGTTATTAAATATATTGTCTCATACAATTGGATAACTGAAATTTATTTTTTTTTCGTAGTCTAAATTTGTTTATGTAAAAAAAATAAGAAAAAATCAAGTTAAAGATAAAAATGACGAAATGTAGAGTGGCTAAGCCTTCATGTTTATTTTTATTACGTTTCACGTGCTGTAATTATTCTGTCTAATGCATCATGAAATACTTGCGTGCTGAAGCAGTTGTAAGAAAAAAAAAGAATTCAGATTAAAGAGGAAAATGGCGAATAGTAGTCACTTTTGATTCTCAGTTTTTCAGTGGTTAATCTTGAACTGACATCAAGACGGTTTCAAGCGTTGTTTTTTTATTTTAATTAATTTCAAAATGCCATTAAATAACCTCGTCTTTTTATTCATGAGTATTTGCTGCTTACAAAGGAATTTTTACAGGTTACCTATTCCTTTTACTCTACATTCGGTTAGAAACTTTGTGTTCTAATATTGCCTTATATCTTCTGCCTTAGAAGTAAACACAAACCATCGAATTCTTTTTTTTTTTCTGTATTAATTATTTTTTTCGGTGCGAAAGTAGAACGCCTCCGTCCACGCGCGTTTCAATCGAGAGAAAATTGCCACTAGCCGTAATAATCCCTCGGCGCGCGATCTGTTCCGTCGAAAAATTCATTATTATTATTCATTATTTTTCCCACCCTTCTTCCTTTTTTCCAGGCTTCATCTACCCTTCGTCATTACTCAGAGCTTTTCGAAAGGTGAAGCCGCAAAGCGATCACACGAAAAGAAAAAAAAAGGCAATAAACTCTCCCTTTGCTGAAGAAAAATACCAACTCTTTCAACTCATGGGCACTTCTTTTCCCTGCAGGTCTCTGGCTAAACCTTGTTCATCTTTTATTATTATCATTTTTTGCTAAACTTATTTATGCGTTTTTATTTTTTCCCACCCTACAGACAATAAGAAACTCTTGAACAACTTCTATAGAGAGGACCGAACCCTCATTGTTATAAAACACTGGGGGAGGGGTGGAATCGTATTGTTTTCGCACGTGCAAGCAAGGAGACTTAGCCTGCCCCTTCCTTCCAGCTTCATCGTCGACCGGGTGCACACGTTTTCTACGTGTTCTTTTGTTTCTGTTTTTTTATTTCGTTTTAATCTCTTCCTGTTTCATTATTTTTTTTTAGTTAATTTTTTTGTCTTGCTGGCATTTTTGCTCATAGTATATCAATTAAAAAAGGGGAGAAAAAAGGGTGGTGGTAACAAAAAGTATTTTCCAATGGGAAAAAAAAGCAGGGTAAAAGACATTTGTCTTGTAAAAATTATCTCCCTTAATTCGCTCTTATTTTAAAAATTTTTATTCCGAAATTTTATGTATGGAAAGAAAAACGATCGCTCTTCCTGAAAAATCCCTCGTTCCCCCCTTTTCTTTCTTTCCTCACTAAGTTTTGTGTGTGGGTATTTTTTTAAATAATAATGATACATCTCACCAGTCATTCATATTAGTTCCTAGGATACTTTTCGTACGACAAATTATCGGATTTGGGGGAGATAAGGAAAAGTTGTAAAGAGGGGGTGAGCGAGGAACGATAGAACGAAGTCCCCCCTCTCCCTCTCAGCTCGTCTCCTCCATCCTTTCTCTTTTCAGGAGCTAGGCGGGAGCTCCTAATGAGATTTGGCGATTATCGTCGGTTCGGTCCATAATTATTAATTGTTCGTTTGCACCGCGAGGACTTGAGCGGGAGACTGAGATTATTTTTAATTATATTTATATCATCTTTTCCCGCCACACTTTTAATGGGGTGTGGGAGGAGGGCAGTGATAAAAGTGGCGTCACAAAAACTAATTTGTTCCCAAATTAAAGCCCCCTTTCCTCTTCTTACCGGTACCGCAGAAGGATTAATAATACATCCCGCGGAGACGGCGAGAGAACATTTTCCCTCGTTTAATTTCGGAAAACGCATATATCTGCAGACGATATTACAATCCGCCAGAATAGGCGCAAAGCCTGATTCTCAGATATATATGAGAATGACAGGTAGGATTTCCAAAATTGTTGTTTTAGTCGTTTTCAGACTTTGTTCAAAGTAAACGACGCACTTGATGTGTTATAAGTATTCCCCCAACTTTCGCTTGTTATGACCTTTTTCACACAGTAGAATAAACTTGGTAAGGTTGTTGAGTTGCTGAAACAACTTCTAAAATTGGAATTGCTTAGTCGTGGAATGAAAAGAGGATAATTCCATAACTTATGAATCGTACGTACTTGTTATCTGGCTATTTGTTTCTTATTATTAATTATCAATGTTAGACAAAGTTAAATATAAACGAGACTTCGTAATAGATATTAAAACTTTATTTACGGAAGCTCTACCAGTGTTATTTTGTTCATGACTTCCTTTAGCATTTTCACACTTGCCCTAGTTTATTTTGATTGTATTTAATTCCTGTTTTCTAATCTTTTGCTGTAGTACGCTGCATTAATATTGTGTCACTCATGAAGAACGGCGCAATATCTCATAGAAGGTTTCTTTCCTTGCAGATAATGTAATGTGTTGCAATTTCATATTTTATGCGCCATTCTGTATTAAACTGCTTTATTTCAGAGGTATTATAACGAACCAAACATTCATTTTAGGTTGAAATGTACATCAACAAGCTATGTCTTGTACTGCATAGTGATTCAGATGCCTTTGCCCTTAACAAATTTTCTTTCTCCTCCCCCCTCCGACTTATTAAAAATTCGTGGCACTCTTATGAAGTAACCATTCATAAATAGGCAGGATGTTTCATTGGCATTCATATATGCATTTTTCTAAATTTCGTGCATGTATGCATAAGAATGTAATTTCGTACCATTATAAAGAAACATCTCTGTTAAAGATCTTTCTATAAGGATATTCAGATGGTATAAATTTTTATTATAGAAACTGTACACAAATTTTTGAATTTTTTTTTCGATTGGTTCGTAACTACGTAAATAGTTCTTATAGTTTCAAGTAACATCAGTAGTGGAATAGTAATCGAATAGTTATTTAAAATAGTCATAATGTTTCATTGATTTTATATACCACGCTGATAAAATTAGAACTATATATATAATTGGTCATTCTGTCACATTAATTTAGTAATTCTGTTAAAATTTCGAACTTCTATTTTATGCTCTATGTTCAAACATTTTCCTGAATCAATTTTGTAATCAATTTTTTTAGGCCTTGGTTTTTTTGCAATCGGCTTAAATATTATTTGCTTACGATTTGTTTCATTTCGCAAAAGTTTTTTTATTTAATGGCATCCTACCTTTGATCAATGATGGAGGCGCCCCAACTTTCTTGTTACTCTATTTCTGAAATATTATGAATAGTCGATGCATAATAAATCACTGGTAGGAGCCCCCAAGCGATCGAGTTCCCGGTGCCTCCTCTCTGCTTGTATACCTTCCCCTCTCTCACTCAGGAATGGATTGATCGCGGCCAAAGCAATGGCTGCTTCCTAGGTAAAATATGCAACATCTCTAACACTGTCCATAATGATTAGCTCCTCTAGTAATTATTTTTGATATTAATCTCCTTCTCTAATTGCCTGGGATCTATCTATAAACGGCATGTCGGAGGTCTTTGCCGTTCAGAGTGCATTTTCGATTGCATTCTGGTACCAGGGTATACTTATGAAATGTGAAAATTGCTTCATTTCTAAGGAAAAGTGTTTCATTTTAGCGCTGTAAAGACTTTTATTGTTTCAGAGTTAAGAGAAAGTGGTAAAATATTTGCAGTCTCGGTTTATCCCAATTTTCGCCGTATTTTTCTCACCTCTGTATTTTCTCTCAAGACCTCCCTTTTTTTGAGTTAATTCCTTTTTTTTCGTGATTTAGGCAAAGAGTTGAGTTCATCTGTAAGTTTACCAATATACAGTCGAGTCCCGATAATCCGAGTTGATCGGGACCAACACGAACTCGGATTACTGAAAACTCGGATTATGCGGACTACATAATAATACATATAACACAATAATCACTGTTACCGGCTTTCGGGTGTGATACCATTCAGAAGCAAAAGGGACCGAACCAGAATGGCAAGTGGAGAAGAAAAGCTAAAATTACATCAAAAACTGACCGCCAGCTTAACATGCCTTTGACAAATTTTAAGTACTAAGGAGAAAAAAATTTATTTAAGCTACCTCGGATTAAGCGGAGCTCGGATTAACCGGACTCGGATTAGCGGGACTCTACTGTATTTATATTTATTGCGTCTGATTGTAAATATACTGGAATATTAAGCTGAAATTTAGTTTTGATTTCTTTATGCTTCAATAGGCATTTACTGTGTAATACTCCTTTTTTAAAAAAAGCTTATGTTTATTAGTATATTTTTTATTGTACCTTTAATTTAAATGGGAACTAGAAGCCATTAATAAGTCCTCCACAAAAGGCATTCCCTTGCAAGACTAGTTAAAGTTTGCTTAAACCTATCACCGAATGTCTTGTAAATACGAGCTAGAGCCCTTTAGAAAGTCATTGCTCCTTATTATACTACACATTACATTTTCTAAAATTAATTATTTTATGTTCCGCTGAATGTAAAATAGGCCATTTAAAGGAATCTGCAGGTTGAAGTGTTGGAACTTGTCACTTTAGGGAAAATAATCAAGGGAGGTGAAAAATTCTGCGAAAATTGGGATACACGACAACCTCTTAACACTTTTAGCCATTGCATGTGAGAATTAAAATGCGGGAAATATCGCTTTATAAGTTTAATTAGTGAGTAGTTGACTGCATTTTTACACACATTGACCATACACGTGTCGGCATGTTAACTGCTTGACATATCTAAGAGTCATTAAGTTTTATATCGACCAAGTCTTTTTCAATGAAATTTATTAGACCATTGACTTCCTCTCATGGCTAAAATGCAATAAAATACTCTTATATTAAAGGAAATCATGTATCAGTAATGAAAAGAATATAACTATAATATGAAAAGAGAATATAATCCTCGTCGCCAAACTTCAATTATTTTCTTCCTAATAATACGGGTGCCCTAAACGCCGAGTCTTTACATTCATCAAAATCTTCTGGCTGCTTTTATACTTCGAGATACTTTCTTTTTATTGCAATTTTCTTTTACCAGAAAAAAAAAATAACTTTTCATCAAACGTTTCGTAATGATTTCGAAGGCCCAAATTGCTCGCGAGCAGCGCGCCCTCGTATTACTCCGTTGCCAGTTCCCCACAAGTTTTGGACAATCAATTTACTCCGGTTTGGTTATAAAAAAAAATAACAATAAAAAGAAAGGAAGGAAGGAAAGTGGAATAGGGTTGCAGGTGTCAATCGCTTCTTCGGGTTGTACACAGCTGCATTTTTTAGTTTAGAAACATGAATTTGTCAGTTTTTAGTTCGTGGCTCACAAAAATAATGGAAGACATTTTATTTTCTGTAGCGACGAATTAACCATGGGGTTAAGTATATGTTTTGGCTTTTGAGAATATTTTTAAAAAATATTCGTTTCAGGAAAAATCCGAGCATTTCCCCTTTCAGATCTTTTATTTATTTTCGATAATACATTGTAATTATTATCCTCGACAGGCATGTTTCCTGACCGTACTCTTTCATTTTTATCTGGTGTAATTTATCATGAACCGTTTTTTGAAACAGGATAAATCGCTTGCATCTCGTCGAAATGGCCGTGCTTTAAATATTAAAGCAAGGAAAAGAGAGCGATATAGTTTTTAGAGGTAAAATGGCGGAAACCTTCGTTTTTCTTCTCCCTGTCTCTCTTGCTCTGGCTTTTATGACTAGCAAGTTAGCGCTGTGCGGTAGTTTTAAATTACATATTCGCAACGTGCTATTATGTTTAAGTCTTGCATTACGTTAGCGTGCTCTGGTGTGTTCTTTTGTCCTAGTTTGCTCTTAATGAAGTGAACATGGTGTTCGAAGCGCATTTCTCTTCTTTTCTTAATGTTATTTTCGCTGTATCTTGTTGGGAGTGACGGCAGAACACGTCCACAATTTCTGGAAGTTTTTCTTTTTATATGCTATAAAGTCTCGAAAGGAAGCAATTTTTCTTAAAAGTTTTAATTAGGCTTGCTCTTTCGTTCCTTTCGCTTCTGAATCTTAACAGTTCCGTTAAGTACAATTTTCTCTTTGGAAGTGTGAATATTTAATGAATGTGTTCCTTCTAAGTATCCGTTTTCTGGTTTTTCTGCATGCTGTTTGGAATGTATTTATGTATGTAACGTGTCTTATTTATGAAGTCTGTGGCTTACAATGTTTGTTCTGAGGCCTCTATTGGGAGAAAAAAGCATTGCATGTACTTGTATACTTTACTTACAGTCTAGAGTGCTGATACGTTATGTAGACGAGACTGAAGTTGTCTTCATTAAAATAGATAATTATTTAAAATTTTCCGTTAATAAATTAATCCCCCCCCCTAAAAGAAGCGTGTGGATTTCTTATTAATATTTTACAAACTTTTTATATATTGGTGTAATATTTTGTTTTATTTATTTCCTTCAGATGCTAAACGGAATTTTAAAAAATACACTAATAATAGAATCTCTCCCTCTCTCTCTCGTATTATGTATGCTTTTAAAGTGTAAACATAACTTTCCTATAACGCAGAAATGTGTGTTTTCAACTTATAATGACTGAAGGGCTCCATTGGAAGGACTGTGGGTGGTACCTAAATAATAGGCCATTTTTTCCGATGGTGAAACAAATGTGCTGGTATGAAATGATAAATCAATCGAAGCAAAAGTTAATCATTTTCATTAATTAGTACAGTATTTTACAATTAAATGAAAAGGATGAAATTAAAAAGGGAAAAAAACTTGTATACCTAAAACTGAATTTTGAGGAACACCCATACTTTAATTATATAGTCAAACAAAACTTAAGTATCGATTTAGCGTGGATGATCGCTAAATCGATATCCAAAAGCTCTTATCCAAAAAGAGACGCAGCGAGAAAGTATTTACAAATCGAGTTTTTCTTTCTTTTTTTACAGATAAACAAGTGCTTCTGAATGATGAAGTCATTTTCATTGCAAGTATTCCTCTTATAATATTTTACACGATATAAAGTATCACATATTGTTTTGCATAAAATTAATGATTTCATCTTCATCAGTGTTTACCGAAACTTTTACCCTTGAAAAATAAAAAAGAGGTAATACACACTGTCGCCTAAAAGAGAGATAGAATGATAGAATGTACCAAACTCTCCAAACCTTCCTTTAGAACTTTATATCAGCGGAAGAGAGAGAAAAAAGTGACTATAATACAGATCCTTTTCTCTCCTAGCTCCGACGATAAAACTTATTGCTTGCGCGCTCACGTCTGCAGTGGAAGAATGAGAAATCGCATTAAGTTCTTCGGTGACGAAAATGAGTTATGGAGTAACATTAGAGGCATATGAGCATTGTGTAGATGCCTAATGGCGGGCGTCTGATTGAAACGGAGCCGGCTTTTTGACCTGCCCGGCTTGCCCTCTTATCCGGGCGCACACCGGCTGAAATTACTCTCCTGTACACGTGGATGGATGGATGGATGGACGCGTTTCGGATGTAATGAGTGCCATAAATATTTGTAGGTGTTGCATTGGGTGTGCTACTTTTCTTTTGGTTTCGGAATTTTCAAGTCCTAATATTTCCTTTATAATGGCATGACACTGTTAGTTATAGGTAAAGCCTTTTTTATTTTAATTTATGTAATTATTCTTGAATATAATTACGCATGAAAACTTGAAAACGATCTGTCATTGCATTTAAAGTTTGTCTTTTCATGTGCATTATGACATCTGGATAATGATATTTTTTTTTCACTTACGTTCTGGAATGATATTCCACTGAGGCGGACATGATTAATCATAACAGGACCATATGAAGAATTTTTTTTCGAGGTGAGGGGTGGGGGAAAATTAACATTTTATAGATGAGACGATAAGGCACTTTTAATCTACTGTCTGAAAAAGTCTATGTACTGTGTCCATTTTTAACATTTATCATTTCACTGAGTGGAAATTAAAAAAGCGGCATGTGTTATGTCACCGTTTCACATACCCACTTAATATTAACTTTTAATATTGGGTCTCAATGATTCGATTTTCAGACTGGAATTCTGATTCTGCATTAAAAGTAGCTGTTTGTAATGAAACGTTTCACTTTCCCAGCTGACCCGCAATGTTTTTCTTTAATTAAAAATGCACTCTGTTGTTAGTCTCTTGGTCTTAATTTTATAATGTATTAAAATTACAGATCGTCTCTTTTGAAATGTCAGCAAAGAAATGCAGAACTGGAGAAGGTCTTCAGATGACACTGGCGACAACATGCCTGTGCCGCCTGATGACCTTCACCTGTTTCTGCACTCTGCTCTCTTCTGAAGTTTGAAGATTCATTTGTGAAATCTATGTGAACACTTAGGTCACTATATTTGGATTCCTGTTGTGATGACGTTTTCATCTGTATGTTTATGTACTTTTTATATTCAGCTAGCGCGTTGCCACTTGAAATTGTTCCGATTATGTAGACTTCATTTTCGTTATCGCATTGTATTTTCAATTAGGTTTTAGTCTAATTAAGTATTTATTGTACATAATGTAAATGGGCATGAGAATTTACTATGAAAGAAATTTCAGTTAAGCTACACTATCTTTTGATTAATGGATTAGCAACTCGCCGTATTTGATCACTGAATAAACTAAGTTTACTTTATGTAATGTAACTTTTTTTAATACAGAGAGATATATCTATTGCAGCTTTTAACGTTAGGTAAGCAAAGCAGCATTTTATTATCAACACTTATGCTTTTTTTTTTATCAAAGCCAGGGCTGGTTTAGAAATTTCTTCCATTTAGCTACATTGCACTCGCTATTCGATTACCAGTTGCTTGCTCCAAGTGTATTAAAATTCCAAACTTTCACTCTTTCATTTGCATGTATTAAAAAAATCCTTAGTATAAAAATCATTTTACTCTCTCATGCTTTTATCAAAGGCGCCTTTTACAGTTCCAGTCCTGGACCAGTAATAATATATAAGATACAAGCCTGAGCGTCCTCATAAGAAGGCGTTAAGACAAAAAGCATAAATTCTAATTAACTCATAAATTAAAATAGCGTCCGCTTCTGAAATACGTGCAAAGCTTCCGGAATCGTTTACCGCTCAGCGATTCGCTCTCTAGAATTTCTCTCACAAGTGCCGTATCTTCTTAGGAATATTCGTTCATTATTTACGGATACTGTTCGTTCTTCCCAAAGAGGGATTCCTAACTTAAGCTCGTAAAATCTGGGCACGCTTTTCGCTCGAAGCGTAAAGCGCCGCCTGGTGGGAAACGTCGGACTTGAGCAAACTTCATTACGTAATGCGATATATGGGAAACCTCGGCTAAGGAATAGAAAATAAAATAAAAGTAGAACGCGCTTTCCACTTCATCAAATTTTCATAGGACTTTAGAAATTATGAAGGAGATACCAATCGCTGTGTCCTTTAAGATGTGCATTAGGAAATCGATTCACTGTTTTTTTTTTTTTTAATTATTACTAATTTTTTCGCACTGCGTTGGAAAAGTTTTAGTGTATTTCAGACTTAGTTTTGTCATTTTTCTTCGTGATTTCAGATAGAGTGTAACTCTGTTTTTAGTCTGTAGAATATAACTCTTTATTCATGGAGTTTGTCGTAATCTTTTTGAATTCTTTATTTCTAGTGCTACTAACCTTTACTTTCAAATTTCGGGCAGCTTTTAATTTTTCTTTTATTTCATCTAAGACGTTTTCAGGATTAGTGGCCATTCGGAATTAATAAATTAGTTCATTTAAGTGAGCTGATTTGCTAATTATACAATATATGGAGTGGGATTTTTACAATTTGAATTATACAATATAAAATTAGCTTTATATCGTATGAACCACTGGCAATTTATAGGCTGTAAAACATAAAAATATCTCTTAGTGATGTTTTGATAAAAATAGGAAACAGCTGCAGTATAATACCCAACTTTACTTAGCGGCTTTATTGGACATCAATTGTTCTCGCTAGTAGATGACGTCTTTTTGTTACCGATTAGTCCATCTTTTACCAAACAATCGCCAATGTTTATTACAACGCTTCAAACACATACACACACACAACACCCACTTCCACCAAGTTT
>Ga0115856_100681_pt1 | contig 12255 bp, 10 predicted proteins | sample InSIn4gowninarea_FD_83870 | JGI IMG/M metagenome (GOLD analysis project Ga0115856, IMG submission 83870)
CATTAACATTTTACCCAAACCTTTTCCGCGGTATTCTTCCTATATAAATACGTCCAACAACCAGGCAAAAACGGCAAAGTCCGTGATCACCCGGGCAAAACCTACTTGTTGATTCTCCTGATTAAACACTCCAAAACAGAAGGAGTTAGAGATAGAAGCTTCAATTGTTTCTTTATTTCTGTTTTTAGCCCAATAAGATTTAGTCTGGAGAAAGTCGACGATTAAAGAGACATCTAGCTTAGTTTTGTCGGTAGATATATGAAATATATAGATCATAGCTTAGTCTTCCAGAGTATATTTCCACATCAAATCTACAATAAGCATTAGTAAAAAGAGTAATCTTCCTTTAAAAGTACCAGTTTAGGCGTTAATAAAAGAAGCCCTTAAAACGCTATAAAGAGACCTTTTCTGATAACGACTAATATGTTAAATAAGGGTTAATTTCTGGTTTTTGTACAAATTTAAAATATATTACGGGTTCACTTCAGGAAAAGGAATTACGTAAGAAAACAAGCTAAGTATGATTTATGATACCACCACCATAAGGCTCCCTTCTAAGGACTTATATTGCCAGTCAGATATTTTATTCTCACGGATCCTTTCATAAGTTTTTGGGACGCAGTAATTAGCTATTTATCTCTTAAAATCTTTAAATCTCTCTTAACTGTTTTCTCTGAAACACCAATAAACTCAGCAAGAATAGGGGTAGTTGTACGAGGGTTCTCCAAAACGTAATCTAGAACTCTAATTATCCTTTCAACTACTTTATTATTGAATTCACTAAATAATCTATCATCTATTCCACTGCTTTTATCTTCGAGTAACTTATAGTCAATAGGAATTTCAATTTTGAATACATCATTGTCACTAAAAATTGGGACTTGGCCAGGAGAGTACAAAGGTAAATAAAGGTGTACATTGCGAACACCTGAGCCTAGTTCATCTACCCGGCCTAGTTGAATGAATAATTTAGCAATAACAGGATTCTTTGGAAAAGGTGAAAATTGTTCCGGAATGAGTAATCCATGATGCTGTGGTCGATTGGCATTCTCTGTTGTCACTTTATCATTGTATATAATTAAAGTAGCTGGCAAGCCATTAGTATATTCTCGGTGTACAATAAAATTAGCAATTACCTCTCGAAAGATTTTTGTTCGTAGACTTACCCTTAAGTCATCTTCCAAATAAAACTTATCAGGTAGATGCTTACTAATAAATGCCATAAGTTGTTCATAGGCTTCTATTAAATTACTTTGAATATAAAGACGGTCATCATAGCGATTTAAATCTTCTCTACGGGCTAAAGCATCTATTTTATAATATGGGAGCAGTTGTTGAATTACTTCGTCCCGACCAAATACGAGGGCAGCAGCCAAAGTATAACCCTCTTGATTAGTACTAAAATCATGACGGTAGAAACCAGCTGTTTTCAATAGCTGTTCATCGGTAAGCGCTAACCAAGGATGATTTGAATCCCGACTGTATATAAGGTTTCTAATCTTTGGAAACAGCTCAGGTTTAAAGTCTGTAAATTGTAAATAGGGATAAATGGTGCTTTCTGTATAATGAGCACGTTTCCGATTATAAAGTTCTGCTATCTGACCATGGTTAGTGAGACGATAATCTCCATCAGCACTCCGATCATAAATAATCCCATTAGACTTATGAACTTGAGAGCTTTCAGGTATCTGAATGTATAAAATATTCTTACCATCCAATTCATATTCTTCTGGATACAAGATAAATGGGGGCTCCAGCTTTGAAGCATTGTTAGACAGATTTACAAGATCCGTCTTAAGCTGTTTTATAGTAACTGGATCTATACCCAAAATAGTCCCGTCATTATCTACGCCAAGAAAAATGCTTCCTCCTGCACGATTAAGGAATGCGCAAACTGTTTCGAATAGACTTTTTGGCAAGGCTATAGCAGCTTGTTTAAACTCTATTCTTAAGCCCTCTCCTTCTTGTAGTAATTGACGTATCCGTTTTTCGCTCATTATGTCTTTTAAGGTTACACTTTATGATCAACATTATTGAAGTTTTAACACTCTTTTAAATTCTTGTTGATCTTTGTAAAACTCATAAACATGTATAGTAGGATCCTTTGTAGGCAGTAATGACAATCCACACTGTACTGCTATCGATACAGGCACTGCTGGAAATAAATCAATTTCACAGTCAGGACCGTAAACATGTTTAATATGATCTAATACCTTTCTGTACTCATAAGAAAAATTAATGAGTTGATCCTTGGATTTTAAGAAATGAACTGACGGATTTGGAACAGTAATACGAAAGATATCATATGAGTTGTCTACAGTAGATTGTAATTGATTATTGTGGATGCGATCACTTACTTCTAATATTAAAGCTACTTTCTTTGTGTCTGAAGTTTTACTTGGGTATATAATTTCATATGGCTCAATAAATTGGCTACCAACTGGCCAGGCCCATCTTTTTTTTTCGTCTGTTATGTCTCTAAATAATTGGAACACATCATGCCCCGGTACGTCCCCGATACATTTACCTAGATACATTAACAATGGCATTGGCCCAATTGCAAAAATAGAAATATGCTTCTCAATCGAGCCATTGCTGAATTTACCTTTAACAGTATCGACAAAATCTTTGATTTGACTAGTATAACCTTGCCAATATTCTTGACCCGCATTTCTATTGAAAGTACTTATAGATAATACATCAGGAGATAATTTAATAGAAAATCTAGGGGCTATTGCATAGAATAAACCTTCAGTGCTAATTGGTATTAACCTATCTCCAACATTGATATTAAAAACTAATATTTTAGTTTTATAAGTTTCTTCATGGATACTAGTCTGAGTTAATATTCTTTCTTCATGCTGCTTTTTATAATTTCTTAGGACAAATTTGTTATATTTTTCTTCATTCTCTTTTAAGTCTATATCTCCTGCATGGTCCTTACACATTAGCATGAGATTAGATATATTAGTTGCAAGCATAGGAGATTCGATTTCATCACCGCGAGGACCTGTTTCAATCCAAGAAACTATGTGAGCGATATTAGAGAAATTTCCAGGAGCTAATGTTATCTGATCGTGGTACAAATACTTATTACAACCAGGAAATTCACATCTTCCGCCAGCTTCTATCCATAATCTAAGTTTAACTTCTGAAGGAATTGAAGGACGTTTTGGCCTATCAATACTCGTACTACCTTTATTTAGTGATGAATCATTAGCTCCTAAGTTCTTTTTAACTTTTTTAATACTCTCTGGTTTTTGTGGAATTTTGCCCATAATTAAGTTTTTCAATGTTACCTGTTTGGTTATCTGCTTTCCAAATGGAGGTTACTTTGATTCCTACAATTACAAAATATAGGTATCTGTTAAAATATATATCTTCCTTTAACTTTCGCCTCCAGTCCGATTTATCTTTCTGGGAGGGGGTAGGATCATCTTCAGGGTGTGTGTGCCAATCTCCTAAATAATGGCAGGTTCCGGCAGATTCCCTCCAGGCTTCATCGATTTCTACTTGATGGGCTATATCTTGTCTAATAAATTTATACCTTCCTCTTATATCGTTCCAATTTGGTTCAGTTATTCTATCTACTACTATATCGTTTGAATCAGTTAAGTACCTTCCTAAAAGAACACCACCTGCTTCTTTATCTTCTTTGTTATTCTGTCGATGAGTATGAAGGATTTGAGAAACACTTGCTTTAAGCTTAAATCTATTACCTAGAAGATCTTCATATACTAGTGTCATAATTATCAATTATTGCAAAACGTACAGCTGCTTCTATAATAGTCATACCTATTACTAAATAGCTCATCTTGGTTCTGAAAATATCTTGATGAAAGTTTATACCCCTCTTGAATAAATTCCTGTGCATCACCCTTCCAAGACAATAGTGGATTACCTGGCTCTTTTCCTTGAAGAACATCTAATATCAATTTAACAGCTAAACTTGTAGTCTGCAATGTATCAAAAGACCCAAATGGAACAAATGTGCTACCGCAACCGGATATTCTTTTGCTGAAATTTTGCCCTTTTTTCGCAAAACTTCCCCTGTTGTATCTTCCTTCTTGTAAAGAAGGATCAGAGTATAAACAGTTATAACATCCTTTTTTCTTATTGTTCGACAGTAAAACGTGTCCACCAATTCCATAAGGATCTATCCATGTATAGATTATTGATAACTCATTTATGTTTTTATACAGATATTCATTTAAAAAGAAATTAATGGTAGGATTTGCTGTTGCGGATATAATTAGATCGTATTGGGTTAAGAAGTCACTGTTTTTGCTTAATAAAGATTCGATAGATACTGGGTAAGCAGTTATATTAGAATAGTACAAATTCCTTTCAAGCTCGGTCTTTAATGCTAACACTTTCTTTTCATGCAAGTAATTTGCACCAAGTTTATGTCTATATATATTTTTAACCTTAAGAATATCATTATCTACTAAAGATAAGTGGGTAATACCTGCCTTAAGTACTTGCTCTGCAATTACGCTACCTAGTGCTCCGCATCCAATCAGTAAAACTGATTTATCTACAAAATTTAATTTGGCTCCTCCACGTGGTAGAATAAAGGCCCTATCATATCTAGCTACTGATGCAGGGTAAGCCTCATACTTGTCACTCCTGGAAATTAACGGGTGTTTATGTGTTTTCCTTAGCTGTTTAAAAGTAATACCAAACAATGAAGAGGTTTTGTCATTGATTGGTAAATCAACAACAGCAGTATGACCTACTTTAGGAGCACGATTAATGAGAGAATACAATTCACTTTTAAATTGGGGATCTACATTCTGAAAGAGATTATCTACTATTTGAGAATTTGTCCAAAATTTATGTTTAGTAGGGGGTATTAATGTTGTTCCATTTTTTAAAGGTAAGTATAGTACTTTTTTAAATTTAAAATTATCTATTATCTCTTTAGATACTTGCTCTGTTGTACAGTATGATTTTATTTCTCTCTCGTTTTCACCTACTACTACATAATTCTCTATATCTATTGCGGGTAATAATCTAGGTTTACCGCCAAGAGAAATTAAGGAAAATATAGTATATGTCGGCTTTAGATAGCCCCAATAAACTTCAAACTCAGCAACAAAGTCTCTTGTGTTCTTTCCATTAATACTTTCTTCTAATTCTGCTAAAACGGCGTAAAAGGCTTCTGCTATTATACCTTCTACGTTTTTATAATCAATCACAAGATCTTCTTCTTGTACGTAGCAGATAAAGCCTTCTGGAGAAAGATGAGGGAGTGCTATTTGACTTACTCCAGCTTTTAAATAAAATTGTGGTTTCCGGTACGGAAAGTACCTATCAATTCCAATTATAAGTGTCTGCTCTTGACCAGAGATGATTATGGTTCCTTCTACAGCAGCAATAGCTCCATGTCCTTTTGGTATTTCATCTTCTGATACAATTTTAGGTTCTTGAAGTAATTGACGCTTTTCTACAATCAGAAGTATATCGTAAATCGAGATACTCTCCATTTAAGCGGATTCTGATGACCTGCTAAAAGCTTTTGGCTTGTACTGGGCGGTTTCTGCAAGAGAAGGAATTTCAAAATCCTCGCCCAAAATTCCCGCTAATATTTCACAGGCTTTTTCGGGAGCGACCTCGTTTTTAGCAGAATTTAATGCTTTATTTAAAACCTCTATCTTCACTTTAAAATGTTTAAGCTGATTTTCACTTTTATTCATTTTAGCAAATAAATCATTTCCTGGAGCTACTGGCAGATAGACATGTATGGAATTATCAAATGAATTAAACTTTCTAAGAACAGCTTCAATAAACAATCTCATCGCCTCAAGGTCATTTACTTGGGTTACTTCTTTGGTAAATGCATCTATAGTCATTATAGGTTGAAAACACTCAAGAATTAAAGCAGTGATTGCTATTCCGGTAGGTGTACCCCCATCAGTGGAAAAGTGGATATCTTTCCATCTTTTAAGATAACGAATGATTCTTTTTGCCTGTCTTTTTTCTTCTTCGATTCGGAATTTATCTTTAATTGCATTTCTTACACCATCTGGATCAGATGCCTCCCACTTTTTGGAGAAATCCTCAGTACCATCTTTTGAATTTAAATATCCTTTAGCAAGATACTTTCTATTATCCCAATTAGTACCAGCATAAATTGCGAAATCTACATGATAACATTCCTCTCCTTTTTCGGTAAACTGCACTCTAACACATGGTCGTTTAACAGTAACACTGTATTTGTCTTTGAAGGCATCATTTACCCAAGACTTTACTTCGATTGGGTCATAATCATCTTTAGAAAAATCAAAGCATAAACCAACATCTATATCATAGTCCCTTTCAATGGGGATTACTCCCGTTCCCATACTATAACTTCCTTGGTTAAAAACGCTAAATGCTGGAATGCCTTTCTCTGTCCCTTTAAACTTTTCCTTTAAAAATATTCTGAGCTCATCTACAAGTTTATCTCGTTTTTTAATTAAATCAGAATGATGCTCAATTCTACTTTGTCTAATTTTTGCATGGAACTTCTCAAAATATTTTTGTACAACTATACTCATAAAATATATTTAACTTATACTTATTAGTGCTTACGTAATATAAATAAATTTATATTACGTAAGCACATTTTTCAGCAATATTAAATGTTTAAATAAGCTTAGTTGCAAAATCTATATATCGGTAACAAGTAGCCCGGGAAATTCCTAGAATCTTCGCTATTTCTTCTGCTCTCTTACCCGATTGAGAAAGCACTTTTGCTGAGTTGGCTTTTTCCATTGCTTCTGGCGTTAAACCAGCAGGCCTCCCTCCTGCTCTACCGCGAGCCTTAGCGGCAACTAAGCCCGCTTTGGTTCTTTCTTTTATAATCTCTCGTTCAAACTCAGCCAGAGAAGCAAAGATGTTAAAAGTAAAGCGACCGGTGGAAGTAGCCGTATTGATCCCATCTTGTAAACTCACGAAGTCTACTCCTTTTTTCTGAAACTCGGCTACCAGGTCGATCAGATCCCGCAGGGATCTACCTAGTCGGTCCAGCTTCCATACCACCACCGTATCACCAGAGCGAAGTTGACCAAGGAGTTTTTCTAACTCTGGCCGTTCTTTGTTTTTACCCGATTTTTTTTCTTGAAAGATGAGCTCACAACCTTGTGTGGTGAGAGCATCTAACTGAAATTCTAATTTTTGGTCCTGTGTGCTGACCCGGGCGTAACCTATTTTCATATTTGTCTCACGAATGGCATCTCAAATATACAAAATTGTTTTTGATTGGTGAGATGGTCATTTGATACGGTTTTTAGCTGAAAAAAGCCTCTTTTCGGAGGCTCTGATTTTGTCTCAAGAAACGGTCGTGGCTGTTGCGCAACTACCTGACTAATGGTAATCGTTAAAGAAGGATACACTAATTCTTTAAGGTTATGCAGGGCAGGAAGGTTTTAGAAGATGAAAAAGTATTGTTCTTTTCGCTCTCGGCACACGTGCCCAAGCACAACTTTTATCGCCGTTTGAAACAGCAGCTTGATCTGGATTTTCTCTACGAGCTTACCCAGCCTTACTACGGACGATGTGGTCAGCAGTCGATCGATCCGGTAGTCTTCTTTAAGCTCTGCTTGGTGGGCTACCTATAGAATATTGTCTCCGACCGCCAATTAATCGAGCACTGTAGCCTCCGACTAGATTTGCTTTACTTTCTGGGCTACCAAATAGATGAGCCTTTGCTCTGGCATTCCACGGTGAGTCGAACCCGACAACTCTACCCCGAGACCTTGTTCGAATTGTTGTTTAATCAAGTTTTCCGTTTGTGTGTGGAGAAGGGAATGGTGGCGGGTGACCGGCAGGCCATTGACTCGGCACCCATCAAAGCGAATGCATCGATGGACAGTCTACTTTTAAAACAACCAGCACAAGCACTGACTAGGCACTTGGTTCCGATAGATTTAGAGAATGGTCGGACTACAAAAGAGCCAAATCAGAATAACAGCCTGAAACCAGAACAATTTATCTCGGCTGCCGAGCATCAGTTAAGAAAACTGGAAAAGCACCAGGATCATCTGAAAGAATTTCCCAAAGGCTTAGGGGGAAATCACGAAAAAGCACGTCTAGTAAGTAATAAGACGCACTATAGTCCCACGGACTCGGATGCCCGCATATTAGTCAAACCGGGTAAAGCCCGACAGCTTAACTACCATTGCAGCCTGGCGGTGGATACGGCCAAAGGCGTTATCAGCCATGTACAAGCAGATTATGCGGATGGTCGGGACAGCTAGTATCTGCCTGCTATCACGCTGAGATTGCAGCGGCGGTTGCTAGATCATGATCTGCATTTAGCAGAACTACTAGCCGATGGGGGTTATTCTAATGGCAGCAACTATGCCTTCCTAGAGCAAAAAAAGATAACGAGCTGGATACCCGTATTTGGCCAGTACAAACCGGAGATCACCGGCTTTCCTTACAACCAAGAGGCAGACTGTTTTACTTGTCCGGCGGGGAAGATACTTTCCTTTAAGACCTATGACACCAATGCCGAGGGAGGTTTACTAAAAATCTATCAAGCTACTTACCAGGATTGTAAACAGTGTTCTTTAAAATCTATCTGTGTTCCCAAAAGTCAATGCCGGCAAATCACTCGTACTGCTTACGATCCGGAGTATCGGCGGGCACTAGAAAGGCAACAAAGTAGCAAAGGCAAGCGCATGAAGCGGCTCCGACAGAGCACGGTAGAGCCGGTCTTTGGCAGCTTAATTCATTATTATGGTCTTCGGAAAATAAGCGTGCGCGGGAAAGCTGGTGCCCACAAAGTAATGGTGCTGGCCGCTTGTGCTTTTAACTTAAAAAAATATCTTAAGTTTAAACCGGTAGAAGTGGTCAGCTAAGCCCTAGCGCTACAAAAGGAGCTAAAAGATTCCTTTGTTGGCCATTATATCACTTTTACTACCCTCTTTTTCAGTTAAGGAAGCAATCCGGAGCAATAATAAGATCCGGCGGTGAAATCGGACAAGCTAAAACCTGAGTTGTGCAACAGCCACGGTCGTTTTACGAGACACCTGGTCAACGTATTTCCGGACTAAAAAGCAAAAAGCCGGATACTATGATAAATAGTATCCGGCTTTCCTTTATTAAGTAAACTTAAACCTACTTACGCAGAATCACTTTTTGAGTGTTTTGCCCCGTAGGCGTTTGCAATTGCAGTAAGTACATACCGGCTTCTTGTTGGCTGGCCTGCCATTCTACTTCATACTTTTGATTCGCTTGCGCTTCGGCCTGAAACAAAGTAATAACTGCTCGCCCTTGGCTATCGAGTACTCTTACCATTGCTGGCTGAGTTTCCGGTAAGGCAAAGTGAATGGTTATTTTATCAGCAAACGGATTGGGATAAGCTACTACCTGTACCTGGTCGATCTCATCTACCTTTAATTCTGGTTGATAAGCTACCCGGCTAGCTAGCTGGCGGCTGTTTTCCGGCGCTATCTTAATTAGCCAGAAATCTGTTTCACCATAGCTCCACTGGCTGCGATCCCCACTGGCATGAGAATCAGAACGGCCGCCTAGTACAATTCCCCCATCTTCGGCCAGCACCATGGCCCGTAGTTCTTCTTTATCGCTGCCGCCGTAAGTTTGGTCGTACTGCTTAGCCCCTTGAGCACTGATACGCACTAACCAGTAATCACTACCACCTCTACTCGCCTGGCTTTTATCTCCGCTTACGTTGGAGTTAGAATTACCAGCCAATAAATAATCCCCTTCCTCGGTTTGAATCACAAAGCGCAGTTCTTCATCACCGCCGCCGCCATAACTTTTTTCCCGGTACAAGGTGCCGTTGCTTCTAATTTGTAAAAACCAGAAATCTTTCCCCCTTTACTGGCTTGTTTTTTATCCCCGCTCATACCGGAGGTACTATAGCCGGCTACAAATTAGTCACCGTCCAGGGTAGTTTGCGGGCTATATTCCCGGTTCCAGCCGCCGATGGTGAGTACATCGGCTCCTGTGCCCCCAAACCGTTGATCCCAGATCTTGTTGCCAGCCGCATCTACCCGTACCAACCAGAAGTCCTGACCACCCCGGCTGGCCTGGGTTTTGTCGCCGCTAATACCCGAAGCAGAAGTACCGCCCAGAATAAACCCGTTGGTAGCGGTAATAGTGATACTGGCCAGCTCATCGTTCAGGTTACCCCCGTAACGTTTATCCCAGAGCTTACTACCGATTTTGCTGAGTTTAACCAGCCAATAATCGCTGCCACCCTGGCTAGCCTGGCTCTTATCGCCGCTTACCGGTGAGTTGCTGTACCCGGCCAGCACGTATTCGCCGCTAGCTAGTTGAATGACTTTCTTGAGCTCATCGTTGCCCGTACCGCCAAAGCTTTTGTCCCATTGTTGGTTACCCTGGGCATCAACCTTAATAACCCAGTAGTCCCGTCCACCGCGGCTTTCTTGGCTTTTATAGCTGCTAGTACCCGAAAAAGAAGAACCAGCTAGCAGATAGCCGCCATCCTGGGTTTGAATGACCTGGTTCAGGTAATCATCCTGGAAGCTACCATAAAGTTTGGCCCATTCTTTCTTGCCGTTCCGGTCGGTCTTGATGACCCAATAATTTAGCTTCTTCAATTCATAAGTATCGGCATAATCCACCTCGCCGCTATTATAGGAGTTAATGTATCCACCGGACAAGTAACCCCCATCGGCCGTTTTAATGAGGGTAGTAAAATTATCCGCCAGGAACCCGCCATAACGCCAGTTCCAATAAGGAACCGTCGGCATTTCGTTTAGATTTAAGTCTACTACCCAGTAATCTAAGGCTCCTTTTGAAGCCTGGGTTTTATCGCCACTAACGCCCGAGTTAGAGCTACCCCCTAAAACATAGTTTCCGTCGCCGGTGGGTAACACAGCCAGTAACTCATCCTGACCATTGCCCCCAATCGTTTTATCCCAAGCTTTAGCACCTCCGCCCTGACCACTATAGTTAAATTTTACTACCCAATAATCGGAGGTTAACTGGCCGGATCCATCCTGACCGCCTTTGTTTGCTTCGTTTTTATCGCCCGAAATACCCGAAGCCGAATAGCCGCCCAGCAAGTAAGTTTGATCCTTTATCTCCTGAATGGAGGTTAAATAATCGTCTTCCTTGCCGGAATTCATAGTTTTAGGATTAATTTTAACAATCCAGTAGTCCATTTTGCCTTTGGATGGCTGCCATTTATCCCCTCTTTCATATCCATTATCCGAAGAATTAGAGTACCCTCCCACCATATAACCTTCATCGGCAGTTTGAAGCACCACAGTTAAATAATCCTTCTGGTCGCCGCCCGTAGTTTTATCCCACTCCTTACTACCATCCGCTTGCAGCTTTAATACCCAATAATCCAGACCCCCTCTACTAGCCTGGGTTTTATCCCCGCTCACGTTGGAAGCTGAAGCTCCCCCAATTATATACCCATTATCCTTGGTTTGCTGAAGCGCCGTTAAAATATCCACGCCACTACCGCCCAAGGTTTTGTCCCATTCCTTCGTGCCGCTAGCGTTGAGTTTTACTACCCAAAAGTCAGAAGCTCCTTTGCTGTCTACGGTCTTATCGGTACTTTTATTAGAATACGAGTGGCCGCCTACGATATAACCCCCGTCCCGGGTTTGTTGTAGCGCTGATAAACTGTCCGCATTAGTGCCACCCAAGGTTTTATCCCAGGCTTTACTGCCATCAACGTTTAATTTAACTACCCAGTAATCCGCTTGTCCTTTACTCGCTTGGCTTTTATCGCCGCCCGTTCCCGAAGAAGAAGTGCCCCCTAAAATATAACCGCCATCGGTAGTTTGCTGGAGTGCTTTTAACTGATCGCTTTTACTGCCACCCAGCGTTTTGTTCCACTGGATACTACCATCGGCCTTGAGTTTTACTAGCCAGAAATCCTGCTCTCCTTTACTAGCTTGGGTTTTATCCCCACTAACTCCAGATTTAGAGTTACCGCCCAGAATATAACCGCCATCCTTCGTTTTCTGCATTACCGTTAGTTTGTCCCCAGCGTTGCCACCAATCGTCTTATTAGAGGCTACTTTAGACGGGTACGCAATTTGGAAGGTGTATTGCGCTTCAATGGGCGCGTAGGTTGTGTTGCCCTTTTGGAAGGCTTTTATCGTGACGGTACCCACTCCGGTAGGAGTAAGAATATTGCCCGCTATCTCCGCCGGACCCGATTGCACATATAAGTTTATAGGCAAGCCCGAACTAGCCTTTACCTCAATCGGGAAAGCAGCCGTACCATATAGTACAGTAGAAATCGGCTTAAAGGTA
>Ga0115856_100683_pt1 | contig 12177 bp, 10 predicted proteins | sample InSIn4gowninarea_FD_83870 | JGI IMG/M metagenome (GOLD analysis project Ga0115856, IMG submission 83870)
CGCCATGGTAAGGCGTAAGTCATCGGTTCAAGTCCGATAAAGGGCTCATGTTTCCCACGAAGAAAGAAGGCTCGGGTGTCCATTTATCATCGTATGATCCACATCTTTTCAAGATGAAAACCCTTTTTCAGGGACGAAAATTATCTGTCATGATAGGTTTCAGGCAAAACATTTGTTATGACGGAGTCTCACAACTAATATGGGGGGAGGACCACTATATTTTTATCAATAATAGTCTTCTTCATCCTGCTACTATAGGATCAGTATATAGTTTACTCGATCTTTGTCAATTTTGAACATATCAGAGGTATTATGGATACCTGGTAATTTAAAATTACCAGTCTTCAAAAGAAGTGGAAAAAACGGAGGAGAAGTAAGTGAACCTGACCCATTGGCTTATGAATATATAAGCTACTCTGGTATTGAAATTTGATGGAGATTTGGAAAGTGGACCTTTCCTATCCGAAATTAATCGATCTTATTTAGTTGATCGAACTCCCTATTTGGTTGTTGATTGAATGTTTCGTCGGATCGATTTTTATGATCTCTTCTCCCTTCCCTGGACAGAAAGAGATATAGATCCTGAAGTAAGTCCATTCCGAGCCCAATTACGGACAACGTATTTTCTCTGTTTAGACGAAATTGATACACAAATAAAATATGTGATTCTGTTACGATGTACTAAATATTTTCATATGAATGTACCGTATGGTGATTACACCGGTGAGAAACGGATCGAAATTAAGATGTGAAAAGAGAAAACAAAAGGGAAAAAAAGGGTTTCACTTTTGGATCACAATGGTTCAATATATAACTTCTTGCTATAGAAGGAGAAGAACTTTGGAGTCATTTAATTTAGCTCTATGAGTTATGAAAAAATCGACTCGTTCCTGCCCGTAGACTCATTCGTATCGGACCACGATGTAGTATACATAGAGATGGATGAGAGAGAATATAAATACTCCTTTTCATTTTGTTGCATTGCAGAACAAGACGAGAATGAATAAAAAATATTGAATGGAATATATATTGTGAATAGAATCTGGTCAATGGAAGGCAGAAAGCGCACTTCCCTCCCCTTAAATTGTTCCATCGATGTTATTCAATAGGTTATTCGAGGATCAGATAGGAACTCTGAAAACTCGGGATCGAGCGATCATGCATTTACCTATATTGAATCGGTTCGGTCCAGTTTCAAATATTTGTTCCAACAACGAATCTTCGGAACCCTATTTTTTTTTGAAAGGATGATGGATGAAAAATTGTCCCCAATTCATCGTATACCTTTTGATCATATAGGGTGCTCGGAAATGGTCGAAATAGTTAAATAGGAGGATCGCTATGACTATAGCCCTTGGAAAGTCTTCTAAAGAAGAAAAAACTTTATTTGATACTATGGATGACTGGCTACGCAGAGACCGTTTCGTTTTTGTGGGTTGGTCCGGTCTATTGCTCTTTCCTTGTGCCTATTTTGCCTTAGGTGGATGGTTCACGGGTACAACCTTTGTGACTTCATGGTATACTCACGGATTGGCCAGTTCCTATCTGGAAGGTTGTAATTTCCTAACTGCCGCAGTTTCTACTCCTGCTAATAGTTTAGCACATTCTTTGCTGCTATTATGGGGTCCCGAAGCACAAGGAGATTTGACTCGTTGGTGTCAATTAGGTGGTCTATGGACCTTCGTTGCTCTTCACGGTGCTTTCGGTCTAATAGGTTTCATGTTACGTCAATTTGAACTTGCTCGATCTGTACAATTGCGACCTTATAATGCAATTGCATTCTCTGCTCCAATTGCTGTCTTTGTTTCTGTATTTTTGATCTATCCATTGGGACAGTCCGGTTGGTTTTTCGCACCTAGTTTTGGTGTAGCAGCTATTTTCCGTTTTATCCTCTTCTTTCAAGGTTTTCATAATTGGACCTTGAATCCATTTCATATGATGGGAGTTGCCGGAGTATTGGGTGCTGCTCTTCTATGCGCTATTCATGGTGCTACCGTGGAAAATACTTTATTTGAAGATGGTGATGGTGCAAATACGTTCCGTGCTTTTAACCCGACTCAAGCCGAAGAGACTTATTCCATGGTCACTGCTAACCGCTTCTGGTCCCAGATTTTTGGGGTTGCTTTTTCCAATAAACGTTGGTTACATTTCTTCATGTTATTTGTGCCAGTGACCGGTTTATGGATGAGTGCCATTGGCGTAGTTGGTCTAGCTCTAAACTTACGTGCCTATGATTTTGTTTCCCAGGAGATCCGTGCAGCAGAAGATCCTGAATTTGAGACTTTCTACACAAAAAATATTCTCTTGAACGAAGGTATTCGTGCTTGGATGGCGGCTCAGGATCAGCCTCATGAAAACCTTATATTCCCCGAGGAGGTTCTACCCCGTGGAAACGCTCTTTAATGGAACCCTAGCTTTAGCTGGTCGTGACCAAGAAAGCACTGGTTTTGCTTGGTGGGCTGGTAATGCGCGGCTTATCAATTTGTCGGGTAAATTACTTGGGGCTCATGTTGCTCATGCCGGATTAATTGTATTCTGGGCCGGAGCAATGAACCTATTCGAAGTGGCTCATTTCGTACCGGAAAAACCTATGTATGAACAAGGATTGATTCTGCTTCCCCATCTAGCTACTCTAGGATGGGGAGTCGGTCCTGGTGGGGAAATCGTGGACACTTTTCCATATTTTGTATCTGGGGTACTTCACTTAATTTCTTCTGCGGTTTTAGGTTTTGGTGGTATTTATCATGCACTCATAGGACCCGAAACTTTAGAAGAATCTTTTCCATTCTTTGGCTATGTATGGAAAGATAGAAACAAAATGACCACAATTTTGGGTATTCACCTAATCTTGCTAGGTGTTGGTGCTTTTCTTCCAGTGCTAAAAGCTTTGTATTTTGGAGGTGTATATGATACTTGGGCTCCCGGCGGTGGAGATGTAAGAAAAATTACGAACCCGACACTTAACCCAAGTGCTATATTTGGTTATTTACTGAAATCTCCTTTCGGAGGAGAAGGATGGATCGTTAGCGTGGACAATCTAGAAGATGTAATTGGAGGACATGTATGGTTAGGTTCCATTTGTATCTTCGGTGGTATCTGGCATATCTTAACCAAACCTTTTGCATGGGCTCGCCGTGCATTCGTATGGTCCGGAGAAGCTTATTTGTCCTATAGTTTAGCGGCTCTATCCCTCTTTGGTTTTATTGCTTGTTGTTTTGTTTGGTTCAACAATACCGTTTATCCCAGTGAATTTTATGGGCCCACCGGCCCAGAAGCCTCTCAAGCTCAAGCGTTTACTTTTTTAGTTAGAGACCAACGTCTTGGAGCTAGTGTGGGGTCTGCCCAAGGACCTACTGGTTTAGGTAAATACCTTATGCGTTCTCCGACTGGAGAAATTATCTTTGGAGGGGAAACGATGCGTTTTTGGGATCTCCGTGCTCCTTGGTTGGAACCCCTAAGGGGCCCTAATGGTTTGGATCTGAGCAAGTTGAGAAAAGACATACAGCCTTGGCAGGAACGACGTTCAGCAGAATATATGACTCATGCTCCTTTAGGTTCTTTAAATTCTGTGGGTGGTGTAGCTACCGAAATCAATGCGGTGAATTATGTCTCTCCCCGAAGTTGGTTATCCACCTCCCATTTCGTTCTAGGATTTTTCTTCTTCGTAGGTCATTTGTGGCATGCGGGAAGGGCTCGTGCAGCTGCAGCAGGATTTGAGAAAGGGATTGATCGTGATTTCGAACCTGTCCTTTCCATGACTCCTCTTAACTGAAACAATAGATCAAACCAGATGGAAGAAAAATCGATTCAATTTCATTACATCTATCTCCCATATCGGCGGGATAGGAGTCTTTTCAAATACTCTTTTTCCAACTGGATCCTTGTAGCTCGGCTATATACAGCCGAGCTATTCTCTTTTTTTTTATTGGACCGGTAAATGCAATTGTTGAAAAACAAAAGGAGAGAGAGGGATTCGAACCCTCGATAGTTTTTTTATCTATACCGGTTTTCAAGACCGGAGCCATTAACCACTCGGCCATCTCTCCCGGGGACAACTTCTATTCTACCCCTTCGTATAATCCCTAACTATAAGCATAAAGGCGGGTCGATACCAACTATACCTGTGACATATGATGATTTTTCATCATCTGGAATGGAAAAAAAAGAAACGAATTTCCCTCTCCTCTCACACTCAAATATCAAATTGAAAAAGTTTGAAAGCTCGATCAATTTATGGTCAAATCCTTTCCATAGTGCATTTGATCAGAATTGAAAATTGGGGATCGGATGGTATAGTCTATTCAATCTGTTGGGAGCTTGTAAGATCACAACCATGACTATTGCTTTCCAATCGGCTGTGTTTGCATTAATTGCTATTTCATTTTTACTAGTGATTGGTGTACCTGTTGCACTTGCCTCTCCCGATGGTTGGTCAAGTAGCAAAAATGTTGTATTTTCGGGTGTATCATTATGGATCGGATCAGTCCTTTTTGTAGGTATCCTTAATTCTTTCATATCTTAGATATGTTCTAAGATGTTTTAGGTTCACACTCCCTCCCCCTCCTCCCGGAGGGCTTTATAGCTTTTCTGAAGGGCCTTTTACTTCAGGCCCAAGGAGGAGGGGTTTTCCATATCCGTAATTGAATTAATAATTGGACCATTCAAAAATGGTATCTACTTACGAATGGGATTGAACATATATGTATTTTCCATTTCAATTATAGGAATATATAGATATTCCTATAATTGAAATGCGGGTATGGTTGAATGGTAAAATTTCTCTTTGCCAAGGAGAAGATGCGGGTTCGATCCCCGCTACCCGCCCTTCACATGGAATATGAAAAAGAATAGTTCATGTATTGATCGTTTCTTTTCCTCACTTATAATTCAATTATAAATTGATAAGTGAGAGAGCAATCCTTTCCGGACCAAAATACTTCGTATGTTCTGGTCTGGCGGAGACAGGATTTGAACCCGTGACCTCAAGGTTATGAGCCTTGCGAGCTACCAGACTACTCTACTCCGCACCATTGATTTATATCATAATCAGAATGGGGTACACAAAACAATAATGGGATATAGTACCCCTATCCCTATATAGGGATAGGGGTACTATATCCCATTATCACAAGAAACTTCAATTACTTTTTTTCTTTTCCTACCAACTCGATTTTGTTATCCCGGGCAATAAACATGCGTGGGCCATCTCACGGAGTATGTGTCCGGACAATCCAAAGTCTCGATAGTTGGCTCTAGGTCTTCCAGTCGAAGAACAACGTCGATGGAGACGTGTAGGTGCACTATTACGTGGTGAAGATTGCAATTTTCTATGAATTTCCCATTTGTCATCCAATGATGACACTTTGCTTTTTTCCTCCAAAGATTGACGAATTAAATGATATTTCCGTTCCAGTGCTTGTCTCTTCTTCTCTCTCTGAATGAGACTCTTTCTCGCCATAATAGTTCAGTCGGTACTATCACCTACCAGGAATCAAAATATAGATCAGATTTTAGATGGAGTAATATTATGTTGATTACTTTTTCTCTGTGGGGTATTGTCATTGATACAATGACAATACCCCACAGAGAAATTGATGAAGAAGAATTAACCAAATTTACCTGATGTAGAGGCAATTAAAAAAGCTGCATAAGTGAATATATAACCTACGGAAAAGTGAGCTAATCCAACTAATCGTGCTTGAACAATGGAAAGGGCTACTGGCTTGTCTCTCCATCGAACTAAATTAGCTAAAGGCGTGCGTTCATGGGCCCATGCAAGAGTTTCGATCAGTTCCTGCCAATATCCACGCCAGGAAATAAGGAACATAAATCCAGTAGCCCAAACAAGATGCCCGAATAAGAACATCCACGCCCAAACAGATAAACTGTTCATACCAAAAGGATTGTATCCATTAATAAGTTGTGAAGAATTTAACCATAGATAATCTCTTGACCATCCCATTAAATAAGTGGAAGACTCATTAAATTGTGCTACATTACCCTGCCATAATGTTATATGCTTCCAATGCCAATAGAAAGTAACCCATCCAATAGTATTCAACATCCAGAAAACTGCTAAATAAAAAGCATCCCAGGCCGAGATATCGCAAGTACCACCCCGTCCCGGACCATCGCAAGGAAAACTATAACCAAAATCTTTTTTATCTGGCATTAACCTGGAACCACGCGCATCCAAAGCACCTTTAACTAGGATCAATGTAGTTGTATGCAAACCTAGAGCAATAGCATGATGAACCAAAAAGTCTCCAGGACCAATTGTTGAGAACAATGAATTATTATTATCATTAATAGCATTTAACCAACCGGGTAACCATATGCTCTTACCTGCATCGAATGCTGGACCACTTGTTGAAGATAGGAGTATATCGAAACCATATAACGTCTTACCATGAGCAGATTGTATCCACTGAGCAAATATGGGCTCGATCAAGATTTGTTTTTCTGGAGTACCGAAAGCAAGCATAACATCATTATGGACATAAAGTCCCAAGGTATGGAAACCTAGTAATAAACTAACCCAACTAAGATGAGATATTATAGCTTCTTTCTGCTCCAACATTCTCGCCAATACATTATCCTTATTCTGTTCCGGATTATAATCCCTAATGAGGAATATAGCTCCATGAGCAAAGGCTCCTGTCATAATGAACCCGGCAATGTATTGATGATGAGTATATAATGCAGCTTGGGTGGTGAAGTCTTGTGCTATGAATGCATAAGCGGGTAAAGAATACATGTGTTGAGCTACCAAGGAAGTTATAACCCCCAAAGAAGCTAAAGCAAGACCCAATTGAAAATGAAGAGAATTATTGATTGTGTTATAAAGACCCTTATGTCCGCGTCCTAATAGGCCTCCTGGAGGAACATGTGCCTCCAAAATATCTTCCATACTGTGACCAATCCCAAAGTTGGTCCTATACATATGACCAGCAATTGAAAAAACAAATGCAATAGCTAAATGATGATGAGCCATATCAGTCAGCCATAAACTTTGAGTTTGTGGATGGAATCCTCCGAGAAGAGTTAGAATAGCAGTTCCCGCCCCTTGGGAGGTACCAAATAAGTGACTACTAGAATCAGGATTTTGAGCATAGAGATTCCACTGACCTGTGAAAAGCGGTTCTAAACCTTCGGGATGCGGTAATACATCCAAAAAATTATCCCATCTGACGTGCACTCCCCTTGATTCAGGAATAGCGACATGAACTAAATGCCCTGTCCAAGCTAGAGAACTGACTCCGAAGAGTCCTGACAAATGATGATTGAGACGGGATTCGGCATTTTTGAACCATGAAACACTTGGTCTCCATTTAGGTTGTAGATGTAACCTACCCGCTATTAAAAAGATGACAGAAAGAAATAGCAAGAAAAGAGCTCCAGCATAAAGATCTTCGTTAGTGCGTAAGCCAATTGTATACCACCACTGATAAACACCGGAATAAGCAATATTGACCGGACCGGGAGCACCTCCTCGGGTAAAGGCTTCTATAGCTGGTTGACCAAAATGAGGATCCCAAATTGCATGAGCAATGGGTCTTACATGTAAGGGATCGCGTACCCATGCTTCAAAATTGCCTTGCCAAGCCACATGGAACAAATTACCAGAGGTCCACAGAAAGATTATTGCCAACTGACCAAAGTGGGAAGCAAAAATTTTATGATAAAGGCGTTCTTCGGTAATATCATCATGACTCTCAAAGTCATGTGCGGTCGCAATACCGAACCAAATACGACGAGTAGTTGGGTCCTGGGCCAAGCCTTGGCTGAACTTTGGAAATCTTGATGCCATATACTTTTCAAATCCTCCTAGCCTTTATCCTACTGCAATAATTCTTGCCAGGAAGAACGCCCATGTTGTGACGATTCCACCCAGAAGGTAATGAGCTACTCCTACAGCACGTCCCTGTACAATGCTCAAGGCTCTGGGCTGGATAGCAGGAGCAACCTTCAATTTGTTATGGGCCCAAACAATAGATTCAATGAGTTCTTGCCAATACCCACGGCCGCTGAATAAGAACATTAAACTGAAGGCCCAAACAAAATGAGCACCTAAAAATAAAAGACCATATGCAGATAATGAAGAACCATAAGATTGGATCACTTGAGAGGCTTGTGCCCATAGAAAGTCACGGAGCCACCCGTTAATCGTAATGGAACTTTGTGCAAAGTTTCCTCCCGTAATATGAGTTACCACTCCCTGATCACTTATATTACCCCAAACATCGGACTGCATTTTCCAGCTGAAATGGAATATTACTACTGAAATTGCATTGTACATCCAGAATAAACCAAGGAAGACATGATCCCAGGCAGATACTTGACATGTTCCTCCTCTACCAGGTCCATCACAAGGAAAGCGAAAACCCAGATTCGCTTTATCAGGTATTAAACGGGAGCTACGGGCAAATAGAACACCTTTAAGTAGGATTAAAACAGTCACATGGATAGTAAATGCATGAATGTGATGTACCAAAAAATCCGCGGTTCCTAATGGAATTGGTAACAAAGCCACTTTGGAACCTACTGTCACCAAATCACCACCTCCCCAGGTTAAGCTGGTACTCGCTGTTGCACCAGGAGCTGTTGAACCAGGTGCTGAAGCATGAGTGTTTTGTATCCATTGCGCAAAGATAGGTTGTAATTGTATAGCAGTATCTGAGAACATATCTTGAGGACGTCCTAGAGCGCTCATAGTATCATTATGAATATACAAACCAAAACTATGGAAACCTAAGAATATACATACCCAGTTGAGGTGTGATACAATTGCATCACGATGTCTAAGAACGCGATCTAATAAATTGTTGTATTGAGTAGTTGGGTCATAGTCTCTTACCATGAAAATCGCTGCATGTGCAGCAGCGCCAACTATGATAAACCCACCAATCCACATATGATGTGTGAACAGAGAGAGTTGGGTACCATAATCAATAGCTAGGTATGGATAGGGAGGCATCGCATACATGTGGTGAGCTACAACAATAGTTAAAGATCCTAACATAGCTAGGTTAATAGCTAGCTGAGCATGCCACGAGGTAGTTAAGATCTCGTAAAGACCTTTATGGCCCTCCCCCGTAAATGGACCTTTATGAGCTTCTAAAAGGTCCTTGAGGTTATGGCCAATGCGCCAATTGGTCTTATACATATGACCGGCTATCAGGAAAAGAACTGCAATAGCCAAATGATGATGCGCAGTATCGGTCAACCACAGACCCCCCGTTACTGGATTTAATCCTCCACGAAAAGTCAAAAAGTCTGAATATTCCGACCAATTCAGGGTTAAAAATGGGGTCAATCCCTCAGCAAAACTGGGATAAAGTTGAGCCAAAAGATCGCGATTTAAAATAAATTCATGAGGAAGTGGTATCTCTTTAGGATCCACTCCAGCGTCTAGAAGTTGGTTAATGGGTAGAGAGACGTGTATTTGGTGTCCTGCCCAAGATAGAGATCCAAGTCCTAGTAACCCTGCTAAATGATGGTTCAACATGGATTCTACTTCCTGGAACCAAGCCAATTTTGGGGCAGCTTTGTGATAATGGAACCAACCAGCAAAAAGCATTAACGCTGCAAAGATCAATGCACCAATTGCAGTGCAGTAAAGTTGTAATTCACTGGTTATTCCAGATGCTCGCCAAATCTGGAAGAACCCAGAGGTTATTTGTATCCCTCGAAAACCTCCACCTACATCCCCATTCAATATCTCTTGGCCTACTATTGGCCAAACTACTTGGGCACTGGGTTTGATGTGAGTGGGATCAGCCAGCCATGCTTCATAATTGGAGAAACGAGCGCCGTGAAAGTACATCCCACTTAGCCAAATAAAGATGATGGCTAGTTGACCAAAATGAGCGCTAAAGACTTTGCGAGAAATCTCTTCCAAATTATTAGTATGGCTATCAAAATCGTGAGCATCAGCATGTAAGTTCCAGATCCAAGTGGTAGTATCAGGGCCTTTAGCTAGCGTCCTTGAGAAATGACCAGGTTTGGCCCATTTTTCAAAAGAGGTTTTTACAGTATCTCTATCCACTACGATCTTTACTTCCTTTACTTCCTTTACTTCTGGTTCCGGTGAACGAATGGTCATTGAATTCTCCCCTTTTCGGACGGGACTTAAATAATAAGAAACCTGCCAATAGCAATTAGTGAACTTACGAGAGATATATCTCAACTCGTTTCTCCCTTTATTTTCTAGTTTATGACTGGAGCGACTATGATACGGGAGTCAATCTGAGGCAGGTGTTCAATTTTATTATGACATATCTTTGAGGTGCTCAATGGACTGTGGGCTTTTATCATGCAAAAAAGCCTTTTTTTTGTAATTTTAAAAGCAACGGTGATTATTACACCGTTTCTAGAGGGATAAATAAATATATCTGTATATATGGATATATATATATTTATTTATCCCTCTATTGATACTCCTCCGTATGTCCCATATAAAAGGCCATCCATTATAAATCGTTATTCATGGATCATTAATAAAAAAATCTCCGGATGGATTTTACCCTTATTAAGAAGATCCATCAACAATCCAGAATCAGAAAAGGTATTCTTTTTATATTGTAAATATATTCCTATAAGATGTCGACGAAATAGAATCTAATTTTTGGGAATATTCTGGAAAAATCCCATTGATTTCGAGTCAGATATTCAATAATGAAAACGATTTCCCAATAATAGAAACTCTCATTCTCCAAAGCGTCCTGTAATCTTTAACCAATTTTGTGCTTCGATGTAATTGCCCGGAGCAAGTGCTATAGCTTGTTCCCAATACTCAGCAGCTTGATCGAACCAAGCCTCCGCAGTTTCAGGATCTCCCTGTCGAATGGCCTGTTCTCCTCGGTCGGGATAGGTAAACAAAGTTTTCTTCCCTCAGAACCGTACTTGAGAGTTTCCTACCTCATACGGCTCAATCCACTATTCTTTAGTCCTCTACCAAAATTTCCAAAGAATTGGAGATGATTCATTGGGAGTTCATATTAACCAAAGGACCAAAAAAAGTCAATGACATGAGTTTCTGATTTAACTTCCAATCAATTCAATGATCAGGTTCTATCTTTTCTCCTACCCTCAAAAAGATGAAGTATATCTCTTTCTATACTTCAGATTGATTGTCCAAATCAAAGTCTTTTTGCAAGGTAACTATCTCAGTTCCGTATAGAATTTTTGGAGAGTACTCTCTGGCTGGAGTACTTCACATCTTTAGGATCTGATGCTACACCGCTGCTCAATAGCTTAGTAGATCAACTCTATTACATAAGTTGATTCCTGATTCTTGTCAATGAGCAGATTTGATCGTATCAGCCCGAACCTTCTTTCAATAATTGATCTTTATGGTGCTTCCATCATCAATTGAATTTATTATCCATGGAATATTTAGGCTCTATCTATTCATATTCGGGCTCCTATGAGAGTTTTTTTCGCTACAGCTGATAAAATACCGTTACTTGGGACGGTGCATATGTAGAAAGCCTTTTCTTTTGTCCTTACTAGTAGTAGTTATTAACTAAGTTATTCTATGGTACAGATAGTCGCACGTAATGACAGATCAAGGCCGTATTATTAAGAGCTTGTGGTAAGGATGGGTTCCGTTCTAATGCTTGGAAATAATATTCCAAAGCCTTCGTATGTTCCCCATTACTTGTATGCACAAGACCTATATTATATAGTATATAACTTCGATCATAAGGATCAGTTTCCAGTCGCATAGCTTCATAATAATTTTGTAAAGCTTCCGCATATTCCCCTTCCGATTGAGCTGACATTCGTTACGGTCGTTCATTCCATTGAAATGATCTCCGCTTCAAAACCGTACATGAGATTCCCACCTCATACGGCTCCTCCTTTCTTTACAGTAGGTAATATGGGGAGTAATCCGTGGAATTGAAAAAAAAAAGATTCTGACCCAATATTATGAATTAACAGGGGCTAGTGTATTTCCAATGAATCTCTAGCCATCCTTCTTGCAAAGATTCTTTTCCAAATTTCTTTTTATATTGTAAATATATTCCTATAAAATGTCGACAAAAAATCTAATTTTTGGGAATATTCTGGAAAAATCCCATTGATTTCGAGTCAGATATTCAATAATGAAAACGATTTCCCAATAATAGAAACTCTCATTCTCCAAAGCGTCCTGTAATCTTTAACCAATTT
>Ga0115856_100684_pt1 | contig 12173 bp, 10 predicted proteins | sample InSIn4gowninarea_FD_83870 | JGI IMG/M metagenome (GOLD analysis project Ga0115856, IMG submission 83870)
GCAAAACGAGAAGGAAGCCAAGGAGAAGCAGGCTGCAAAGGAGAAGGAAGAAGCCGAAAAGAAAGTGGAAAATGAGAATATGACGCTACAATTACACAGGAGGCGGATGAGAATGCGACCGCATTATTCGAGGGCTGTAGAAAGCAGGTCGAAGATGCAGCAAGTCTATCAGGGGTACCACTACTACTTCAAGGGGCCCCACTACAGCACCGCGGGTTACTTGACAACCTGGAAGACATGCGAAACACTAATTAACGTTTGTGGCTCGCGACGCACTAACGCACTTCCATCTGCGTCCAGTCCTTTGTTATATGATGCACGTCTCTTGGCAGTATTTGGGAAAGATGAAGATGAAGCCGGACAAATTTTCATTTCCAAATTATGTTGTCTGACCTTATAGCGCGACTCAAGTACTATATCGAGCCGCGCAACGGACAGCTCCTGGGCCAACCAAAAGTCAAGAACGAGCAAGCTACCGAGGGTTTCTCCTGAACCTTGTGAAATGCACTTGCCTATACTTGACCTCAACGTTAGTTATAGTCGACCTTGTACGTTATGTGAAACCAAAGAAGAAGTTGCACGCAGTCAGCCAAGCCGTTTTACTCAGTCATACCAGCCGGCCGAATCTGCAAGGTGGCCCAAAACGGAGCACCTCAAGACTCAGCACTGAAGTCGAATAACGCTAATTGACAACTCCACAACCGGTCATCACGCGTCAAGACGCGCTATGGTGCGGGAGGACGACTCGGCTGATATGAGGTCGTTGAATGGATAGAACTTGTGTCATCATGTGCGGGGGGATGAGTGCGATCGTGACCTACCTCTGTGTAACATGACGTCGAAGGGACAATACAAGAGGCTCTCACTATGCAATGGTCAAGACTGCATCGAAGTTAGTCAATGCTTCCCGGGCACATGGTTTAGTCAAAGCCATGAAGAGCAACAGGGTTTGCGTTTCAGAGATCTTGGTATGGTATTGGGAGTCATCACACTGGTTCAGCAGCAGAACTGATTGAAAAGGTTTCTCATCATATACGCAGTGACCACTGTTGCTTTTCGAAGGAAAGTGAGTGAGTGTAACGCACCGAATGGGGGTATCACATAATCTGGTCGAATCAAGTTGCGCGCGATTGGGATTCTGTCTTGATTTGATGTTAGCTTTGATGCTCGACATATTCAAATCGATTGAGAATGCGAAGAGGTAGGTAGGAGTCAGATGGTAGTGCATGTTTGTTCAGATACGCTCAGGTTGTCGCGGGAACAAGTGGTAGAAATTTCATCATGCGAGGATGAGAAGAGCGGAGGGGAGCAAGCTTACCAGAAAAGAAGCAGAAACACGATATTTGTGAAGTAATCACAGCAATGCTGCTCCAACGCTGATTTCTCACTTGAGAAGGGTGCGCACCGCACAGCTCCCAAATCAAAAGCTTGCGCGGTGTGCGTGTGCGTGTGCATGTGCATGGAAGAGGAAGTGAAGTCGGAAGCAAATGCATGTCGCGAAAAAAAATAGTTGTAATTGTAGGTGGGTTTCCATCTGCGCGGAGGCGGTTGTTCCGGCGCCGACCAACATGTCAGGCCAGCCTAACGCTTCAGCTGCAGGGTATGACGATCACAAGCGCCAGTGCAAGCAAATCTTTGGGTTGAAACTCAATGGTCACAAGATATCAGCTCAACACAAACTACGGACCAATCTGTTCAACTTGACTCGAAGTACGGAATCTTATAACCCTTGCTAATCATGGCGGACCGCCGACGTGTCAACGGCCCTTCTGGCACGACACTGCCCCCAGTGTATGACGAGGATGTCGTTCACACTCCACGACAACGAGATGCGAATGGGATTCGTGCAGTTTGTAAGCATCCCTGCCCAGCATGTCGAGTTTGACTGACCCGTTGTAGTTTTGAAGACGGGCGTCACACCCTCAGCTTCAGGCTCTGCTTACCTGGAGATGGAAGCTCAGGATGCTTCTCACGCGAGCGGCATGAAGCTCACATGCACCGTCCATGGGCCGCGCTCATTACCACGATCTGCGCCTTTCTCACCACACATGGTTCTTTCAACACACGTCAAGTACGCACCATTTGCAACCAAGCACAGAAGAGGGTACCTACGCGACGCCAGCGAGCGTGATCTCAGCACCCATCTCGAAACTGCGCTACGTGGTGCTATCATTGCGGATCGCTGGCCAAAGAGTGGTGTTGACGTGGTAGTCACCATTCTGGAGGGTGAGCAATCGCGTCAGGCTGCTTTGGCAGAGGGGAACGAGGAGTGGGACATGATGAACGTGCTTGGAGGGTGCATCACTGTAGCTGCCGCTGCTATCGCTGATGCTGGTATCGACTGCGTAGACACCGTCTCCGGCGGTGTCGCAGCCCTTGTTGGGGATACGAACGGAGGGGATCCGCAGATTGTCTTGGACCCGGTTCCTTCAGAACACGAGAAGATCTTGGCCGCCTGCTGCGTAGCCTATCTCCCGGCCCGCGATGAGGTCACGAATCTTTGGCTGAAGGGCAATGTGCCCGATAATGTGGGAGGCATGCACTCGACACTGGTTCTGAAAGCGGTTCATGCCAGTAAAGGTGTCAGTACTGCCCTTACGGCATCGTTAGGCGAGGCAGTTACAAGCGCATGAAGTGCGGACCAAGTCCGTAAAAGTCAGACATGGAAAGTCAAGAGCGCCGCCACCACCATGACCAGTATCTGTCCTTGCCTGCTCAGCCTGGCATGATATCATTGCGCTTCGTGATGCAGCTGGGTAGCAGTGCATTCATGGGAGAGCTCGGAGCTTGAAGACCAAGAGGACACACTATACGCTGTTGTCGCACGGCATATTGCAAAGTGATTCCCCGGATCACAGCAAGCTGCGCAGAGAGTTTGCGCTTATCAGTCGGAGTCAAGACGCCGAATGCGCTCCAAGCGTTAACTGCGGAAGAGCATCAGAAGTACTTCCGCGTTTGACGACATCGCCTCCTAGTGCAGTGCTGCGCTACTTGCACATCGGTGTCTGATGGTAAGACCACCGAGAAGTGTCTACTACGGGAGTCGTGAGGTTTCGAAGCTCGGCAAAATGAGAAGTGCATGGTAGGTTACGGCTAAAGCTGGTAGCCTGTCTGAGCTTCTGAATATAAGCCACGACAATTCGGATCTCTAAGACTATTGCAATCGTGTGTCTCAGAGCCTCAGAAGAAGTAATAAAAGTTCCAATGGTCTCATTGATTGTCTGGCTGCTGCCGTGCTCATGCTCATTAATGTACTATGTATGCGTCTGCAACGTCTTGGAATATGCCCCACTATTGCGACGCGTCCAACTACGCGCATCTCAGGGTTGGGGTCGACATCCGGGACCGAAGGTCGTCCCGCGTGTCTCGGAAACTGGATCGATACCAAGTCAGGCTATCTTTGCGGCATTCCTTTCATCAAACGTTCATCGAATGTTGAGGCTGTTGTGAACGACGAGGGACTCGCCATCGGCAAAACCTTATCCAACTCAATCATGAGGTCCCCCTGCAACGCGCGACTCGCTTAAGCTTCGTTTCCCAGGCACAACCGTCAGGCGACTGGGCATCTCCGTTCTAGCCGAGCCAACCATCGACCTCTTCATCACCAGCCCGCATCGCGGTCGACCACTATCTGTGCGACTTCTTTGCCATGACCACAGCCGGCGATCCAACCGTCCATGACGAAAATTCTGTCGACCCGAACGCATGGCCTTATCAGCTGGCCTCATGGGCCTTGAACGTTACCCCGTCTTTTGAGGATCTTATTTTGGCTGGCCCGAGATTGGTGCAGCGGATAAGTTCTTTCACAGGCCTTCACGACTATATTCACGCCTCCGCCGACTCGAACTCGACCCAGTCTTACGTTCTAGTCGATAAACCTTCCATCACCAACCCGGCCGTGACAGCCGCCCACGCCCAGCGCGAGATCTTGAACATGATGGTACCCAATACTGCGGCTGGTGCCGATGCTCGCGAAGGCATACAATACAGCAAAATGGACGGCTCCAGGGGATTGGGAAGCATCTTTGGATATGCTACCAGCAGGTGGGCTATCACTTGCATTGCCATGGCTATTATCCTGAATCGCACCCATATCTTCGCCGCAACTCGCCGCCGTTTGCGCCTCAAGTGGCCTATGCGACTTTTGCTCAGGGCTGCCCCGATCGTCCTTCTTCTCGCCCAGATTCGGACCATCATACAATCTATTCAGTGCCAAACATCAGCAGACTTTGCGAATCTGCGCTGGGGAGATGCCACAATGAGCTCGGACCTGCTTTTTGCATATCCGAACCAACTACTCAATTCGATGTCGTCAATACTGTTGCTTGGCGCATCGGATGAACAGTCTTGCGTGGCCGTAAACATGATTCCGTCAGATGATACAGGCAGCGCACACGACCTGCGGGGCTCCCTTTCTATCCTCTGGCCGTTATTCGGCACGTTCTGCGCAAGTCACTTCTTGGAGACTATTTCTTGTGCCATCCAGGGCCGTCCCCTCGCTAGTGAGACGGCCTTGACACTCTTCGAGCAGAGTCTCGCGTTTGCCGAGGCCGATACAGCCATCAGCAACCAGCTAGGCACTGGCGTTTTTCTGAAGGTCCCTTCAGGAGACCCGTCGGGTGCCTCGGTCCCAGTCACGCGAGCCATGATTCTTTCGAAAGTTAACACAGCTCCCGAAACTCTCCTCATTGCCCTGCTGTCTGCCATGACCCATCTCACAAGTCATGTCCTCGGGTTATTTGACCTTCAAGCCAAATATCGACTCCTCAATACCGCTTTCTGGGGCTTATGCTTCATGGCAAGCATCTTGTGGAACGCGTATGTTTTTGACTTGAACAACCCTGCATCCCAAGGCTTGCTCAGATTTCCCACGGTCTGCATCATCAGCTTCCTGCCTCATGTCCTCGTCCTGTTCGGCGTGCTCATGTGCATGGGCGTCTATGGTCTTGCCATCATTCTCTCAGCGTTTGCACCCCCTGAATCTCAAAGGCGCGGCCTCAACTTTCGCCAGCGTCTGGTGGAGGCACATCAGAACATGCAAGCCAACGTGTCTTTGTCTGATCTACGCATCACTCGAGAGATGGACATCTACACGGCCTTACTGCGCACGGGATTTGCCGCAATCACCATGGCTAGCGAAGCGGTGTACCTCAACGAAGACCGCGATGTCAGTTTGAAGCGTCACACTTGGCTGGAGGAGGAACGATACAAGGAAGCTGAAGAGCTGCAGCAGCAATGGATGAGCCTCGGCCTTCCCACCTCGCGATACGACCAAGTCGGCGCCATCGGTCTGATCCCCGTGAAAGGGGGTTCGAACGCCGGTGTCGGCGGCTACTCGCGAGAGCGAGCAGCCCAAAAGATTGTCAAGGGCCGCGGAGAAAGAGGCGTAAAGCAAGGTGTCGGAGCTAACGAGCGCAGCTCGCGATGGCTCATGGCCATTGAGTTCATGTTCAGCGTCAGCAAGCTCGTGGCGCGGATATTCGCTATCGCGATGCTTTGGTGCTTGAAGCTTGTGCGCATCACGTACGAGCCAGAATGGCTATTGTCACTTGCCCGCCGCCCCAAGAACACAAGAGAGGAAGACAAGGCTTTCAAACGTGCCCATGGCCGTCGCAGTAAGACAGATAGCAACGGGTTCGACAAGGACGGTCGTATATCGCGCGGCGAAGGCATCGATGTTGAGGACGAATTCAGACGAACCGGGGTTGTTAACGACGACGATATTGACTCGGACCTATACTCATACTGGCTCAAGGGCGGCTGGTGGGGATCAAAAGATAACAGCGGCGATTACCTACCCGAACCTGATGAGGATAACTGGGACATCACCAGTGTCGTTTCCACAGCAGCAGGCTTTTCTGAGGACGAGGAGGATGGATGGAGTTCCGAAGACTCTGGCCAGAAGACCCCGACTCAACGCTCCCCGATTCAGCGTACGCCAACACAACGCCCATCCCAGGGTTCGGAAATCCCACGAACGCCGATGCAGCGCGTCGCGCGTGAAGGCACACCTTTGGTAGACAGCCCGCTCGCAATGTCCGATCTCGCCAGACTCCTCCACCCCCAAAGCCAAGAGGAGCGTGAAGACGCCGAGGTCCTCTCCGCTCATTTCGACAGCGACGCGATCATGACCCGAGCCAGCTTCAAGCGTTTGCAACAACTGAAACGCACCCGCGTTCTCACAGGGGTACATGCGAGCCCCTCAACGCCCAAGCGCTCCTCCAACGTGACCGGAGTGGTGTCTAAAAATGTCAAGCTTACCCCTGACGAGGAAGAGCGCATTCTTGAGCAGCTCCTGCTCTCTCGGCGTAATCAGATGGCAGAGCGTACCCCGTTGGGTAGTCCAGGTGTCAATGCAAGAGGAACTTCTTGGGAGGATGGCGCATCTGGATTGGGGAGCGACGGACCGCAGTGCGTTGTGTGTCAGAGCACACCACGGACGATCATTGTGTGGCCTTGCCGATGCTTGAGCTTGTGCGATGACTGCAGGGTTTCGTTGGCGATGAACAACTTTGACAAGTGCGTGTGCTGCAGACGTGAGGTAGCGAGCTTTAGTCGGATCTTTGTACCATGAGCGGGCATTGCTAGCGTTTTCACTTCTGTTATTACATGCCGATTTGGGTGCTGCGCTCTTGCGTTGAAGCAAGAGGACATTTCATATGGCTGAAGACAAGCAGCAATCAGTTCATTTCAAATTATACTGCAATTGACACTTTGCAAAGATCACAGGGCGAGACGAGAGCGATGTAATGATCAACTTGTCAGATATATTCCCAGGGTATCATCTATCGTTACGTCGTTCAGCTGCTCTCCACTCGCCATCAGGCCTACATCGCCGCCCACTCCAGGCTGAAGGTCTTCACTTCGCCAGTGCCAGCATCATCGCTACCGATGAGGAAAGACTTCTTGACAGCCGTGGCAAGACGACCACCTTCCACGATTTCCAGCATCGGTATAGGCTGGTTCCATCCATACTGGTTGGCCATGAAATGGGCGTGAAACCGGAGCGGATCTCCAGGGTACACGCTGTACTGTGAACCGAACCGCAGACCCGGCGTCATGAAATATCCGGTCTGTTGGAGCAAGCGAACAAGCGGGCCCTCGGGAGCGTCAGTCACGATATGTCGACGATAGGCATCTGACGACACTAGATCGGTACTGGCGGTGGGAGTGACAGCGACCTCATCTTTGAAATCTGCTTTGGGAACATGCTTCTTTTCATCACTACCAGCAAACTGAGCATCATCGTCCGCTGGAAGGCTCGGCCCAGAAGCTCCCGATCCCGTAGCCTTTTTCTTCTTTGAAGCAGACACGGCAGCTTTCTGAAGTCTCTGTTCCGCGATGGCTCTCTGCGCTGATACCTTCTGCTTCCTCAAGCTTTCGACATACGCCTCGCGGCCTCTATCATCTTTGAGAGCCTCACGATGAGCCGCAGCATCATCCACGACATAGGCGGCACCCTTCTTCACCAACGCACCAGCCTCCTCGGGGCGAATCTCAATCGGCAGCCCAAGGAAGATGTTCTGCGTCGGCTGCTGAGGGGTGGTACCAACCAACAGGCCGTTGATGTTCTGCTGGCGTCGGAGGCGCGCAACCGAGTCGGCGTCGAACACGAGGTACCGGCCGGCAATCTTAGAGATGCGGACCTGGTCCGGATCAACATCGAGAAGCTCAGCCATGGTGCTACCGCTTGTGTCAACTGTGCACATTGTTAGCAATTGATCACTGTCTGAAAGATCGAAAGCAAAAAGAATGTGTGAAGGACGGTAATCATAAGTCGTCTTCGTAAAATTTGAATGTGTCATCAATGCATTTCAGTGGATTGACAGATATTCAGGGTAATAATCATAAAAGTCCAAGGAAGGGCTTCAGTAGGGAGCAAAGCAAAGAAACAGATTGCACTTACCAAGATCGCTGTGTGCGGATGGTAGAAGGAGAGGAAACGGAGGTTGGGAAGCTTTGCGAGGTGGAAGATATGGATTTTTTGCGCTTGTGGAGCTCTAAGTGGCAGCACGTGACATCGCACGTGCGAACACCGCGTCGGTTCAAGTCATCGCGGATGTCCGCTGAATGCTGTATACTGGGGGATTTAAAACTCAAGGGATTCCTTCTTGGTGTCTTTTTTGGTTTCGCTGGTCTGCTCTTCTGGTTCGCCCAACGGAGGCAGACTGAAAGGTGTGATGACCAACCCGCTGGAGGAGCTGAGCCGGAACGACAAGTCTTCCTTGTTCCAACTTCCCTCGAGACCACCGCCCTTTTCGTGAAACACTGGCAGGCTGTGCGCTCTCAGCATCCCTTGAGCCTTGTCGCCGTCTCCTTTGGGATCTCCGCTGGTCTGGATCTTGTGCTCCGTCGGGATCAGCTTGAGAACACCATCCGAGAGAAGCTCGGCCCATCTGACCAGTCCTGTAGATCTTGGGTAGAGAGACACAGGAAGGGTGATCATGGCCGTAGCTTGTGTCGAGAACTTGCGCAGCAAGGCTCGGAGCCCGTGGAGGAACTGCAAAACCTCCTTGGGTTGGCAAGCAGCGGACTGATAGACAGTGGGCGATAGCAGACTGGGAACCACAATGCGGTGAATCGTAGACGGCGGAGAGCTTTTGATGACAGAAGCCACCTTCGCAAGGAAGTTTTGGAACGGAGAAGAGCTGCCACTGAAGGCAGCCATGGGGATCGGTGTTGTGTGAAGCTGGCCCTGGATCGAGGAGCCTTCCAGTCGCTTAGCCAGGCTAAAGCTGTGGCAAAATGTTGCGCTCTCAAAGTTTCCAGTGACCGTTGTAGGATCTGCATGATCATTTTTAGCTGGATTTAGCGAGAAACCAGGGCCTCATGCTTAAGCTCACCTCTTGTTGGAGCTCTGTTCCCGAGCGTCTCATAGCGCCAAGCGATCTTCATCTTCTCATCAGCAGATGATGTCGGTGTCTTCTTGTCACTCCCTTTCCCGCCGCCCGTGTCCAGACCCGGCAGATCTCTCTTCCAGGACTCATCAAAACCTAGGACGTGAACGTGATGACCCTGGACGAGTCCCTCTGCCGTGTAGTACCGCAGTAGTACGCCACCAAAGTCTGTAGTGCTTGACTCCTCGATCAGGAGGGAGTGACCCAGAGGAAGACCGGAATGGCCTGCTAAAAGCTGGTCCAGCGAGGCTGTGCCCGTCGATGTTGTCGGTCTGCCGTCTAGATGTGAAGGACGTGTGCCTGGCGATGGCAAGATAGGTTGACGAGATGTCGCGGGGCTTGATGGTGTGCCGATCACAACATTCCTCTTGCGGAATGACATTTTCCTTCTGCTCAAAAGACGAGTATACCAATTAGCATCCGGTTTTTCAGGCTCTCAACATCCGAAACACTACAAGAAGAAATAAGGGAGGTGGTCGTGCAAAGTCTAGTATTGCAATGGTTTCGTTCGCAAGGGCGAAGTGGGATGTCTAGGGTAGTCTACAAACTACGTCAATGCCTGATTAGCTCAGCATCGCAAAGAAATGCCCCTCCAAACATTTTCTTTTGGCAGTCCAGGGTGTTGGATACCTGGGAGAGCTGCGAACAAGCTTCGTGATCGCTGATAAAAGTCAAGAATATCCAATCTGCAACGACGCAATTCATACCGAACCCCATACAATATACCACAATGGCTACCGGCGGCGACGCGACCCTCTTCGAGGATAACTTTACCATCACCGACCATGACCAGAGCAAATACGACCGCGTCGCCCGCATCTCCGCCACCTCGGCCGACTCCCAAACGGTCATGAAGCTCGACATCAACACCGAGCTGTTCCCCTGCACAGTCTCCGACAACCTGCACGTCATGCTCGCCTCGACGCTGTCGCTGGACGGCAGCAAGGAGGAGGAGAAAGGGTGGAAGGACGTGGGAAAGGGCGGTGATGCGCCAGCGACGACGGCAGATTTGTTTGATTACGTCTGCCATGGCAAGATCTACCGATTTGAGGAGACATTTGACGGAAACACAATGTAGGTTATCTCTTTATTCACCCCTCCTTACGACCGTTGGGGAACGTGTCGGAGACTAACGACGGACAGAAACGCCTACGTCTCCTTTGGCGGTCTCCTGCTGGAGCTCAAGGGTCCTGTCAAGAAGCTGACACCACTGCGCGTCGACAACGTTTACCTCCTCATCAAGAAATAGACCGGATGGTGTTGAGAGAACGTCGGGTGTTTTACGTCGCGTTTGCTTCTTGTTTCTCCATAAAGGTCGGATACAACAGGCGTTAGGGAAAATTGAGCTTTGAATACCATCCGCCGTGCGATCCACGTACGCATCACACAGAACAGAAATAGTGTGGCACGTGACGATGACACTGTGAGCAAAGGTTAATGCGCCATGGGTATGAGGCGATCTAGAAGGCGATCTATTCGGCTGCCTTCCAATCTGGCTGATGCGGCCCCGGGAACGGCATCGTTCTGTGCATCCTCGTCTCAATCTCTCGGAGATCCTTCTCGTTATCTTTCGTCAGGATTCCCTTCTTGACGAAGAAATCAATCAGCACAAGCGCGCAGTTGTCCTTGAACTTGCCCTGGGCCAGATCCTCCTTCACACTCTCGACATCCCGCAAGTAGAACCCTTCCGCCTCGCCGTCGTTCGGCTTGGGAATCACATGCTCGTCCAGCTCGAGGTGATACACCCACTGGCATTCTGGGTAGACCAGCCCCTCCGTGCCGTGCTGCTTCGTGTTGGTGATGTAAATGTACGTCACCGTGCCCACGTGCTCTGACTTTTCGCGAACAATCGCCTCTGGCAGGGAGGCTTCCTCGTCGGCCTCGCGAATCATGCACTCAAACGGGTCCTCACCCGTCATGAGCCCGCCCGCGACGGTGTTGTCGAGCATGCCCGGAAACGTAGACTTGTCGGCTGCGCGCCTGGGGATCCAGAGCTTCATGCCGTACGGGGCAGTGTCGTCTTTGACGTAAGCCATCATGTGCACGCCGTAGCGCATGGCGCCAAAGAGTCCAAGCGCTGTTCTTTCCATGCTGAAGAGGAGCTCTCCTTTCCTGCCATACACGGGCCAGAGCTCATTGCGCCATTTCTTGAGAATCTTGAACGTCTCATTCTGGCGCCAATGATCGGAGAGGTTTGCGATAGCACGCGTGCGCTCTTGTTCCGTTGCCAAGCCGGCGAGCAGCTGGATGGTCTTTTCCTCTTCATCGACCTTCACCTCGCCCCTGACCTCCTGAGGCACATTCAGCAGCTCGGCAAGAACCTCGTCAAGAACGTAACCGATAGGATACGTTCCGTCCTCATCCTCCGAGATCAGAGTCCACATTCCATCATGCCTGGCCTTGCATGTCCCTGCCTCGATGTCCTCGTACGGAAAGCTACCCTCTCAAGTCACTATTCTGGTCATAAACTCGAAGAACAGGAACTCACAGGTCTACCTCTTTCACGAGGTCGAGATTAGACTTCATGATGAGTGTGTATAGCGAATTCGCGCTGCTCGTCGAAGGGTTTGGAAGCTTCACGAGCCCCTCCAAAAGACGTCACAACCAACTACGGACGTCGACCCACCTTTGGGGTCCGTTTGCTCACACTTTCTCATCGCGATAGCCTCACTGCGCAACCGTAATCTCTCACCATTGCGGCCTCAATTCGTTTTCTTCCGCCTCTCTCATGAAACATCACTAAAGCCAGCTTCACCTCCAATCGCACACCATGTCAAATCCTCTCTTCGGCGTCCTTCCTGCCGGCCAACCCCTCATCACCAATCCCACATCCTCGCCCTCCGAAACCTCCCACCTCTACGCCCTCCCGACGACCACCTCCTTTTCTCACATCTGCGTCTTTCTCCTCCCAGGGATCGCACTCCCCAACGACACCGCCGCGGCCATCTACCTCGCCACCGACAACGGCGCGCCCAACCCCAACTTCAAGTTCCTCGGCGCCATCGGTCCGGGCAAGGAATCCGCCATCTTCTCCGTCAGCGCAGCCAGCGCTGCCGCGTCGCAGGGACAGACCCCGGGACTGGTGATCGGCGTGTCCGTGGAGCCCGCGAGTGAGGTGGCGCCGAAGCTGCGGGAGGCGGAGGAGAAGAAAACGGCCGCGGCGGCAGGGAAGCCGAGCACGGCGGTGCTGGCGCAGAGGATCATCCAGAACGCGTTCAACTTCCTGTCGGGCTTCAGCGGGCAGGTGGGCGCAGATGGCGTCGAGGTGGTGCCCCT
>Ga0115856_100685_pt1 | contig 12168 bp, 3 predicted proteins | sample InSIn4gowninarea_FD_83870 | JGI IMG/M metagenome (GOLD analysis project Ga0115856, IMG submission 83870)
ACACCACAACATCGCTCCCCCCCGCTGTCCCCCACACCAAAGTATCTTTCCCCATTGCTTTCCCCCACACCAAAGTATCTTTCCCCATTGCTTTCCCCCACACCAAAGTATCTTTCCTCAGTGCTGCATTTGCGGGAAAGAACACGACACCAGAAATCACAAACCTTGTACTGCAATCTGTTCTTTAAAGTTTTCATCGAAATCTAGGATTACCATACCATTTGCTTGTTGTTTCTGTTGTCGCTTATTCCCACTTGACCAACAGTATCAGATCAGGGTCTTAAGAGGTAATGAGATAGTGGTGGCTTTTTCGTTCAAGAGATCCAGTGGGTGCAAGACTTCATTTGAATTTTTGATCATTTAATTCTGAACCAACTTTCATAAGATAAACCTTTACTTGGCTCGGCACCTCAGATGCAGTTGCTTACTACTCATCTGAGGACATTGGAGCTAGTATGGGTAAGCGTATATCAGCTCCCTTTTGAGTACACGCACTAACTAGACTGCGAGATATTCACCCAGCCAAGCACTGACCGAGATAATCTGTGTTGTGCTTGACTTCGGTATTCTACTGGGAACCGAGATTCTGCTGACAGATCCATTTCAGAACCTATCGCCAGCTAGCATGTATTCTTTGTAATTTTACATCTCATCCAATATAGATAGCTACACCAACGTTGTGTCAGTTACTTTGTTGGTACGCCATTTTTTATTCAGAAAAATAATCACTGCAGAGAAGCGATTATTAATGTATTAAAAGTAACTAATGAAATATAAAATATATATGTCTTATAATGAAAATCCACTAAAATTTGTCGTATTTTATATTTTAAAACCAAAAAATTAAACTAATGAACTTACAAACATGAGAGAGGTTCATTCCCTAGAAATACTCTTATAAACTATTACTGTAAAATTTCAAGTCATTCCATACATAAAATTTTGAGTTATGATGTTTTGCGTAAAGGAAAAATCGAAAAAAAGGCATTACGAGAAAACGCTGAAAATGTTATTTAAATACAAATCTTACATTGAAATCCAAACCAAAACTTTTAAAATCCTCCTGATTTATGAACTTTACGCACATTTGTATCTGAAACAGTGATTTTCTTTTTTGTTTGAGGACTCTCAGAAATTTTATGAAGCTGGAGTCGAATAGCGTATCGAGTCGTCAATTCGACTAAAATTTGTTCATACTTCAGAACCATAAAATTAAAAAACTAATGGACCTACAAATATGAGAGAGGTCTATTCCCTGGAAGTACTCTTATAATGTATTACTGTTAAATTTCAAGTCATTCCATACATAAGATTTTGAGTTATGATGTTTTGCGTAAAGGAAAAAAAGGCGTTACGAGGAAATGCTGAAAATAATATTTAAATACAAATCTTACATTTAAATCCAAGCAAAAACTTTAAAATTCTTGTGATTTATGAACTTTACGCACATTTGCATCTGAAACAGTGATTTTATTTTTTGTTTGAGGACTCAAAGAAATTTTATGAAGCTTGAGTCGAATAGCGTATCGAGTCTTCGACTAAAATTTATTCATACTTCGAAACCATAAAATTAAAAAACTAGGGGACCTACAAACATGAGAGAAGTCTATTCCCTAGAAGTACTCTCATAAAGTTATACTGTAAAATTTCAAGTCATTCCGTACATAACATTTTGAGTTATAATGTTTTGCATAAAGGAAAAATAAAAAAAAAGGCGTTACGAAAAAACGCTGAAAATGATATTTAAATACAAATCTTACATTTAAATCCAAACCAAAACAATTAAAATCCTCCTGATTTATGAACTTTACGTTCATTTGTATCTAAAACAGTGATTTTGTTTGAGGATTCTCAGAAATTTTATGAAGCTGGAGTCAAATAGCGTATCGAGTCGTAAATTCGACTAAAATTTTTTCATACTTCGAAACAATAAAATTAAAAAAATAATGGACCTACAAACATGAGAAAGGTCTATTCCCTGGGAGTACTCTTATAAAGTATTACTGTAAAATTTCAAGTCATTCTATTCATAAAATTTTGAGCTATGATGTTTTGTGTAAAGGAAAAAAAAAGGCATTACAAGAAAACGCTGAAAATGATCGATATTTAAATACTAATCTTGCATTTAAAACCAAGGCAAAACTTTAAAAAAATCCTCCCGATTTATAAACTTTACCCTCATTTTTTATCTAAAACAGTGATTTTTTTTCTTGAGGGTTCTCAGAATTTTTTGAAGCTGGAGTTGAATGGTGTATCGAGTCGTGAATAGCAATGCACGTTGGATTGCTTTCGTTCATTGTCTCAAACTTTTAAGTAAATTGATTAGCAGAAAACCTTAGTTTTATGCTCCTTGACAAATAGTTTCTCATTTCAAATAAGTCGTAAACAGTAGGTTATAAATACAAAAGATCAGGACTCAAGGCATGCACATACAAAACGTAAACAAACTATGAATCTGAATGCTGTTGCCTAGTTCTAAAGCAAATATAAGTTTTCATAATCATTTTAACTATCATAAACGTATGAAATTTATTTTTCTATCTTTATTTACATAAAAGATACCATTTTCGTCCTCATATAAGCTAAAACAATGATGTAAACAAACATTTTAGTTCACTTCCGGTTTTAAAAATTTGCTACTACGTAGCATTTAAATTACTGTAACTCAACTTCTAAAGCAGATAAGGACAAAATTTAAACGGATTTAGGAAGCTAAAAGCTGGGACTTTAATGCAGAAGTAAAATTAGAAAATCGATATTTTGACCGAAAATCGAGTTTTAAAGGTATATGGATGCCTTAACACTACGTTGATTTTTATGATCGTCTGCTTCTACGACCGTAAGCAAAACCGTTTCCATGGCATCAAACAGCTGATGATTTTGTGAATGTTGTTGCCAGATTCAAGATTGGGCAGCAGAAATGTGCGTTAAAAATTAATATCTCTTTTCTAAATTAAAAATAAAATATTTCCCACTGAATTTCTGATCCCCATCATTTTCTACACTAGAACACCCGATTTCGCATCTCCACCGTGTTGAAATAATATTTTATTCCCGAAAAATATAGAAAAACAACTAAACTCCACATTAATTTCTGTTTTTAAAATTCAACGTCAATTTTATACACACGAGAGTAAAAATAATCTTCATCAATCAGAAATCTCAAAAAAATTTAATTCACCAATCAGCGATCGAATAAAAGTGGTAGGACACTTAATCCAACACTAAAGAAAACACCATTTTCTATTGGTTAATAATTTGAAGGAAAGTTTTTATTTTCAAATAAGAATTACCCGAACATTCTATACAAACACCTTAACTTTAAGATTAAGCTCGGAAAGATGCAAAATTTAATTTTTTCTTAAACAGTCCATTGTTAGTCGGTGATTGTTTTACAAATAACATAAACTGTTAAAGTTTAATTCATAAAAATTGATCCCGTTAGTCTGAAGATGGCCATTAGTAGATGAGTAGCAATACAAAAAATATAATAATATAGCAATATTTCCCGCAGTGACACTGAAAGACCGCGTAGCAAAACGAATCGCCCGAGACAGGGCTTGCCACAAAAGAAAATACACTTTTGAAAAGAAGATAGAGATTAAGTTAAAAATCGATTAATAATGTGGAGTCAAGTGAATTAATTAATTATATAAATATTACAAAAGGGAAACAATGCGTGAGAACTGCCTGCTAAGTGACAAAGTTAGAAAGGCGGGCGTGTTAACAAGATAGAAGCACGTAGCGAGGCGTGACTATTTGCAGTGGTCATCGCCAGCTTTTATTTCCCTTACCAACTTCTATTGCTATTAAAATCTTGTCAAAGCTGTGTTCTTTATAAATAATGAGTTTGTTAATAAATAAAAAATAAATTAAGATTTAGAAATTAAATAGAAAATGCAGCGAGAAACGAGTTTCAATGGCAAGTTTAAGCAATGGACAATATTGTGGCACGCCCAAAAAATCACATGACCTGGGGAAAATAATTCTTCATATCCAAGTGTTGATATGATGTCGACCAATGAGCTGTTAATAAATAGCAATAGTTTACAAGCAAATTTCCCAAGTCACGTGACTATGAATATTATCCATTGGATTCGTAAAACCTCAACGATGACTACTACTCTAACTGAATACCACACTTCATTGCTATGATTGGCTGATGACCTTGGAAAGATGCGTGCGCAACGAGAAATAGATTCGGCATTTATGATCGAATCGTTTAGATCTTTTTACCGATAGATGGCAGCACATGAATTGTTAAATTACAATGTTTTTCCTTAGAAGGACGGAAAGGGAGATAGAAAAAAAGAACATTTAGTTATAAGAAAAAAAATAAAAATCTATAATCGTGTGCAATTTAGAGAGATATCCGTGATTTTCTGTTTTTAAATCTGTGATCAACACCGAATTTGCCGAAGACCGGACGCCTCGCCACTGATAGAAGCAGTCCTCTTATTGGTTGCTCCGGCATTGAAAAATATTACAAACATCAATATAACCTGTAGTCATGTTGTGGTGAAATTCAGTTCCCAATAACTACTGTAGATTTATAATATGAAGGGAAATCATTCCCCGGTAACAGCTTGAACGGTGTGTTCGCGAACTGTTTGTTTCATTTCTCAAGGTCAACTGTACATTATTTTCAATCAATCATTTTTATATAGCTTTTAACTTTCATTTCAAAACCAAATAACGTCTCGAATCAATATAGTCGCACACTTGGTATTTCGAAAGACACCTAACCTTGAACCGAACGTCAACATGCTTTATATACGAAACCTGCTTTAAAAAACACAACTGTTTCAAAATATTTCAAACACAATGTATTTTATACTGTACCTGAGTCATTTATAAAATAATGAAATAATCGATATACATATGATCCCAGGCGTCGGCTGAGAGAACACTAAAATTCTATCGATTTGATTCTTTCTTTTTTCGTTTTAGTTTCTTTTCTTGCAGCAAAGTCCCAGTAAAGCAATCACCGTGAAACGTGATTTGATCGCAAGACAATGTTTGTAAGATTTGTTTACTTAGTAAGGAACAGGACAGCTACAATACAACTCGAGAGATCTTATCTTTTGATGTAGATACTTCTTTCAGATCAGTACATTAAGGCACATGACGTAAAAAACATGACGTATTCAGGGCCTAACTGCACGTCTTCTAGTGGGCAAAATGTAATAGAATTTAGTGAATTTTCACAATCGAGTAAGCGATCTCGATTTCTGAAGTAAAGATTTTTAGTATCAAAAGTTTCCGCTAGGGGAAATTTCGGCGATGCAAGCGAAATATGTGAGATGAATGAATACTTAATTGTTAATAGTAAATAACAATTATCTAATTAATAATCAGGATCATACTGGAGAACATCAGAATGGTAGTCATATTGAGCGCCAGTTGTAAATAACAACAAATGTTTTATTATTAATGTTATTTACTGTTTAAATTTTAAAAAGTGTTGACTTATCAGTCATATCATGAAAGAAACGCAAAAGGCTACCCAAATGTATGGGTGCACGTTTTTCGTCTACAGGACTGTCCTGTGGATTTTGTCCACATGTCATATTGCCTCGCTTTGTCGCAAACTCTGTCATTAGTTATTTAGTTTTTGTTAATTTTAAAATGAATCTAAAATCATAATTTCAATTTGCAAATTAATTTTTAATTGCAATTTGTAATTTAACACTTTAATTTTAATTTCTAAATGAATTTTAATTTTGTTCTTTGTTTATAAAGTATTTATTTATTTATTTATTTATTTCACTCGGCCGGCGGCCCTGGCCGAAGCTTTCAAGTTAAATACCGCCGGCGAGAATGTCCACCATCTTACTATAACACAGCGCCAGGGTCCGGACTCAGACCACCAGCAGAGAAAAAATTTATACAGAATTAAAAAACAAAACATAATCATTTGCATATAACATAGCAAAATTAGATGTGGTTACTGTGAAATAGCATGCTATATATGCGCATAATGACGGCTCTGTTTGCCAGAGATCGTCGTGAGAATATGTAACAAAAGTGAAAATTAAACTACTATAATGGTTGCAGCATATAAAATGACAATAAATATACTCTGATAAAAATTTAGAAAAATTACAATAATGAACACTAAAATTTAAATTTATAAGAACGGCTCAGTTTACCTGAGATCGTTCAAGAAAAAAAAAACAAAGTAAAATATAGATCCAAACTAAAATATATGGAAGACAATAATATACAGAAATAAACAAAACTTAAATAAAATTTAGAAAGAATTCAAGCTGGTTGTAGTGATGTTTCATTATCTAGAAGCCATTTCACTAGAGTACAAATCTTCGAAATATTAGATTTAAATTTTAATACTTTTTTAAACCACTGAAGTTTAAAGATTGCTGAAGGTTTTATAAAATGAAAGTTCTCTGTTAAAGGACATTCAAAAAGATAATGAAGAGCGTCACCATATTTATTGCAAATGCAATAAGGAGAATCCAGTTTGCCAATATAAAAGAGAAAAGAAGGGAACGGACCTCTATTAGTCAAGAATAAATTTAGATAATAGTTATCATAAAAATGAAATTGAGAGACGGCAGGTAAGAAAGGGTAAGTGAAACGACCCTTTGAAGAGGTATTCCATTGTGATTGCCATAACTTTAGTATGTGTCTAATAGTGTTAGCCTTTATATAGGATTTTGGCATAGGAATCCCTGTTAAGATTCCATCGAAATCAATCAACGTAGCTTGTTTAGCTAGATAGTCAGCTAGCTCATTTCCAGCAATACCTACATGAGCTTTAATCCATGAAATATGCCCATAACTGCCATTAAAGGTCAAGAACAACGTAATAATACCTTGAATAATCGGATCTTGTTGTTTAAATTTTATCAGCGCTTTAATTACTGATTGACTATCTGACAATATAACAAAAGAATTTTGTCTATGATGTTCTAAATGCCAAGATAATGCATAATAAATCGCAAAAGCTTCTGCTTGAAATACTGTATTAAAATGTCTAAGTTTAGTATTCCATGTATAAATACATTGGCCTTGTGAGAAAACACAGAAAGACAAACCAACACCTGAATCCGTCTTGGATCCATCGGTATAGTAAATTAAAGCATTATCAGGGGGATATGGATCTTCTACTACTATTTTAGTTAAAACTTTATATTGAGCAGGTGAAATAAACCATCTAGATACTGGCAATTCTATGAGATTCGGGTTATATTCACTATCTCCTAAGTTGACTGGTAATCGTAGGCGAAATAAGGTTCCTAAAACGTATTCTTTAAGAAGAACTAGTTCAATTGGAATTAAACCTGCCAATTGCAACGCAGCATCTGTTGATATATGGCGATTAGCTTTGATCGCTCTCAAAGCGAAAGATCTTTGAATTGACCGAAGTACCCTGATTACATGGCTATTTAACGTTTTGGCCCAAATGGGTGCCGCGTATACAATTATCCTCTCCGCCACCATTAAATACCATTGTTTAATGTGTGCACCTGAAACCCCCCAGTTATTTCTGGAAAAAGACAATAACCTAAAGGCTAAGTCATGAAGAATTCTTTTTAAAAATAATGCATGCTGAATCCAGTTTAGACGTGAATCTAAAATTAGACCCAAGATACGATGGGATTTAACCGTTTCTATTTTATGACCGTTTAAATAGAAATATGGACTCCGACGCAATCTAGCAGATTTAAATAGAAGTAATACCTTAGTCTTATCCACTGAAACTGCCAAATTACGAGGAGTGGTCCAATTATGCAAAATAGAAAGTGCTCTGTTTCCAACAGTTTCTAAATGTTTTCTACTGTTGCCCGCCACAACAAAACAAATATCATCTGCATAGGCTGACAAGACAATGTTCGAAGGTAGTGGAAAATTCAATAAGGATTCCAACACTAAATTCCATAGAATAGGTCCTAAAGAGGAACCCTGTGGAACTCCTTTAATTACCTTAAGATAAATGATGGATGACGGATGATAAAAAACTAGATGCCTATTTGAAATAAACGATATTATTAATTTAACCATAGAGTCTTGAATACCTCTAGATCTAAGAGCCCATTCTATATCCCGAAGTTGAATGGAATCAAACGCTGCCGAAATATCGGCTGCAATTACCGCGGTATATTTATAATTAACTTTAAAATTTTTAATAGCAGTAATCAAGAAATGAATTGCTTGTTCTGTGTTACGGTTTTCCAAAAACCCGAATTGTCTGTTAGACAACGGAGAGAAATTTTGTAAATAAAATATCAATCTGTGCAAAATTAATTTATCAAGAAGTTTTGAAAAATAAGGCGCAAGACAAATTGGTCTGTAAGATTTAACAGAATTTAAAGGTTTATTCGGTTTACTTAATAATATGAGCTTAGAAATTTGCAAATAAGAAGGTATGAAACCAGTTGAGAAAATAATATTATAAAATTGTACGAAAAATTTAGGCCAAGCCTGAAAAATGCAAAAGATCAACTTTGCGTCCATGCCAAAAGGGCCAGGTGCTTTATCGGGAGTTATACTCCTTAGAGCAAAAAGAATTTCCTCTTGGGTAATGGCATTAGTAATAGAAGAATTAGAATTACACTGAAACTCCTTAACGAACGGTAAAGTTCTTAAAAGAGAAGATTCCGGAAAAAGATGTGTAAATATTGCTTCACATGAGATGTCAGAAGAAATAGTTCGTAATAATGGTGGCAAAATTAAATGTCTATTAAGTTTACCTCTCCATAACTTGTATTGTATATCGAAAGGGACCTTTTGTTTAGAACAGAACTCCCTCCAGGCTTTTGTTTTAGCTATATTAATATTCTTTTTATATTCTGCTGAATATTTTTGATATAATAATCTATTCCGTGATAAATTAATCTCATCAGATTTCAGAAGTCTGCGTCGTAAAGCTTTCAATTTCTTACGTTGCAATAATAAATTCGAATTCCACCACTGAAAAGTAATTTTAGAAGAAAAAGTTTTCAGTCTACATTTAGAAATAGCAGTGTCCATAGAGATATTAATGATATTTAATAATAAATTTGAATATGCTGTAGTATCACAAAATATAGGAAGGGATAAATTAGCATTTGAAAATGCCTTCGTAAAAGAAGATATTAAATATTGCTCTTTTACAAATTTTGTCTTAAGTCTCGGAAGGAAGTTATTGAAAATGCCGGTTTGTAAATACCAATAAATATAACGATGATCACTAGCTGTATAAGTTTCTAAGACCTGCCAATCTTTTATATAGGATTCAAGTCTATGCGTTGACCAAGTTAGGTCCGTATATCCAACCCCACATGGTGCCTCCACAGTCGGTTGAGAATCCCAAGGATTAACTAAAAATAAGTTTAAACTAGAAGTTAAATCGAGCAAAACCTCACCCCGGACATCCTCATTACGACAATGCCAAAAAGGCGAATGTGCGTTGAAGTCCCCATGGACAATCCAACTACCTTTATAATGATTAAAATCAGATTCAAACATCTGTACAAAAGAGTCGAAATCGCCTCTAGGAGGAACATATGCACAGCATATATTAACAGGACCTATATCAGTGAAGATAGTAATGGCAGAATAATATTCTCTTCTAAGCAGTAAAGTGAAATTACATTTTTTAACAATGATAATATGCGCATTATATGTTAACGAAGAAATAATACTCCATAATGAAGGAAAACTAGGAACTCTTTCTCTTATAACATATGCGTCTTGTATAAGAGCGATGTCAATGTCATGATCTAAGATCGATTGAGCAAAAAGAGAATTAGCAGCCCTAGTCCTTCTTAAATTTCCAGCTAAAAATTTACATTTACCAATACATGTTTGCAAATTATGGGCATCGGGAAATCTTTCAGACCAAAATATAGGTCTTTTAAAGGTCTCATCAGCTGGTAAGCTTAAAGAATTATCAATTATACCATTATTCTGACTGAAGATCGAGGAATGACTTAAATTATTGGAATCTCTACAACTATACGTTGTTTTAGAGTTATCTGGAGAGCCAACTGAACTATTATATGCAATGGGATTAAAAATATTATTATGGGGACAATTAACACTGTGTCCATTTAGGGATTCCCTAAAGGGTCAATATGGGATAAACTACCTTCATCTGCATCTACAAAATCAGAATCTGAAAATATTCTTGACTGTGAAGGATTATCACTCTCTGTATCTGTTAAGTTATTAGAAGTTCCTGCATTTGTCTCTGTGCTTAAATCATTATTGTCTGAAAGAGTCGTAGAAACAGCACTTCTAACATAAACTGGATTCTCCCGACCCTGCTTAAGCAGTCCCTGATAAACTGGACAAATTGACGAAGATGCACTGTGTTCACAATTCACTTCTGATTTATTCTCATGCTTACAATTAACGCAGCACAACTCATCCACAGTACAGTCTTTAAAAAGGTGTGAACCAGAACAATTACTACACGCTACTGGCTGCTTACAGTTATAAGATAAGTGGCCATAGCCTTGACATTGGTAACATCTTATAATTTTAACAAATTTTTTCACATAAACAGAGTGAAAGTCAAAAAACAAACGTTTTTTATCAATTAAAGTATCAACGTAAGTTTCAGGTAATTCAAGCAAATATGTATAAAAAGGCGAGGTAAGTTTACTAAGTTTTTTAAGCTTTAAATTAAAAGTGTCGCAATTAAGTTCTTTTGAAATAAACTTCAGGATTTGCTCCTCTGTATAACTACATGGAATTTTAGAAATAATAACTCTTTTCATAATCAGACGCGGCCTATCAACCGTAACGATTGAATTAAGTTCGGGAGAATCTCTGACCATGTGAATAAGTTTATCCGCCTCTTCTTCATTATTGACTCTAATAACCAAATTATTCCGTTTAGTCGGATGTAGTTTATTAATTGTAACCCCCAAGTCGATACAATTAATATTTTTGGCAAGCTTTGCCTGAAGATCATGAGGTCTATTCAAAGAGTTACCCTCAACCGGTTTGACTACAACGGTAGATTTCCGCACTTGTTCCTTCATTCTATGATTTTCTCTGGTAGCCTGAAGCCCAGTACCAGCTACTTTTGACTGAGAAACTTTACTAGAAGTAATAGGTCTCAGCGCACCCAAAGAGGCCACCTCTGAATAAGATTTTTTACCGGTATTAATTTTAGTTTTCAAATCATCCGAAAGATTCGATTTTAAAATAGATGTAAATGATTCCAATAACCTCTGTTCTGAAGCCTTAATAGATTCATCATTGCGCGAAAGGGCCTCTGCAAGAGTGTCTGCTCTCTGTTTCTCACTTCGATATAAGTCTACTATCATCTGTGTATATAAATACATATTATTAATATAACCAATCATTTGATTAGTTTTCTCTTGAGTAAGTACCCTTTTCCCTTTCTCTTTTACGTTACAAAGATTAATCATAGAAGTCTTTAACTGATAAGTCTTATCAAGTATTTCCTCTAAATTTGGATCAGACATGATAAAACACACCAAATATAAACAGAATAACGTGGGTAAATAAAAGCGATAATGTAAATAAACAGCAGAACACGTGAACAAAACTGTATATAAAGTAAACAAACTATGCGCTGACTTGAAGAGATCAATGGTAGAAACTGGTTCCTTGACACAAACTTGTAGCTGAAAGCAGGATCTCTCAAATTATCTTGATATTTCAAAGTCTTTAAGTCCGAAGATAAGTCATTCCAAAATGTAGAACATATAAGAGAGAAAGAAGTTAGTTTCCAATACGTGATAACAACTTATTGCATCAGACTACCTTCGGCCCAGGATTTCTTAAGTCGGATATGGCAACCTCCAAATTAGCAGCCAATACTTAAATTCAAACAATGGCGAAATTTCAGCTTGAAAATGAAGGAAAATCTGACTGAAAACTTTGCTAATATCTTTTAAGCCGTTGAACAGCAGGTCAATCAAAGAGCGTCGCCAGACGCGTCTCTTTAAGCTCTTTCCAAATATGTAAGTTTGTCAAATTAGTTCTCAAGGGGAACGCATCCAATTGTCACTCAAACAAGAGCCACGAAACACCCGACCAACATGATAACGGCATAACATATCCTCTATAAAGTATTTAAAATATCGGATTAATTATTCATTTAATCGATTATTAATTTTTTTCACATTTATTTCTGGTCAGCCTTTTTAAAGACTGTACTGTGGATGAGTTGTGCTGCGTTAATTG
>Ga0115856_100632_pt2 | contig 12147 bp, 4 predicted proteins | sample InSIn4gowninarea_FD_83870 | JGI IMG/M metagenome (GOLD analysis project Ga0115856, IMG submission 83870)
ATTTTTCTCTTAAAGAAGACCATGCTAGTAGCTGCCATGAAGTGGAACGATGATGAAGGAAAACAACAAAATTGAAAGTTAACGAGCTTTAAATGATCTTGAACATTGTTTGATGGATACTAGTATATAACAGAAGACGAAAAACCTGCTTTTGCATTCATTTCGAAGTTGCTGAATTCGTAAAGCAGATTATGGGTGTGGTAAGTAAAGAATGTAAATTTGTATATACATGTACGTTGCGCTTTTAAAAAAATTACTGTAGCGAAATGTTTACGTCTTCAGTGCATGGTTAGTTGGAGCATTACTAAGTTACTGAAAGCAGTTTAGTGCATTTAATAGAATTTATAATTAACCAATTGTGGAAAAATCGTATGTAAAGTATTAATCTTATATTGAAAACATGCATAATTATTAGTGGAAAACGTTAACTTAAATTTATCATTTAAAGTATGCATTTGAGAACTACTTTACGAGATATTTTTCTTTACTTCGTATGTATGCGAAAGTTCAAAGTTTCGAACTAATGTGAATATATATATATAGGTGCTTACATTTAAACACATTACATGTATATGCATATGATTATATTAAAATATCCATAGACATATAAAAACATCAGATATATTGATAACTAGAATTATATTTTATTGAAACATTTAAGATTGTGTGAACGGAATAAAAGAAAAACTTGTATTTCATAGATAAGAAGCAAATGGTTTTTCGTCTTCATTTGCTCCCTTGCTATAGCTTGATAAGGTCTGTAACAAATAGGGCTTAACTTTGGCATGAATAAATATTTGATAAACAATGTTATTGCAAAAGTATACCATAATAAAAATATGTACACATTCAGCTGAATTAAAGGCAGTTTTCTAAGTGAATTCCGTAAACATCTTACATATTTTGTGAAAACATAAACAATTGCAATAAAAAATGAGTCTCTTGTAAAATACGCTAAACATATTGCAACTGGAACAAATTATAATATTACTAACTAAAAATAAGATTTCATATTACTAATTAAAATTTAATGCTTTGATTAACCATATTTCTTTTATGGCTCCTGACATCATTTGGGTTGGTATTTAACCACTAAAATAGATGTTTGAAGAATGTTCATACAAGTCTAAGAGTACTGTCTTAGAATAACAGGTGATGGAATCATAAAAAACTGCCCTGCCTCTTTCACTTAGATCTTTTTTCAAGATTCATATTAAAATTATGAATCATTGTGTTGTTATATTCACAAAAAATAACTCTGGAATTATTGTAAAACGGAGAAGGCTATTAGAGTGAACAAATAAGGTTCAGCAGACTTAATAAGATCATTCATATTTTAGTCTTCTTAAAGTATTGTTGAATCAGTTGCTGGCCCTAAATATAGCAAAGATTTACAAAATGTCTTTAATTCTGTTGTTAGCAAATTTCAAAGGATGACAAAGTGTCTATTCTGGAATAAAAATAAAAACTAAATATGTAACGATTTTTCAACGACATAAATACATTTTGCTGAACATAATTTCTACAGTACTTACATTTTCACCTGTAAAGTTGGAGAAAAAAGGCATGTATTATTATAGAAGACCTTACTCCATAAGTTTCAAAGATTACATTTTCATGTCTACCTAACAGAATTTAAAAACGTGAAACAAATTTTGGTAAACTAAAAGAATTTATATTTATATTATGTTTAAAATTTAAATGTTTACTATTAGAAAATATTGTTCTTAACTATGTAAACAATGGTAAAATAAGTAAGATAAATCATTTAGTCATTAGTAGCAAGATCAATGCATAAGTAAGATAAATGCATTTCATTTTTTACCAGCCAATTGTGGTTAAATCAGCGATTCGCAACCTGTGGGGCGTGCCCCCCTAGGGGGGTGTGAGCTGAAGAAAGGGGGGTCGCGAGAGCATCTCGAAAAGAAAATATTATTGAAAAAAAAATATTAACTGACTGAAAGGAAAGCACACACACGTACAAAACAAAATACATTACGCCATAATATTAAATAATTAATTTATTAAATTAAAAGAATACTAAATTAAAACTTATTAAATTTAAAGAAATTTAATAATTATTAGTAACTTTCTTGGGTCTGTCTATCTTGCAGATTAAAGTTTTTCGAAGGGCGGCATAAGATTAGAAATAGACACTCTCAGTTTTTTTTTTCTATATTTAGCTGAGATTTATACAGTAAAATCTGTCTATAACGATACTGTACGGACCAAGAAAATGTATCGTTATATGCAGGTTATCGTTATAGACAGGTTGAATATTTATGCATCCATTGTTTTCGGGACTAAAACAATTATCGTTATAGACAGGTTTATCGTTATAGGCAGTATCGTTATATACAGGTTTTACTGTATTTTGTTTTCAAAGAAGCCACCGCAGAAAATATCCAGTTTCACAAAGAAAGGATGTTGAAAAAGGTAATAGAATGCGAAATGCCCTCGTTTTTTTAATGCAAAAAACTCATCATGTACTCCTGCCGAAAATTCAAAGTGTGATTTATTACTAAATTGTCTTTTGGTGCTGCCATTTGCCGTGAAGTCTATGAAAGTTTCTTCCTCGGTGATTGAGAAGCTCTTAGGGAATATTATGAAATGGATCCGTAGCCCACACACTCGCAACTTGCAATCAGTTTATTGTCAGAAAGAAAATGCTTTTTAAAATGCTTTGGCAGCATGGCTAAATGATTTTCTGTGGTTACGAATAAAAAAACCTTTTAAGTGTTGTTTTTCAGTCTTGTAAGTTTTAACACAATCATTTACATTAGCAAACATATTAGGCACCGGATTCAATTTTTGTCAATGCTGAGGACCGAATTTCATAGAATTAAAGTCGTAGTATGTGTTTAGCGCCAAAATACACAATATACATTATTATTGTATGCAGGGAGGGGGTCGCGATGAAAATTATCTTGAAAATTGGGCCGCGAATACTGAAAGGTTGAGAAACGCTGGGTTAAATGGTTAGCACTCTTGTCTTCAGTTCAGCACTTTGCGAGTTTGATTCCCGCCTCAGGCTTGAGCGTTTGCAGTGGTTCGGCATCCATTTTAAACAGTACATCACCGTCTAATTAGTTCTCGAGTACAAAAAATGACCATAGAGGGGAAAACCAAACTAACCAAAACTCTATTACTATTCTGCAAGTTTCAAAATGCTTTCTTTTAGAAACAAATTAGTTTAAAACCCTAATTATTAGTGACTGAGATTCGGATTTAGATGACTTGTGCATCTGATTTCACTTTTTAATTTTTTATCCTATTTACAGAGTTTCAAAAAAATTGTTTATAAAGTTCTGGGTGTTCTTTTGGTATTTCAGAATATTTTTGGGACATCATATTTATCTAATCTACAGGCACCCTCGATGCCTGCATATACTACAGTTAACATATAAGAACAATAAAGTCATATGGCAATGGTTTTGATATAGTCGATGAAAATTCAAGTCAAATTACTCAAAATGTTTTCACCACAGATGGAATTCCAGGAAATATTGTGTGTATGAGATGAAATTTCAGGATCCAAATTTCAACTATTAAATCCTTGCAATATAGCGTAACCTCTCAGTTGTTGATGGAAAAAAATTCATTGATATAACACATAATATCTTATAAAAGCAATAACGAAATCGCTTAAGTTGCATTGACATCTTTCTTGCAAACTTAACTTAAAAACTGCGACTTTCAAATTCTGAAATAAAATATATATGTCACCCCTAACAGAAAAGCAGACAGTTTTGAAACTGAAGAAAAACTAACAATAATTGATGTAGTTTTTTTTTCAGAAATGTTTTCATAACCGCACAAAATATCGGGAAGAACTTCTAGTAGTATAAAAACTGTACTCACACTGAAGTTAAAAAGTTTTTGCAAACTTTAAGAAAAATTTACTTATTTAGTGTAATTGTCACACGCATGTATTTATGTTAAATATAAAGTTCGAAAAAATGATGACAGCTACGCATGCAAATTATAAGGTTAAATTCATAAATAAATGTTTTCCAATGGTGCATTTTCAAAATTTACTTTGAATAAATATGCTTTACATTTCAAGGTCCTTTTCAGTAAATTTTCATTTCATAAAAATCTGGGACCTGTTAACAACAAATGATGGCCTCACTTTAATCATTATCTTTGTCTACTTGAGTTTCAAAGTTTCTGTGACAGTGTGCAAGATTATCTACAAATTTGTGTGTGGAATTCTTATATATGGCGTTTCAATATTTAAGCAGTTTTGCAGGAAAGAAACGTTTATACTCTACAACACTACCGTTTTTCAGATTTTTCCGAAGCCCGTAATTTTACTAATTGCAAAATTTTTCTGACCAATTATTTTCCCTTTTTTGGTATCGTGATAAGATTTAAACATTGTTTTACCGTAACATTGTTTATTGTAGCTTTTAATGTAATAAACTACATATCTCAGAACACTCCATCGAAATATCTACACAATAAAAGATAAACATCTAAAATGTAAGCAGGCGATAAAACTTCCCTAAATTAAAACCATAGATATAGGAATATCTAGATCGTGCCGCCTGAATTGCGGATACACTTTAATTTTGATGCAAAAACGCTGAACTGGCAACCGCCATGATAGTAGAAACCGCCATGGTAGTAGAATTCTGTTAAATAACAATGAGAGTGTATTAAATTTATGGTGGTTCAAAAATTTGCGTTTATAAAAATATATACTTATATTTTCCTATCAACGATACCGAAATCGTGTGCAAATTTAATTGGAAAAACAGATTCTATAAAGGAAATAACATAACTTTTCATAAGTAAGTAAAATTCCATTTTTTGTTTCGTTTTTCATGTTGTATTTAGAAAAGTTAATATTTGTTTTTGGTAATTTTAAATAAAGAATAATCAGAAAACCGATGTAGATTTCTAATCACCGTTTTTATCATAAGCTAATTTATGTTTTTTTTAATTAACTGATCGTTTAATTAAGTATTCGAATCTTTAATTTTAACTTACGCCTTATCTAATCAATCATCATTATTTGTCTTAATTCCTGTTGACTAAAATGTACTATCATGGCTAAATATAAAAGTTATAATTTAGTTTATGTTTTAATATTGAAAGATTCTTAAAATATTTTTAACTGAACAAATTTATATGCTGTTTTGAAAATAACTTTAAGATAATTAAAAACAAGGGAATATAAGGCATTACAATAAATAACTTTTTTAAAACGTATTTTATTTTTTATAATTGCATCTTCATATTCGAACAAGTATTTGTTAATTGAAATTTTTAATGGTAAATTAAGGCTTTAATTAAGTTTATATGTGCTGAATAGAACTGGCCAAATACAAAATCGTCGAAATAAATTTATGACTTCTTTTCTTTCATGTATATTTCATGTTTTAATCTGAATCTTTATGTAAATAACAGAAAAAAATGCGTATTGTACATGCTAAAACGTATTTTTTTCATTACTATGCTTTTGCACTTTTCTACTACCATGGCTGCCGTTTTGCTGTCGCCGCGGAATCAAGTTTCGCCCAGTAGGCACCATCTAGATATTCCTATATCTATGTTCTAGTGTAGAAAATGACGGGGATCAAAAACGCAGTGGCAAACATTTTATTTTTAATTTAGAAAAGAGAAATTAACTTTTAATGCACGTATCTGCTGCCCAGTCTTGAAACTGGCAACAAGATTCACAAAATCATTCAACCTTTGATGCCATGGAAACAGTTTTTCTTACAGTTGAGAAGCAGACGATCATAAAAATCAACGCAGCGTTTTCAACATTTTTCATAAAAAAAATAAACAAATAAATAAAAAAAACATTTTGCAGGTTTCAGATGCCAACATCATTTTCCAATGGTTAAACTGAAGCACCGGCACTCAGACGGTTCCAAGGTTTTAAAATGTTTTTATGTTTCTTGTTATTTGTTTATTTTTTTAGTGGTTTAGTTATTGACACGTTACCTTTAATTATTTCATTTCATTAACATTTAATTTGCAAAGTCAGTTTTTTTTTCTACGATTATTATATGGCCTTTCTTACATCGGTGTGGGATATGGAATAAGTCTTAAATTGCTTCAATCTATCCTTTCCCACTATTTTTCAAAAAATCAACATTTATAATGTTATTTCCATTTCTATAGAAAAATTGCTCGAGGAATCAAATAAACAATATAAGGCATTTTATTGTTGCAAAACGATAATTTTGTCACGTGCAAACATAGAAACAAAGCAAACACTTTAATTTGCGAGTGTTAAAAAAAGCCTTTTCTACGTAAAAAAGGTAAAAGTATCCTTTGTGCTAGTGGTATATTTTGACCATTACGAATTGGTGGTTGTGACGTAAGACTCACGTGGTTTTGAGAGAGTTATTTCTTGAGAGATTTGAATTAAATTTATATTATCCTAATAAATCAGCCAACTGCAGCTAAATGGTAGCGCTCTGTTATACAGACATGTAGGATAAATCACATTTAAATAACTTCTCTCAAAAGATTAGCTGATAAATTAAATCAACGGAATTAGATAAATAATCGACACGCACAATTTAATCTAACTATCACCTTCATAGAATTCATGCAGCAACTTATGGTGCCTATTCTGAATTTATGCTAACTGCAGTAATTACTCAACAGCCAGAAGCCCCACCAGGTTTGGAACTGTTAAAGGAGGATTCTCCCAACCGGTGGTAGCGCTCTGGTCTTCAGTTTAGCAGTTTGCGGATTCAAGTTTGTAGTGGCTCGAAATCCACTCTAAGCAGTAGGTCCCGGTCTAATTAGCCCTCGAGTGCAAAAAATGACTGTAGAATGACAAACCAAACCAAACCAAATGTAATAAATCTAATAAATTATCTTTTTCATCCTTCTTTTGCTAAATCGCAAGAAATAACTTTTCCAGTACCACTTGACTCTTATGTTACAGCCGTCAATTCGTTTTATCCAAACTAAACATTAAAATAAAAGCAATGTATTGAGGCACAAGAAACAACAAAGGGGAGTATACGTTGTTCGAAATCTCGTGGGATTTCGTCATCAGATGCTCTAGGGAAACGGAACGCTGCAAGCGGGTGGACGTTAAATGTGATTGACGTTATATCGAGGTCTGACTCTGTTTGTGGAATTATGTTATTTCAATGTGACCTAATCGATTATTAATAGTAACTAAATTAACCGGCTATGACTCATAATTTATTACAAGACTGTTTTTTAATTAAAAAATACCAATGAAGTTTGGTTAATGTAATAATTTTCAATGCTTTAGATTTCAATTTCGCAAATAATTTGCTTTTTTCTCGCGTTCAGGTTTTTGTGTGTGAAATAATTTGTATGACGCAATAAATAATGAGTGCACAGTAATAGTACAGTAATTAATACAAAATATATTTTACATTGACTAAAAAATCCATTGCTAACTTAACTATTGATGTAATTTCATGCACATTCTATTAATGACAAAAATTAGAGTTGAAGTCTCAATAAATTATGTCCAATTAATCACGACTGGAGAGCAAAGTTTATTGATAATTTTTAATGTTTACTCTTAAATGTGCTTAATATGCATTATTTATCAAGAACATATTTCAATCGTGGCAATTATATAGTATAATTATAGTTGCATATCATAAGTCCATAATATCTAAAATCCATACTATTAACACTCCAACACAAAGTTGTTTCTGTTCTGTTGCTCTTCTTATAAAATTTAATTATCCAACAATCAAACAATAATGGACAATATTTTATTTACGTAACTTGGGTAATTTGCATATAAACAACTGCTATTTATTGACAGCTCATTGGTTAACATCATATCAATACCTGCAACCATTAGAAATGAATAAATGTTCTTTTAAGATCACATGATGGAACATTGTTCATCGTTTCCTTTACACAAATTATAAAAATACCTCTCAACTCAAAATGAGCGAAACAATAAAATCACGAAAAGTACTTACTGTGAATCCTAATTCACTAAGATTTCTACAATGTTTTTTAACTGCGTGCAACGAAAGTAACGGAAAACGTTCGATTATCACCGCGTCAGTTCCAGAGAGATTCAAAACGCTTTTGGTTTCGGATAACTGGAGAAACATCGTCTGCAAGAGAACACGTGGTTTCACTTCAGTTTGCTTTTCGGCAACTGCTTAAACATCAACGTCGGTTGGTTTCACGTAGCTTCTTTTGCCTTTATGAGATTACGAATATTTTCGTTTTATGTACACAGATGTTTATCATGCGCTACGCAATCTTCAGAAGTTTCTAGAATTTTCGTGGAAAGAAGACGATTAAAAGGTTATTGTTATAAAATGTTGGAGCTTTTCCGCAATAACAGAGACATCTTTGCAAGAAAGCAATATTTATAGATCAACCAATAATATGCAATAAAAGAGAATGTGTATATGTTGGCTGTACTGCCGGCTATACGTTCTTGCTCGTTCTTACGTATTGCGGGAGTTTCCTTCTTCCTCTATTACAAGTTCTTTGGTACTGCATCGAAGGTGGTAAATACAACTGACAAAATTAGGTTTCTGGTGCAGTTAAATACGTAGATAGGTTCCTCAAAGCCGGATTTTTAAACTTTTTTTTTTAATTCAAAAAAGCAAGCCATTTTTTATATTTTTTTATTTATTATTATTTTTTTTTTACCATGGCAATCACTTGTTGACGATTGAAAACGCATAACTGAGATGCATAGATTATTCTTTTTGCCTCTTTGTTTGTTTCATTAACAGAATGCATTTTAACTCGGCAACTATTCGAATTTGGCGAAGTGGGTGCTCAAAATAAATTATGGATTGCAAACAACAAAAGTTTGAATTAGATGTAAATAAATATATTTTTCTTTATTATTAAAAATTCTGACGTCTAGACCCCTTAGAGCCCCAGATTTCAACACAATTTTTTTTAACGTTTTTAAAAAATGATCCGTAGTTTGTCTCGCCAAAACTTATATAGGTCCACTTAATTTTAGAAGCATTCGAATAAAAAAAGTCTTCATAGAGTTATTATAAGGAAGTATAGAGTACCTCCGATAAATTCAGAAGCTTTTCTTTTTAAAGTCATGTCTTGAACTTTCAATCAAGGATGTATAAAGATGTCTGCTAGACAAACCAGACCTATTTCGAAGTGGAAAAGCCGGATACCTCTCGAGTAATTTGAGCAGTTTCAACAACTGCGACACAGCCGCCTATGTAGTCATCAGGAACGTTCGGACTATGTTTGGCTCTGATAAGAAGGCACTCGGCCTTGGAAGAGTTTATTTCGTTGTGGGGGAATGCGGAAGGGTTACCTCAAGAAACTGCCGCCGCTTGGCGAACATTGTTAGGATTGGTTAGCTGAATAAAAGAATCGTATTGTTTTTCGCCTTTTCGCGAGCTAGTATAAAAAAATACGACTTCAACGGCCTGCTTGTTCAGCTTTTTATTAAATTGTGACTTCTGAGTGTGTGTATTTTTTTAATATTTATTTATTTATATTTTTGTGTTCTTTGTAATTTTTTTCCATTCAGAAATTCCTGAAAATGTAATTTAAATTTTCATCTAAAGAACAAAAATAATGCGATTCCCTGATTTAAAAATATAAAATTTAATGATAACCTCTTTCAATTAGATCGTGATTATTATTGTAAATTTTGGTTTAGATAGAATATATTTTGTTTTGTTTTCTAAAGTAAATAAGGTTATGTTAAAAAAACACGAGCAAAATGCGAAGTTTTTTCCCGCTAAATTTTTGCTTTAATCGCCAATTCTGGAAGCACGGTTATCGTCGGAAGTTTCTACCTGTCACCGATTTCAGGTAATAAACTCGTCCAAAATCACGTAGCTCATCTGCCAAGTTATCGGAGCCAGACTATATCTAGTTCCTGTGCTCCTGTTCCGGTTCCAGTGATCCTGAGTTCTGTTCTTGCGACTCGAAAGGCGTGAAAAAGTTCTTGTATTGTTTGTTGGCGGTTTGGGATTATTTATACTTATATTTTCTATCTTACTTCAAAAGAAATAAAGGCTTAACGCTTCTCTTCAAATAACCAATGTGTCGTTACTATATTTGAGATTTTTATTTATGTAATTCATGAAGGAAATTCGGACCTCGCATAAGGGGATTTCTCAGTTTGGAACAACTCTGATTAAGGTACTAGCTAGCTAAGGGGCTTCAACGTAAGGAACAGTTGCAGTATAATCCCTCTCCAAAACTGACTTGGAAACGTTTTGGCGAAGTATATTGCAACAAATATAGGTAATAATTTTTTCTTGTGAATAACTGGATGGAAATTTCGGTTTCTGATCATAAAAACTTAATTTATGATAATTATGATATTATGATTTAATTAATTAAACCAGCATAAAAAGCTAGATTAGGCTGGATTACATATAATCTATTAGGCTACGCGAGATTTCAAAAAGTGTTGAGAGTCCTGTTGTGGATTACTTTACAATTGTTTCAAAGACTAAGCTTTCTATTTCAATGTTCTTGTAATTATTTTCCATGTGAATATCAACTTAATTTTGTTTAATTGTGCTTTTTACGTTCTGGACTATTTCTGCAGTTAATATTGTTACAGGACGGCCGATGTATCGATGAAAAATGGCAGTCACCGACACGGGTTCTGTTGAAGTGAATGTGGGACATTATTATTTAAAATCACCAGTCCGCTTGAAATTCAAGCACAGGCGGCCGATAACGCCGCTACCAGAATAAGGATCTTCTTAGAAAGTCTCCCAAATATATAATTGCAGGGTCAGGGACCAGGCACCCTGAATCCGGATTAGGAACGCAAGAACAGGATTCGGAGCACAACACTGCAGAATCCAATCCACGGGCGATCACGAACGTCACAATAATCGCCGGTATTCACGTTCCATGATGAAGTCTGTCAGACTTCCACAAGAAGCGTCTTGCTTCCAGGATACGTCTCTCTCTCCACGTGGTCTATGGCTTCCTCAGAAGGACCACTTCTCCACAGGAACTTTCCAAGGATCACAGGGATCACAGGAATAGACTTTCCAGACGTGTTGACTCGCTGCAGGGGATAACTCGTTCCCCAACGAGTTTCACTGCATCAAAAGAATCGCCTTCTCTCAAGAGGTATCGCAATCGAAAGAGAAATCACATTCCTCAGTCAGGTATCGCATTCTTCAAGCTTGTCAAACACTTCCTTAGCCAGCCAGATCGCCAGATCTCTCTGCCATCGAACATGTCTGGGATATGATGTGAAGGCGACTGAATCTACAAGGGAATGTTCATGCCTAGCCCGACAATTGGAGCAAGAAATACCGCAGGAGACCATCCGGGAGCTTTATCAGTCTATGCCACTCCATGTGGCACATTGTATGCAGGCTAGAGGTGGGTCAACATCTTACTGAGCTCGTTACTCTTTGTAACTTATGTAACTATGAAATAAAACATTCAATTGTTCTGAAAATTTTAATCATTTCCTATTCTGTAGATAATTTTCCTATCAACCAGTTTTTGTCTCCATCGGACGACTCCTTCTCGGTGAGTCGATTTTTTTGTTATACTTTTGCCATTTTGATCCATAACAAGCTTCAATTCTGTAATGTAACCATTTTCCTGGTTTCTAAGAAATCTAAATATCCTGCATCCTTTTCTGAATGATTGAAATGGCTATATATCTAATCATATTTAAACGATTTTACCGAAGTAAATCATTTTAAAAACGCTAAGACAGCAGATGAACATTTTGGTACAAAATCCATTGTGCAATTGATTTTAGCATAGGCGGTGCATTTGACACAGAATTAGCACCTTTATTTATATAAAATGAAATCTGAACTTGAAATTACAGGCACAGTCTAAATATTCTACATCCTTTACTGAATGACTGAAATGGCCATTTCAGTAGAACGACGAAAACATGAGTGCGTGGCAGAAATCGCCTAATCGTGATGATTTCTATTTAGGGGAAACTAGGGAGGTTTGACCCACTTTTCACAAAAGTATTTTTATTATTTTTTTTGGGACGTAATCAAATTTCAAATTTTATTTTATTTGTTAGCTTATAATGTTTGGCATCTTTTTACATCATTTGTTTCCTCTTAAATTATCTACATTTTTTCTTATTTTTGATTTTTCAAGAGTGTCCAAACTGGGTCAAACCTCCCGACTTGAGGGAGGTTTGACCCACTATGAGGGAGG
>Ga0115856_100686_pt1 | contig 12133 bp, 15 predicted proteins | sample InSIn4gowninarea_FD_83870 | JGI IMG/M metagenome (GOLD analysis project Ga0115856, IMG submission 83870)
GGTCCGTGTCGTTCCAGGACAGGTCAGCGGCCTGCAATACCCTCAGGACGCTCTCACAGGGCCGCTGGACGGCCTCACGGGCCTTGTCCAGTACCGCACCATAGGTTTCCGGTGACAGGTGCTCACGGGCCGTCAGATCGCGTCTGAGGCCCCGTGTGATGCTGTGGTCGAGGTGTTCCTGGCACCATTCGGCCCAGGATGTCTGCAAGGCGGCGTATTCGTTGCGCTCGCCCGTGGCGGCCTTCAGCTCGTTCAGGGGCTTCTGGGTGGAGCTGATCGCATTCCGGCGACACGACGCATAGGGCCTGCATGGCAAGGGGGGCGTTCTTGCGTTCTCCGGCCCCTAGCTCGGCCTTGTGGGCCTTGAAGGCGGCCAGGTAGTCGCGGTCGCTAGTCTCGGCCTTAGACCAGGCCAGGGCTTCCCCTGCGACGGCACCCTCTCGGACCCGCGCCTGGCCGATCTCGTCATGGCGCTCGGCATGGAGGGACAGGCCGCGCAACTGGGCGACGGTTTTGATCTTGTTGACGCGGATGGCTGACTTGAACATGCGGGCAGCCTAAGGTGGCGAGGCAGAATTGTCATTTGAAATGACAACCCACTAGGCAATCCACTTCGTGCCGCTCCGCTGATTGCCGTGGGCCAAGAGGCGCTGCGCCCTCTTGGTATGTAGGGATCACTAAAGAAACAAACTTCCCTAACTAAAGTCATTGACACTAACCCGTGTTTATCTTCATGTTAGTGATATGTGGCAAAGTTAGTGGAGTGGGGTGCCTGATGACTGGACAAGAACGTCTAGCGGAACTGGGGCTGAATGCGGTGAAAGCATCTTATTATCTTGAGCTCCCGGTCGAAATCATTGCTTCCGCCTGTGCTGAGGAAGAGCCTCCTGTCTGGTTGGATATCTGTCTCACAGCAATGGAGGATGAGGCGGAAGAGGACGATGATGCCTTCACCTATCTTCAAGTAGGTGCTGATTTTCAGGGTACGAGCTGGTCTGAAGTTACGGCGCGGCAAGCGGTCCCGATTATTATTGAGTACGCCCAGAGGGGCGAGATCATGACCTATGCCGATTTGGACCGCGAGTTGCGCGCTAGGGACCCAGAACGTAAGAACGCTGGTACCTTACCTAAATATGCCCGACCGCTTGGACTAATTGGCGCTGTGATTGACCAGATCCGTTCAGAAGCGCGGCTAAAAGATGGAGCTGTATCGAGAGAGTACGATCAGATTCCGCCACTAGAGGTAATTGTTACGCGCGGGAAAACGGGTATGCCCGGCACAGGAGCTGACGGGTTCTTAGTCAGCTATCTCACGGCTATGGGCGAGAAAAACGTCGAGGACCGCCTGCATTTCGAGCGTAAGGCACTCTACGAAAAAGCACAGAAGAGCGTAATGGCCTATGATAAGTGGGGGCTTTTGCTCAGCTTGAGCAAAAAGTGACGCTGGCTAAATTTGCCATAAAGCAGAGTAGCTTGGGCTTATGCAGAAGCCTTTGAGCTACTCACAAAACTGGATCCGTAATGGCTCATTTTTTTACTGCTGACACCCACTTTTCCGACGATTCAGTGCGCCGTTTTTTTAGTCGCCCCTTTGCCTCGGTCGAGAAAATGGATGCTGCGATGGTCGAGCGTGCCGCAATTGTTGGAGCAGAGGACGATCTGTGGATCGTTGGCGACTTTGCAGCTTGTGAAACCGACAGGGGCCGAGAGGCTGCACAGGCAGCATTTTGGGCCTTGTCTGGACGCAAGCACTTGGTGCGCGGCAATCACGATCCAGATTGGTTAGTCCAGACGCTTCCATGGGCTTCAGTCCATGACCTGGTCGAGATCGAAATTATGGGCAACCGTTTTGTTCTTTGCCATTACCCTTTAGTGACGTGGAACGGCGCCCGAGCAGGCACAATACAGATTTTCGGCCATGTTCATACCAGATGGCGTGGTGCCGAAGGGCGGTCGTGTCGCGAATGCTGTGGAAATTGCCGAGCAGCGGGCTCCGGGCATGTGACCTTGGGTCCGGTCAGGCCGCAACGTCAAGGGACATCGGCGCTAGAGGCTGAGAAAGCGTTTCCCATCCGTCGACCTTTCGCATCTGGATCTGACCGGAAGCCAGCAATGCCCAGAACAGCATTGGAACGGTCTCGGCGCAGGGCAGCACGGTCTGGGTTTTGATGCGACGGCGGAATTCCTCGTTCAGGCGCTCGATCGCGTTTGTTGTCCGCGCCGACTTCCATTGCGACGGATCGAGGCGGGTGAAGGTGAAGAGCCGATCGCCTGCTTCCTCCAGGCTGTCGGCCACCGCCCGGCACTTGAGGCGCCATTTGCGCAGGAATGCCTTGCGCCGTTTCTCTATCTCCTCCGAGGTCTCGGCGTAGATCATGTCGCGGTAGTCCTCGGTCAGTTCGTCCTGCATGTGTTTCGGCGCATGGGCCAAAAGGTTGCGGTGCTTGTGAACCGTGCAGCGCTGGATCGGCAGCTCTTCCCCCCACAGCGCCACAAGAGCGGCTTCAAGGCCCGGGGCACCATCGACGATCACGAATTCCGGCCGCTTCAGCCCACGGGCATCGAGGTCCTCAAGGAACTGGCGCCAGGCCGCCGTGCTCTCTCCGCCCATGTTCCGGATGGACAGCAGCACCTTTTGGCCGTCGCGGCGCACGCCGATCGCGGCCAGCACCGAGATGTTGGTGGCCTTGCGGTCGAGCCGCGTCCGGATCACCGTGCCGTCGAGGATCAAACGCACGATGTCCTCGCCGGCCAGGCTGCGGGCGCGCCAGGCATCCCAGTCGACCTTCACCTTGCGCCAGGCACGGCTGACCACGTCCTTGCTCACCGCGCCCTCGAACAGCCCGAACAGCGCCCGCTTGACCCGGCGCGTGTTGGTGCCGGCAAGATAGACCGCCGCGATCAGCGCCTCGGCCTTCTTTGTCAGCCGCCTGTAACGCGGCAACGCCTTGGACCGCCATTCGCTGACCTTGCCGGCCTCGTCTTCAATCCGCGCGCGCGGCACCCGCACGGTCTCAGTCCCGAAGGTGCCGGTGAGCTGTCGCTCCCGGTGCCCGTGGCGATAACCCCTCACCGGGCCGTCGCCCCGGCCGTAGCGAAGGCGGCCGAGAAACCCGGAAAGTTCTTCTTCGAATACTGCCTCGATGGTGGCGCGGACATTCGCCCTCAGGCGCTCCTCGATCGGGTCAAACCCGGCCTCTCCGGCCAGTAGCGTAAAGCTTGCAGTCTCGGTAATCTGGTTCATGGCGTGATCTCCCTGGCGGTTGGCGCCGCCGGTTGGGTGGTTGGAAGTTCACCCGGAGATTACGCCGCTAGCCAATTTCTACCACTTCCGAGACACGACCCGAAGGGCAGATCAATGTTGGTGTGGAGCAGTGGGATTTCGCTCCAGTAAAATCGGATCAAGCCGAACTAGCCGCGATGACCATGCCGCCATCGCGGATGCACAAGAAGGCAGAAGGATTGTCTCAGTAATGCTTGACAGGATCCGACAGTGCTACGTTCTGCGCCACGGCCACTACCCCCGACACGCTGCCCGAGGAACGCCGCAAGGAACTCGCTAAGTTGGACGCGCTGCCGGCCGATGATGGCCGAACTTGACTGCCGCACCTAAACTAGCCGGGCAGGCCCACCCCTTCGGTAATTGAGGTCTGCGGGGCAGAGGATAGCGCAAAACATGCGCTTGTATTTGGCTGTTTCCACGTCTCAGCTGGTGAACGGAACCTTGCTCGGAACGTGATGTGCTTCTCGGCGTGGGTTGTGTCCTTGCCGCTATGGCGGCAGTCAGCAAAGGCAAGAAACTAAATGCTTCACGTCCTAATTGATACATGTGTCTGGCTTGATCTGGCGAAAGATCATCGAGAGAAACCAGTTCTCGGCGCTCTTGAATTCCTTATAAAGGAGCAAGAAGTTGAATTGATCGTCCCACAAATTGTGGTTGATGAGTTTCAACGCAATAAGGCGCGGATCATTGCCGATTCTAGACGGAGCTTGCAATCACACTTCCGCTTGGTCCGTGATGCCGTCAACCGCTTTGGTAATGATGCAAGTAAAGCAAACACCCTACAGGCATTGAACGAAGTAGATCATACCATCGTCACGACTGATGAGGCAGTATCTGAGTCAATTGACCGGATCGAAAATCTGCTGACCAGCAAGCCTGCACTGACCACTACAGACTCTATTAAACAAAGGGTTACAGAACGCGCGCTCAATGCGCTAGCGCCCTACCACCTCAATAAAAACAGTGTTGGTGATGCGGTTCTGATTGAGACCTACGCCAGTGTCATTAGTGACCCTTCTGGTGAGGAAACGCGCTTCGCTTTTGTCACTCACAACAGCAAAGATTTTAGTGAGCCGAACGGCGACAGAAGGAATCCCCACCCAGATATTGCCGCTCTATTCAATGCGCCAAAGTCTACCTATTGGGGATCTCTTGTCGATCTTCTTAGGGATTTTGATCCTGAAATTTTAGACGATGAAGAGGCGGATTTTAATTTCTCGATGGAGCCACGCAGCTTGTCAGAGATACTTGAAGCTGAAAATATTCTGCGCAGGCAAATTTGGTACAATCGTCATTGGAATCTACGGAGTGCGATTGAAGACGGTACTCATCATGTCGTACCTGAAGCTGAATATTCCCGCACTCCATATCGAAGCGACCAAACCCTTGATACAGTTTGGGCGCAAGCACTTGCAGCAGCAAAAAGAACTGAAGATGAAGTGGGCCTTGATAATCTAGGGCCTTGGGATGACTTCGAATGGGGCATGCTCAATGGCAAGTTGTCTGCTCTCCGGTGGCTTCTAGGAGATGAGTGGGACATGCTAGACACTTGAAACCCTCATCTTATGCCTTGAATGCTTACTATGCATTGGTGCAGGATCTGATACGGCTTCTGACCCCCTGCCGCTCTCTCATGCTAAACTTGCGCAGCGAACGGCAGCTTTGTCCCGCATAGTTGCCTCTCGGTCGTGTCATAGAGCTAATCGTTAAGGGGCTTTTTTCCGCCACGGCCACCATCTAGCGCTTGTTGCCGCAGTGGTGGTCCGCTGATCGGTCAGGAGGGTAGTGGCCTGCTGCCGCCAACGGTCCCGATCTTCCTTCAGGTCAGCCGAGATTTCACGTTCCCGACTGAGCATAGCTTCCAAGGCCTCGATGCGGTCTAGCAGGCGGGTTCCATCCGGTTGCGCATCGCTTCTTTTCGAACTGTCATGGGGTTCCATGTTGAACGCCCGAGACAATTCCGCTGAGTCAATCGAGTAGCTGCCATCATCGTGTCGAGTTGCGCTTACTTTCCCTGTTTTTATGGCTCTGTTGATCGTTGACTTGCTCTTGCCTGTTAGCTTCGCGGCTTGGGAAAGGGAGAGTTCCGCCATGGTTGCGCACCGCGTCATTTAGAGTTTCGTCTGGAACCCCTTCTTCGTGGACGGAGAAGGCAGCGCGCGCAAGGTCCGCATCACGCCGGGGCACAGTAAAACTTCCGGCCTTAAATGTACGCCCGACACGATCTGCCCAGTTCTCGCGCTCGGCCTGGGCTAAGCCATGCCACCATGTCAAAGCCGGTTCTGACTGGGGTTCATCGGCAATGAGGGGCGGGGCGTCGTCGGTGTCCTGCTGACGACGCCGGGTGTTCCGATGGCGTTCATTCTCGGCCACCGTCTCGGCCGCGTCGTGAGGATCTTTCCAGCGCCAGCGGAACGTGACGGCATGAACTGACCGGCCCCGCTTTTCTGGGGTCATGCTGACCTCGACCGTGCCGTAGTCATTTACCGCTGCAAGGGCAGGGTCGAGAACCCATTGGCGGAAGTTGTTCCAGCGCTCGTAGGACTTCTTGTCGGCCACTCCCATGAGCGAACGCAGTTCATCCAGCGTGAAGGTCCAGAACGGCCGTCCCAGGCGCTTCTTGTCGGCAAGCAGCACATAAAGCTGGCGGCCGTGGCCGGTCAGGCTATGGGCGGCGCGGGCCTCGATCTTGGCGAAGTTCTGCGGGCTGCGCAGAGCATGAACGCCTGCGGGCGGGATCAGCGCCCGGACCATTGAGCCGCCTTGGATGATCTTCCATTCGGCCAGCAGGACCGCGCCCCAAGGATCGCCGCGCCACTCGCCGCTGAGCTGCACTCCGGTCAGGCGGGTCAGGCACTCGCGCAGCCAGACGTTGTCGTTGCGGCCGTCCTCGCCGCGCAGCAGCCGCGAGGGGACTTCCAGCCAGACGCTGTTGTCCACCTCGGCAGGGATACGGGCGGCGTCGAGCGCCGAGGCCAGCTCCCAGACGGCCGAGACCATGGCCGGAGTCAGCGGCTTGTCGGATCGGAGCGCAACGGCGCTGCTGGGCACGGTGATTTCCCTCATAAGACTAGCATGAATGACTGTCTGCTAGTCATCAACCCCTATCTTTTACCCTCCGGGCCCTAGTCTCGAACCCTCCGGGCCCTAGTCTCGAACCCTCCGGGCCCTAGTCTCGAACCCTCCGGGCCCTAGTCTTTCACCCTCCGGCACCTAGTTTTTAGGCCCTCTAGTGTCAGTGTCGGGTGTCGCGGGGAGCGAAGCGACACGCGACACGCGACACCCGACACTGCAGCGAAACAGGTCTGCAAAGGCGGACTAATCCTGGGTGAAGCTCAGGTTGAGCCAGACCCTGTCCCGCTCTCATCAGAAAGGGCTGTAGGGGCAGGGTCTGGCGTGCTGGTGCGTGTAACGCTGCACCAAGCATTGAAACCGGCAGTCCATGCTGGTGAAAATTGGGCTTTGGCGAGTGTAACGCTGCCAAATGGCATTTCCTGCTACAGTCCCACCCTACAGCCCATGATCGTAGTCGTCGTCGTGACTGCGTTCGCGCCGTTCCGTTCGAACCGCATGGGGTTCCTCCACCTGTTCCCGGTGGCGCTCGTGGTGAGCTTGGCTGTGCTGGGGAAGATCGAGGCCCAGGTGGCGGTTATAGCGCTCCACCAGTTCAAAGCTTTCCTCGGGCCAGAGCCGTTCGGGTTTCAGGTGCTGCGCCGGATCCTCGATGCGGAGGTTTTTGACGAGGGCTTCGGCCTGGGCGCAGAACACCCCGCACTTGGCGATCACCGCGCCCAAGTGCAGCCGATCGACCAGCGACGGAAACCACTTGCGGCCCGCCTCGTGCCCATCGGGACGGCGCAGCTTGTCCAGGCCCATGCCGAAACTGAAGGCCGTTTCGACGATCTGCTCGGCGCCTTGGCGCAAGGCCGAGATCAGCTTCCAGGTGTTTGGCTCAAAGAGCCTTGCTTCTTCGACAGCGTCTCGGGAGAGGGTTCCTGGAGGCGGTTCGTAGGCGTGGGGATCCTCCTTGTGGCGGCTGATCTCGCCCCTGAGCAGCAGGTAGTCGCGCAACCGATCCGTGTCGTTCCAGGACAGGTCTGCGGCCTGCAATGCCCCTAGGACGCTCTCAGAGGGCCGCTGGACGGCCTCACGGGCCTTGTCCAGCATCGCACCATAGGTTTCCGGCGACAGGTGCTCACGGGCCGTCAGATCGCGTCTGAGGCCCCGTGTGATGCCGTGGTCGAGGTGTTCCTGGCACCATTCGGCCCAAGAGGTCTGCAAGGCGGCGTATTCGTTGCGCTCGCCCGTGGCGGCCTTCAGCTCGTTCAGGGGCTTCTGGGTGGAGATGATCGGCTTGCCGCGGCTTTCGCGCACCGGGGCGATCATCAGATCCACGACCGCGCCGCCCTTCTCGTCCAGGTCGAGGCGCACCCCGAAGACCGCCCCCTTGCCGGCCCAGCTTTCCGCCCAGGCCTTGGCCTGCTCGAACAGGGCGACGTTTCGGGGGTTGGCGCGGTCATGGAGATCCCCGGCCTGCTGAACCCATTCCGGCGACACGACGCAGAGGGCCTGCATGGCGATGGGGGCGTTCTTGCGCTCCCCGGCCCCCAACTCGGCCTTGTGGGCCTTGAAGGCCGCCAGGTAGTCGCGGTCGCTGGTCTCAGCCTTGGACCAGGCCAGGGCTTCCCCTGCGACGGCCCCCTCTCGAACCCGCGCCTGGCCGATCTCGTCATGGCGCTCGGCATGGAGGGAGAGACCGCGCAACTGGGCGACGGCTTTGATCTTGTTGACGCGGATGGCTGACTTGAACATGGCGGCAGCGTAGGGTGGCGAGGCAGAATTGTCATTTCAAATGACAACCCACTAGGCAATCCACTTCGTGCCGCTCCGCTGATTGCCATGGGCCAAGAGGCGCTGCGCCCTCTTGGATCACCCGCTGCCGCAGGGGACGGTCAAGCGGTTTCGACCCAGCACCCTTCCAGATCATCCTCGTCAAAGACTAGCTCGGCGACGGCATAGGGCGGGCCATTGAACCACGACGGGTCATCGCGATCCGAAACCTTGATCGCGATGATCGTGCGTGTGCCGATGTCGGTGCAGCGCCACGTCCCAGTCTCGGTTCGGAACTCCTTGCCGATGGCAAAATCGCTGTGCTCCATCTCCAACTCAGGCCTGCTTGCGCGGCCTGCCGCCCTTCCGGCCATTTTCGCGGGCAGCCGCTGCTTTCGCTGCAGAGGTCGCCTGACCAGCGCGGCGGGCCATGTAGGCTTTCGTGCCGAACAGCCCTGCCATCAGGCCGGGAACGGATAGATCTACGTCCAGAGCCTCCCAGTGCAGGCCGTAGCCCGCACCCAGAATCTCAACGGTTTCCAGCTGGTCCTCGCTGGCCGTTTCCAGCCCTTGCGCAAGGCGAGGCGGAAACGCGAAGGTGCAGCCGTTGGTCAGATCTACGATAATCCGGCTGTTGCGCCGGTCGTAGCGGACTGCATCCGCGCGGGGTTCGGTCTGTTGCGCCATGTGGCCACGTTCGAGAGCGGCATCAATCTCGGCGTCTGTCAGTTCAGCCATGGATTTCCCTCCACTTAGCAAGAAGCAGGTCTTGCTGATCGCGAACAACCTGGATCGCCCGGCGAACCTCGTTGCCTTTCATGCTCTGTGCCCAAACCAGAACCGGCGAGCCATCAGGGCTGATCAGATTGATCTTGGCTTGGCCATCGCCAAACACATGCACATGGGCCGGTTCGTGATCGTCTGTGAAGATGATGATGCGCAGCCCGTGCGCACGGTAAACGGTAACCATGGAGCCAGATAACCCATCCTGTTGGGTTTTTCAAGATAGGAGTAGGGGGCACCTGCTTCTTGATCCTGCGGCTTGTGGGCGGTTAGCCTATCCTGAATTTGCCTGTCACTGTCAGCGGTTGGTTTATGGAAGCTTCCTATATTCATGTCGTCACGACAGGCATTCGATGCTAAATGAAAATCTTCAAGCTGCTAATCTCTTAGAAAAGAAAGAGTAAAAATGTCTCGCTTGGAAGTGTATATTCCTGCTCATGTAGCTCAAGGTGTTGATCTTGCATTTGCGAGATTGGGAGAGCCAAAAGTTATAATGCAGGTTAAAATTAACGGAGTGAAAGGTAAGAGGATAGATAAGCATCGTTTGCTGCTGTTGTATCTCGACGGGGAGGTTGAACTAGATTTTTGCGACATAAAGTCTTTTTCTGATCTTATGGCGAATCTGGATTCAAGTTCTGCACCTAGCTTTTCTTTTGAGGAGCAAGATGTTTCTGGAGTTGTTTGGCATGGAGCGGTTGAAGAAGGTACTGGCATCGTGGGCAAAGTAGTTAATGCAAAAAGTTTATCTATTAGAATTTATTTTGATGACTACACTTTTGAAGAATTTAAAATGAATCAAGATGATTTGCTTGGCATGAAGAGAAAAATCTCTTCTGAAATTCTTGGGTTGTAGAAAATTCTAGGGGAAAACAGTGAAGTGGTAGAATAATGAACGCCCTTTCCTGGGCAATGCTCGGCATGATGCTGGCGAGCCCGCTTTTTCTCGCTCTATGGCTCGTGACGCGGAAGAAGCTTGTTAAAGCGCAGCACGAAAACACGGGCTTTCGGGCTCGTCTTGAGCCTATTCTCTCCGTTGAAGCCGAGGCGGAGGCCCTTCGCGGTGAGCGCGCAACGCTTGAAGCGCAGATAGATGCGACACGCGCTGCTTATAAGGAAAAACGGGCCCTGCTGGATAGGCTCAGTGAGCAAGTTGCGGTCTATGATGAGCGCTTGGCGCTCGCCGAACTTGGAGTCTATGAGCCACATTTCGATTTTACGGATAGCGAAGCTTACAAAGACGCAATTAAAGATTGCCGTGAAAAGCAAAAGCGGATGGTCTCTGCGAAAACCGCTGTCTCTGCGAACAACAACTGGACGGTCGACGGAAGCAAGGCCAAGGGCCAGACCATGATCAACCGACAGATTCGCCTAACTATGCGAGCATTCAATAACGAAGCCGAAGCAGCGATTGCCAACGTCCGCTGGAACAATGTGAACGCAATGGAGAAACGTGTCCATGCTGCGGTCAAGTCAATTAATGACTCGAACGCATCCATGCAAATTGAGCTTTCCCCGGCGTATGTCGCACTGAAGATTAAAGAAATCCGGCTGACGCATGAATATCGTGAGAAGCTAAAGGCAGAGAAAGATGAGCGGGCTGAGGCCGCCAGGCTTTCACGTGAAGAGGCGAAATTGCTGCGGGACGCTGAGGCTGCGGAGCGCGAGGAGGCCAAGTACGAAGCCTTGCTGGATAAGGCTAGGAAGGAGGCTGAGGGAACAGTTGGTAACGAAGCACTTTCAGAAAAAATAGCAAAGCTTGAAGCTGAGCTTGCTACGGCGCATGCCGCCACAGAGCGGGCTCGGGCAATGGCTGAAATGACAAAGACTGGCTACGTTTACATCATCTCCAACATCGGGTCATTTGGCGAAGATGTCGTCAAGATCGGCCTGACACGCCGCTTGGATCCGGATGATCGCGTGCGCGAGCTGGGCGATGCGAGCGTGCCGTTTTCGTTCGATACTCACGCTATGATCTACTCCGAAAACGCGCCGGCACTTGAGGCCGCTCTGCATAACGAATTTGCGGGGCAGAGGATCAATTTGCAGAATATGCGGAAGGAATTTTTCCGTGTTGATATTGATGCCGTTGAGGAGGCGGTGACGCGGCTTGCGCCGGATGCAGCCTTCTTCAAGGACAGAGAGGCGCAGGAGTGGCATGAGACAATGGCGAGGCGGAATGCAAACCTCGCTGCGCTGCAGATGTCGGAAGCGACTGAGGCTCTACCAAAGGAAATATGATGCCTTGCGCAAGAACGTCACTCGAGACGTCGATCAGAAGAAGCTAATCGTCACATACTGTTTTTCCGCCATGACCACCACCTGGGGGCTTTGGCATTAGCAGGCCGCTGATCGGCTAAAAGGGCAGTTGCCTGCTGCCGCCAACGGTCTCGATCCTCCTTCAGATCGGCTGATATTTCTTGCTCCCGAGTGAGCATTGCTTCCAAAGACTCAATGCGTTCGAGAAGGCGGGTTCCATCCGGTTGCGCATCGCTTCTTTTCGAACTGTCATGGGGTTCCATGTTGAACACCCGTGACAATTCCGCTGGGTCAATCGAGTAGCTGCCATCATCGTGTCGCGTCGCGCTGAGCTTTCCTGTTTTTATGGCTCTGTTGATGGTGGACTTGCTCTTTCCGGTTAGCTTCGCTGCTTGGGAGAGGGAGAGTTCCGGCATGGTTGCGCACCGCGTCATTTAGGGTTTCGGTTGGAACCCCCTCTTCGTGGACGGAGAAAGCGGCGCGCGCAAGGTCGGCATCGCGGCGGGGCACAGTGAGACTTCCGGCCTTGAAAGTACGCCCGACACGGTCCGCCCAGTTCTCGCGCTCAACTTGAGTCAAGCCGTGCCACCACGTCAGGGCCGGTTCTGGCTGGGGTTCATCAGCAATGAGAGGTGGGGCATCGTCGGTGTCCTGCTGGCGACGCCGGGTGTTCCGATGGCGTTCATTCTCGGCCACCGTCTCGGCTGCGTCGTGAGGATCTTTCCAGCGCCAGCGGAACGTGACGGCATGAACTGACCGGCCCCGCTTTTCTGGGGTCATGCTGACCTCGACCGTGCCGTAGTCGTTTACCGCTGCAAGGGCAGGGTCGAGAACCCATTGGCGGAAGTTGTTCCAACGCTCGTAGGACTTCTTGTCGGCCACTCCCATGAGCGAACGCAGTTCATCCAGCGTGAAGGTCCAGAACGGCCGTCCCAGGCGCTTCTTGTCGGCAAGCAGCACATAAAGCTGGCGGCCGTGGCC
>Ga0115856_100690_pt1 | contig 12111 bp, 9 predicted proteins | sample InSIn4gowninarea_FD_83870 | JGI IMG/M metagenome (GOLD analysis project Ga0115856, IMG submission 83870)
TAAGGTCAATTAACAATTAACGTCCTTTTATTGGTAGGGAAACGTCCTTTTATTGGTAGGGAAACGTCCTTTTATTGGTAGGGAAACGTCCTTTTATTGGTAGGGAAACGTCCTTTTATCAACTTCCCAACCCTTAACGCAAGCGGCATTGCGACCCCCTATAAAACTATAAAACTATAAAACTATAAAAAAGAGATTTTTTATTTTAAAAAATTAAAAGCTGAAAAATAGCAATTTTGAACATCACTTTTCATTCTTATCATCAACATTCCAACCCAGTTTTAAATCATACACAAAAGCCTCAATAAACCGATTTAGCATTTTCTTATAAACTTTCTTATTCTCTCGAATCATCGACAACATGAACTCACATTCTTGGTGATTTTGTTCTACCTTTGTATTTCCATAAGGATGACCACTAAAATAGCTCAAATGACTCCGATTCACATTCATCCCTAGAATCTGCATAACTTTCATAGCTCGATAACTATTCATCATCTCAAAAAACTGGTCATTAAAATGGGGCAATTTATCAAAATCCTTCACCAACTGGAGGCGATAGTCATACGGCAAATACTTAAAATGATAATACCGAAGAAATTCTGAAGTTTCCGCACGAGCATTCAAGCATCTTAAGAAAAAAATCACCCCCTTGGTCTTAGCTTTTCGTACTTCATTAGCACGACTAGCCCCTTTAGACTGACCAACCTTCACCGACTTAACTGCCTTTACATCACCAGATTCCATAACTATATCTCCAAAATAAAACAACTACAGATACTAGCAAAACCTATCTACAGACACCTAGCATAACTCACTACAAACGCTTCAAATATACCCTATACACACACTCGATTCAAACTAACTACATACACTTCAGTTTAATCTAATAAAGCCAGTACACACTAATACCCCTTTTTATGCTATCGCTAAAATGTGGTATAGTGATACTGGCTTGGGGACACCCCAAGACCCCGAACAAGCCCAATAAGAGAACTGCCATGCCCAAAATCAAAGGCGCAAAACGCACCCTAGAGGTCAAAATACGCCTAACCGAAACCGAATGGAACGAACTACAACAACGTAAAACCAAAAGTCTAGCAGGGTGGCTTCGAGACTTAGGGTTGGGCGTTGTACCGATTCGCCAAGCTGATCCTGATCTGATACGTCACATTGCTCGCATTGGTAGTAACCTGAATCAAATCGCAAGGCACGCCAATACCGAAAAACAGCTAGACGTCCAAGTATTGCAGGAATTGGCTAAAGCCAATGCTTTGCTTGACCAACTTGTCACCCAAGCGGAACAGGATTAAAAGGGAATTGGTATGCTGGTGAAAATTTTTAGCCGAGGCAAAGGCTCAGGTAGTGCTCCAATTAACTATCTGCTGGGCGAAGATTATATGAGCGAAGGTAAATTGCGAGCTGGGGCAAGGATAGTCAGTGGCAACCCTGTGGTAACTCAAGCGATGATTAACAGCAGTAACTTTGCTCGCAGATATACCGCAGGGGTATTATCGTTTGAAGAAGCCCCTGATTCGATTAGTGAGGCAGATAAACAAGCCATCATTCAAGACTTTGAGAAAGCTATGTTTGCAGGGATGGCACATGATAGATATAACGTACTTTGGGTCGAGCATACCGATAAGCTCAACCCTAAAACAGGCAAACCACGCCTAGAGTTAAACTTTCTGATACCCAATACCGAACTTTACACAGGTAAACGGTTGCAACCTTACTATCATGGTCAAGATGCCAAGTATTTTCGAGCCTGGCAAACACTGACCAATAATCGCTTCAAATTAAGCGATCCTGACGATGTAAGCCATGCTAGGCTAATAAACCCTTATGACAGCAACCAAAGCCCTAAAACGAGCTATAAGAGCCTTAAAACGCAAATCGAAGCATACCTAGGCTTTAAACTCATGAGTGGCAAACTCAAAAAGCGTGAGGATGTGGTGAAAGAATTAGAGGCGATGCCTGAGATTGGACTAACGGTCACACGGCAAAGTGCCAAATTTATCAGCGTGACCCCTGCCGATGGGCAAAAACCGATACGATTGAAAGGCTTTGTGTTTGATGAAAGCTTTGACTTTGCCAATTATCAAGCCAAACAAATTAGTGATCCAAGCAATACCACAATCCCCCATGCTAAAAAAGAGACCATTGCCTCGAAAAATGAGCGAATAAAACAAGCCCAAGCTGACTTTAGAGGCATTTATGCTCACAAAGCCGAGCAGAACGCAAAAAAATATCACATTGGTGTAGAGGAGCTAGGGTGGGTGACAAAACCGATAGATACTCAACCTAAACCGATTGACCCTGAAAAGCCGAAATATTCATCACCAAGACCAAGGTATTAAATTGCGAACTTAGATACTTATTTAATTAAAAACTCTTATCAAAAGAGATAAACCAATTATTATTTTGGCGATCATATAAATCTAAATTACTAGCAATTTTTTGATAGCTATAATTTAACTTTGGTTTAAATCCATGCCATTGTAATTTTTTATGCGATAAACTGGCGTTGAACTGGTATTCGTTATCATGACGTTTTTTGTCATACCAGAAATTATCTGCCCAAAAGTCTCGCTTGGCGTAGCGCATACTGCTACGCCACACGAGTTGTTCGCTAGAATACACGCTGCCTAATCGAATGCCTTTTCGGCTCGAAGACTCGGCTTTATCAGATAAGTCATCGCGCATATAATCTGTACCGCCGTACACCAGCCAATTTGACTTCGGCTGGTACAACACTAACCCGGCAATACTGTTGCTATGACCATCATAGCGATCGGCAATATTGCTCTCCTCATAGCGTTTTTGGATATGCCCCACATTGCCTGAGAGTTGCCATACTTTGCTCAGCTGACGGTTATATTCAAGGGTAGCGCCATAATTTTGGTTATAGCGTTCGCCACCTAGCCAGTTTTGTTCAAACAGCGGGATAATCCCCCATGATTGGTGAATATCCTTATAGCGGTAGCCTAAATTGGATCTTGCGGTGATCTCGCTATAGTCATGATTGTCCCAATAACTGGTACCATCGACCTCAGCATTGCTATACAGGTAATGATTACCGCTGATGTTTTTTTCCTGGGATGCACCCAGATTATAGCTGACCCCATGCGCGGACTGCGGTAATGAGTCGTCACTGCGCACAAAAGTGGCATTACCTAGTTGAATTTCTTTTAAATCCGATGCCTGATTGACGTTATCGGTTGATTGATAACTAAGATTGATGTTGGGTTGCCAGCGCTGCGATTTGTGCATGGTAGCGATTATTTGAGAAACTAACTGTTGCAAAGGCGGTGCAAGGTGTGGCTGCGCTTGTTTGAATTCGGCTTCGGCGGCTTGATACTGTTTGTCCTCGAACAGCATCATGGCCAAGTCAAAACGCGGATAATGTAACTCCGGCTGCCGTGCCAATATCTGCCGATACAGGGTGATGGCTTGTTTTTGTTTGCCCTGATGGCGATAGAGCGCGCCCAGACCATAGTCATACAGGGTTTGGTCTTTGTCCGCCACTTGGTGGTATTGTTTGAGCAGTTGTTCTAGTTGTGCCCAGTCTTTGCCCATGATGGCGGCGTTGATACGTGCTTCCAGAGTGTTATCTGTCGCAACCGGTGCGACGGTCGGGGTGGCGATTTTGGGCTGGTTCAGCAGTAGATCCGGTTTGACTTGGGGGTCTTTGTCAAAAAACACCGTCGGGTCGGTGGTGGTGGTGATATCGGCAAAGGCTGGTGTGGTGAGCGTGGCGAGTATGCTGTAGGCCAAGAGCTGCTTTGTGTTCATGGATGAAGTACCATCAGATAAGATAAACCGCCTGAACTAGTGGACTAATTCAGGCGGCTATTAAAGTGTTTAGGTGAGTTGGTTATTTAGTAATGTCGCCGCGCGTTCCACCAAAGCCAACTGTATCTTTTCCATCAAATACAACTTTACCAGCAATTTCTTCAGCATTTTTGCCATAAAAATCTAATAAGTAATTACCATTCTTATAACCTTGTTGAGCTATTGCGCTAATACCAGTACCTGAAATAGCACCTTGTTTTAAATCAATATCATTTCCTAGACCAGTAATCGAGCCACTACCATTACGATTGGTAAAGTCAACATTATAAATTAATTTACCTTCTTTAATGCTTTCGGAGGTTTGATAGGTATTCCAGTCAAAATTACGTTGATAAGTACCATTAAAGGCTTTACCACTATAAGTAGCTGTACCTAATTGAGGAATTGCATCTAATGCAGTCATTAGTCCTTTTACATTAATAGTTGAATTTCTATTATCTGAAATAATTGAGCCAGTCGAATTATTATAAGTTATAGCACCTTCGTAATTACCCAAAACAACAGAATAGTTTTGGTTATATACAACAGAGTGAGTTCTTGACTCTTGAGTAAGAGCATTGGTTATATTAGATTTCCTATCCTGAGTCGTTGCAGTGATCTGACCAATAGGATATTGACCTTCCGAAAAACCTTTAGCCTGAGCTATTTCAGCTACTAACGCAATTTTTGTGTTTTCGGCTACAATTTTATCCAATGCAGTTTGTGCAACAGTGGCATCAGCTTCTTTGTTAGCCGCTGCATAGGCAGTGGCTTGGGCATCAGTTAACCCTGCGGCTTTGGCTTTAGCAACCAAGGCAACACGGTTGGCTTCAATCTTCGCTAAACGCTCTGCTTCGGCTTTTTCGGCAGCAGCTTTTTCAGCAGCTAATTTTTCAGCCACTAAATTATCCAATGCAGTTTGTGCAACAGTGGCATCAGCTTCTTTGTTAGCCGCTGCATAGGCAGTGGCTTGGGCATCAGTTAACCCTGCGGCTTTGGCTTTAGCAACCAAGGCAACACGGTTAGCTTCAATCTTCGCTAAACGCTCTGCTTCGGCTTTTTCGGCAGCAGCTTTTTCAGCGGCTAATTTTTCGGCAACTAAATTATCTAATGCCTTTTGAGCGGCAGCAGCGGTTGCTTCTTTGTTAGCCGCTGCATAGGCAGTGGCTTGGGCATCGGTTAACCCTGCGGCTTTGGCTTTAGCAACCAAGGCAACACGGTTGGCTTCAATGGCAGCAGCTTTTTCAGCATCTGAACTTGATGAGTTTGGAATAGGTGTAGGTTTTATAGAATTATTATTATGATTATTACTACTACACGCAGCTATGCTTAGTGATAAAAGAGTAAAAGCACCAATTTTAGGTAAACGAGAAAGCATTTTAAGAATCCAAATTAAATATTATTGAAGTTTCAATTAATGAGATGTAATCAACTATATTTCATTATTGTATCTACATATTTATTTTTGTCTATAAATTTTTCTATTGTGTTTTTGTACTGGTAAACTAAAATCAGACAGGATCTAAGAGATTTTTAAATCCCACCTTCTCCAAAAAAGGTAAATAAACCTTTTGCTTGTCGTTATTCAATAAATCCTTAGCGATTTGTTCGGCAAAGGCATCATAACTGGTATTCGCTTGGCCTTTCGCCAAATACGAGGCTTCAGGCAGTTTGGATATTTTTTTGGCAAAAGCAAAACGTTGACTATCCGTCATTGGTACAAACATATCAAGCGTATTGGGATCACGCTTGTCTTGCTCCACTTTAGCGGTCTTTACTTTAGCTTTTTGTTTAAACTTAAAGGTAAAGCTTGTAATAGTGCGACCTTGTTTGTGTTGGTCATAACTGACCGTAATATCGGTATTATCATTAATATCTTTTACCGCCATATCTAACACACGTTTTTTAAAATCACTCATTACCTTATATTCGGTATCAAGTAAACCGAAGCGAAAGCGTAACTCATCTAAGGTAATGGTCAGTGTTTTACTGGCTTTAAAGCGAATCAAACACTCATACAATCGCATGGCATAGCGACTTTGCAGATTTGCTACTTGCTCAATTTCATAACTCGTAAAGTTACGTTCCAACTCAACAAGCATGGGGATAATACTATTGGCAAACATAAATTTTACCGTGGCTTCATTTTCCACATATTTGGCGGATTGGGTAAAGCGTTCGTATGCCACTTCAATATTGCCTTTGCTATTCACAAAACGGTAGCCCCATTTTGCTTCAAACAATCCTAAAACAGCCTTTTTTAAAGATTCATAGGCAGACTGACGTTCTACTCCAAACGCTTTCATATAGTCTTCGGCATGAATAATTAATTCTTTATCTTTTAACTCTTCGATACTGTCACAGAACTCACGACCTTTTAAAATTGCTAAAAGAACTAACCGTTGCTCAGATTCACTCAATTTATGACTGGCTTCAATTAACGCATTATCTTTCACAATTAAATTACCCATTTTATCACCCCCAAAATAACAAGGACATGTTATATTAAAAATCATTATAAGGTCAATTAACAATTAACGTCCTTTTATTGGTAGGGAAACGTCCTTTTATTGGTAGGGAAACGTCCTTTTATTGGTAGGGAAACGTCCTTTTATTGGTAGGGAAACGTCCTTTTATCAACTTCCGAACCCTTACCCCTAGCGGCTTTCCGACCCCCTATAAAACTATAAAACTATAAAACTATAAAAAAAAGATTTTTTATTTTTAAAAATTAAAAGCTGAAAAACAGCATTTTTAAACATCACTTTTCAGTCTTATCATCAATATTCCAACCCAGTTTTAAATCATACACAAAAGCCTCAATAAACCGATTTAGCATCTTTTTATAAACTTTCTTATTCTCTTGAATCAAAGACAACATAAACTCACATTCTTGATGGTTTTGCTCAACCTTAGCATTACCATACGGCGCACTACTAAAATACGTCAAATGACTCCGATTCACATTCATCCCTAGAATCTGCATAACTTTCATAGCTCGATAACTATTCATCATTTGAAAGAACTGATCATTAAAATGGGGCAGCTTATCAAAATCTTTCACCAACTGGAGGCGATAGTCATACGGCAAATACTTAAAATGATAATACCGAAGAAATTCTGAAGTTTCCGCACGAGCATTCAAACACCGCAAGAAGAAAATCACTCCCTTGGTCTTAGCCTTTCGTACTTCATTAGCACGACTAGCCCCTTTCGACTGACCAACCTTCACCGACTTAACTGCCTTTACACCACTAGATTCCATAACTATATCTCCAAAATAAACCAACTACAGACACTAGCAAAACCTATCTACAAACACCTAGCATAACTCACTACAAACGCTTCAACTATACCCTATACACACACTCTATTCAAACTAACTACATACACCTCAATTTAATCTAATGAAGCCAGTACACACTAATACCCCTTTTTATGCTATCGCTAAAATGTGGTATAGTGATACTGGCTTAGGGGTTGCACCCCCAAGACCCCCAAAAAGCCCATTTGGTTATCCCCCACAAGGCATCGGCTAGACCAACATGGGCTTGTTAAAAGCACCCAACCTGACTGCCAATCAAGGAAAACCTATGCCAAGAATCAAAGGCGCAAAACGCACCCTAGAGGTCAAAATACGCCTAACTGAAACCGAATGGAACGAACTGCAACAACGTAAAACCAAAAGTCTAGCAGGGTGGCTTCGAGACTTAGGGTTGGGTGCTATACCGATTCGCCAGGCTGACCCTGATCTCATCCGCCACCTTGCTCGCATTGGTAGTAATCTCAATCAAATCGCTAGACACGTCAATACCGAAAAACAGCTAGACGTCCAAGTATTGCAGGAATTGGCTAAAGCCAATGCTTTGCTTGACCAACTTGTTATCCAAGCGGAACAGGATTAAAGGGGAATTGGTATGCTGTTGAAAATATTTAGCCGAGGCAAAGGCTCAGGCAATGCCCCTATCAATTATCTGTTGGGTGATGATTATATGAGTGAAGGTCAATTAAGAGCTGGGGCAAGGATTGTCAGTGGCAATCCTGTGGTTACCCAAGCCATGATTAATAGCAGTAACTTTGCTCGCAGATATACTGCTGGGGTATTATCGTTTGAAGAAGCACCTGACGCCATTAGTGAGGCAGACAAACAGGCAATCATTCAAGACTTTGAAAAAGCCATGTTTGCAGGGATGGCTCATGATAGATATAACGTACTTTGGGTCGAACATACTGACAAGAAAGACCCTAAAACAGGCAAACCACGCCTAGAGTTGAACTTTCTGATACCCAATACCGAACTTTACACAGGTAAACGGTTGCAACCTTACTATCATGGTCAAGATGCTAAGTATTTTCGAGCGTGGCAAACACTGACCAATAATCGCTTTAAATTAAGCGATCCTGACGATATAAGCCATGCTAGGCTAATAAACCTTTATGACAGCAACCAAAGCCCTAAAACGAGCTATAAGAGCCTTAAAACGCAAATCGAAGCATACCTACGCTTTAAACTCATGAGTGGCAAACTCAAAAAGCGTGAGGATGTTATCAAAGAGCTAGAGTCCATGCCTGAGATTGGACTAACGGTCACACGCCAAAGCGCCAAGTTTATCAGCGTGACCCCTGCGGATAGTCAGAAACCGATACGATTGAAAGGCTTTTTGTTTGATGAAAGCTTTGACTTTACCAATTATCAAGCCAAACAAATTGCTGATCCAAGCAATACCACAACCCCCAATGCCAAAAAAGAGACTATTGCCTCCAAAAATGAGCGAATAAAACAAGCCCAAGCTGACTTTACAGGGATTTATGCTCACAAAGCCGAGCAGAACGCTAAAAAGTATCACATTGGGGCAGATGAGCTGGGTTGGGTGAAAAAACCGATAGATACCCAACCTAAACCGCCTGAAGCTGAAAAGCCGAGATATTCCTCGCCAAGACCAAGGTATTAAATTGAGAACTTAGATACTTATTTAATTAAAAACTCTTATCAAAAGAGATAAACCAATTATTATTTTGGCGATCATATAAATCTAAATTACTCGCAATTTTTTGATGGCTATAATTTAACTTTGGTTTAAATCCATGCCATTGTAATTTTTTATGCGACAAGCTGGCATTGAACTGATACTCGTCATCATGGCGTTTTTTGTCATACCAAAAGTTATCTGCCCAAAAATCTCGCTTGGCATAGCGCATACTGCCACGCCAGACAAGTTGTTCAGTAGAATACACGCCACCTAATCGAATACCTTTTCGGTTAGAAGATTCTGCTTCATCAGATAAGTCATCGCGCATATAGTCAGCCCCACCATACACTAACCAATTTGGCTTTGGTTGATACAATACAAGCCCAGCAATACTGTTGCTATGACCATCATAACGATCGGCGATACTGCTATCTTGATAGCGTTTTTGAATATGCCCAACATTGCCTGAAAGTTGCCATTGTTGATTAAGCTGACGATTATATTCAAGGGTAGCACCATAGTTTTGGTTATATCGATCGCCACCTAACCAGTTTTGTTCAAACAGCGGAATAACCCCCCATGATTGGTGAATGTCCTTATAGCGGTAGCCTAAATTGGCTCTTGCGGTGATCTCGCTATAGTCATGGTTATCCCAATAATCGACGCCATCAACCTCGAAGTTGCTATATAAATAATGATTACCGCTTAAGTTTAGTTCACGTGATGTACCCAACGTATAGTCAATACCGTGTGCCGATTGGGGCAAGGAATCACCGCTACGGACAAAAGTGGCATTACCCAATCTAATTTCTTTGAGATCGGAAGCCTGATTGACGTTATCGGTGGATTCATAACTTAAATTTAGGCTCGGTTGCCAACGTTGAGCCTTTTGCATGTTGGCTAGAATTTGATCGACTAATCGCTGTAGTGGCAGGGCTAAATTCGGTTTAGCAAGCTCTAATTCAGTCTTGGCAGCTTGATATTGTTTGTCTTCAAACAGCATCATGGCTAAGTCAAAACGTGGGTAATGCAAATCCGGTTGCCGTGCTAAAATCTGACGATATAAAGCAATTGCTTGTTTTTGTTTGCCCTGATGGCGATAAAGTGCGCCCATACCATAGTCATAGAGGGTTTGGTCTTTGTCAGCTACCTTTTTATATTGTTTGAGCAATTGTTCTAGTTGTGCCCAGTCCTTGCCCATGATTGCCGCATTGATACGCGTTTCCAGGCTGTTATCTGTTTCAACCGGTACTGCGGCAGGGGTGGCGATTTTGAGCCGGTTTAGCAGGAGATCAGGTTTAACTAGTGGATCTTTGTCAAAGAATACATTGGGTTCTTGGGTGAGGTTTTGTGGTGGTTCTTGAGCATAGAGCGGGGTGCTTAAGGCGAGCGTGCATAATATCAGGTGTTTTGTTTGCATGGGTTAATGACCGGTAAGACAATAAAAACCGTCTGAAAGCACATTGCTTTCAGACGGTAGGATAATGGATTAAGGGAGAACGGTTTTATTTGGTGATTTCACCGCGTGTGCCGCCAAAGCCAATCTCTTTTTGGGCAATCGTGGCTTTACCTGCCACTTCATCAGCCTGTGGACCAAACAGACCCAACATATACGAACCTGATGCAATCGCTTGAGCATTTCCAATTACGCCAGTGACTGACTTGCCATTCAGATTGACCTTAGTCAAATCACCTTCTTGTAATTTAACAGCACCAAATTCTGTTAAGCCTTGAATATCGCCTGAACCTTTACGCTTATCAAAATCAACCAGATAATTTAACTTACCATTGTCAGATACAGCCGAGAATGCACCACCGGTATATACGGCTTTACCAGTAGTCGGTACATTCTGATCAAGGGTGGCTAGACCAGCTACTTTATTGATAGCAAAATTACTTGTCGTTTGAGTCCCATTATAATTATCAGAAGTTGTCGTTTGAGTCCCATTACCAACTACAACTGAATATGGTTGCCCATAAATTTTATTAAGCGAAGAGGTTGTTGATGTTTGAGTTATATAGCGCGAACCGTAGGGTGTTTGTACATATGTTGATCTAGCACTTTGTCCAGTCACTTGCGAATTATTTTTTAGCCCATTAGCATAATTACCATCTTTATCAGCCGTGACTGCCTTAGCCACATCAGCCGTCAGTGCATTAGCTACAGCATCATCAGCCGTATTGACATTATTGTCAGCAAAAGCCTGCGCACGTGTCGCATCCAAACCAGCAGTCTGCGCTTTAGCAAACAAATCCAGTTTTTTATCAGCAATACGCTTGTTTTCCGCCACAATACCATCAAGGGCAGTTTGTGCTGCAGTAGCATCAGCTTCTTTGTTCGCCGCTGCATAAGCCGTCGCTTGGGCTTCGGTTAAACCTGCTTCTTTAGCTTTTGCCACTAATGCAACTCGGTTGGCTTCGATAGCAATCCGCTTGTTCTCTGCCACAATACCATCAAGGGCAGTTTGTGCTGCAGTGGCATCAGCTTCTTTGTTCGCCGCTGCATAAGCCGTCGCTTGGGCTTCAGTCAAGCCCGCTTCTTTAGCTTTAGCAACCAAAGCAACTCGATTGGCTTCAATAGCAATCCGCTTGTTCTCTGCCACAATACCATCAAGGGCAGTTTGTGCTGCTGTGGCATCAGCTTCTTTGTTCGCCGCTGCATAAGCCGTCGCTTGGGCTTCGGTTAAACCTGCTTCTTTAGCTTTAGCAACCAAAGCAACTCGATTGGCTTCAATAGCAATCCGCTTGTTTTCCGCCACGATACCATCAAGGGCAGTTTGTGCAGCTTCTACGCTAGCTTCTTTATTGGTGGCGGCATAGTCAGTTGCTTGAGCGTCAGTTAGACCCGCTTCTTTAGCTTTAGCCACCAAAGCCACACGGTTGGCTTCAATAGCAGCTAGGCGCTCCTGTTCAGCTTTCTCAGCAGCCAAACGTTCAGCCTCTGCTTTCTCTGCTGCAAGTTTCGCTGCCACCAAATTATCAAGCGCGGTTTGAGCAGTTGTAGCATCGGCTTCTTTGTTCGCCGCTGCATAAGCAGTCGCTTGGGCTTCAGTTAAACCTGCTTCTTTGGCTTTTGCTAGTAGCGCAACACGGTTGGCTTCAATCGCAGCAGCCTTTTCAGCAGCAGCCTTTTCAGCAGCAGCCTTTTCAGCAGCAGCCTTTTCAGCAGCAGCCTTTTCAGCAGCAGCCTTTTCAGCAGCAGCCTTTTCAGCAGCAGCCTTTTCAGCAGCAGCCTTTTCAGCAGCAGCCTTTTCAGCAGCAGCCTTTTCAGCAGCAGCCTTTTCAGCAGCAGCCTTTTCAGCAGCAG